>Ga0100402_1007909_pt1 | contig 10135 bp, 8 predicted proteins | sample CryGeyme20150102_FD_80419 | JGI IMG/M metagenome (GOLD analysis project Ga0100402, IMG submission 80419) | Groundwater microbial communities from Crystal Geyser aquifers in Utah, USA - Crystal Geyser metaG 2015-0102 | ecosystem: Environmental > Aquatic > Deep subsurface > Groundwater | place...
TTCCTCAGACTCAAAAACGCCAGCGAGTCATGCCGCGACTAAAAGAGCCTATCTAACAAGTACAGCACTACTACTCTAGGGTCTACTAGATTGTACCTGGTACCGTACCACTTAATAATGCTGTACTAGTAATTATTGAAAAATGGTATACTCGCTGGAGGTAGCAAATACGGTAGGTCTACCTGTAGTACCCACTGGAAAGACGAAACAGTTGGATTGAAAGTCGTCAAAAATAAGCTGCGAATGCCTTGGGTGTGCGTATCACCATGTTGACGTCATGATGATACACTAGCCATTGCCAGCCTCTACTACAGAGAGCCTTTTAATGAGCAGTCGTGCCTAGCTAGAGTACTATTGAGTGATTGCCTCTTTTAGCTACTTGTCTAGAGTGTCGGCGATGCGCGTTTCGCTCAGCGTGATATACAGACAAGCAGGGAGCCTCCAAAAAGTAGGGAGAGACGAAATATCTTCCTTGAGCGTTTCTGTATAGTTCAGGGACACTAGCCTTAGTAAACGTATGAAATCTTGAGTTACTCTCTTAGTTCAGGGACAACAAGGTACTACCGGCAATGTGCCTTTCATGGTGTCCTGCACTAGACAATAAATAAAAAAATAATACTCTGCACGAAATGTTTGGAGAAACCTCATAAGTCCCGCGGGGTTCATTCATTTTATACCGTTGCCTGTAAATGCTTTGGATTGATTTAACTAGCTAATGATAGTCGTTGGCAAATTGCGCATCAAAACCTATACTGTTTTCTGTTTTCACAATTCATCACGTCTACCACCTATTTCACTCTCTTTGGAAGTAATTTTTAATAAAAGCTAATTGTAAGGCAGTTACAGTCAATCAACCGAAGCAGACCTTTAGTGACAAGAAAAAAGATTATGCTGAAAGCTCTGGATCAAGCACTGCGGTATGACCAGCACAATCATAGACCCAAGATGATGAGGCGAAGCAGCTCGCCTGCGTCTCTCGCTGGTTCCAGCACAACAAGTACTAATAGTGGACTACGGCGACCGCCGTCTGTTCCACGTCGTCGTCTGGGTTGGATGGTCCCCCTTCTCGCTGTCATGAGCTTTATGATGAATGGCTCTCTGCAGGTTCGACGACTGCACAGGGTTTCTCTGAAGCAAAAGGTAGCGGCAGCCAAAATGGAAAGAGGACCAACGGCAACCACCAAACCTGTCGAAGACGACCACAATTCGCCCTTTGGCTACATTGCCGGAGAAATCAGCCGCCAAATATTGACGCAATCAGATTATCCTGCCAGTGAATTTACCTTGGGGTTTAACAACAACCACACTAACGACAAGGTCGAAACAGAAAGTGCAACGGCACCAGAAGCAGGTTCTTCATCCTCTTCCAACATTGAAACGTCAACCATAATATATCCAACCCAAAAGAGAATGGAAAAGAACGGGAAAAAGAGTATGGCTGTTAACTCCGAAGCACTGGACAGAGATGTTGGCTTTTCTGCTTGTCTCCTGATCAAGGACGACAACGATATTCTCAATGAATGGATTGCCTACCATTATTACACTCTCAACATGAAACGATTAGTTGTAGCTGTTGATCCCGGCAGCGAAACTTCTCCGGCTTTATTGCTGAAAGTTTGGAATTCTACCACAGACATGAAAATTGATATTTGGAACGATATGCAATATATGCCACAAGCATTTCTGGAGAGTGGCAAGCCTCCCGCCGAAGATATCAAACAAATTGATAAGTTCAAGGACGTGACACCCGAAGAAATGTTAGGAATCAATATTCATCGGTATCGACAGCGCGTCTTTGTAACCGAATGTTTTCGGAAAATTAAAGAAGAAAAGCGAACATGGGCCTTACACATAGATACGGACGAGTATGTGGTACCAAGTGAGTCTTCAATCGTATTTGTGCCGTTGCGTGACAATAACAATGATAGTGCACTAGCGTATTTACGTCTCTAACACTTTACATCTTTTTTGACGTTCTCACCTGCGGCAATATGTACTGTACGAAACAGATCAATTGTTGCGCAAAGGTGGAGGTGATTATGTGTCGATTCCATCAAGTCGCGAACCAGGATCCATTGTCAAATTGGTACAAGACCTTGTCAAATCGCATCCCAGCAATGTGAAATATCCTTGTATTACAATGATTCGGTTGCTCTTTGGAAGTGTTGAGACGAAAGAAGCCGATTGGCCCCTGTCATTGCCCTCTGGCTTTCAAAGAAATCAATTTGAAACATTACGGTGGCGTCATCACGGACCTTTCGAAGATAAGAAAATGCATGGATATCCAAAAGTCCTAGTGGACGTCTCTAAGATCCCCAGGAAACTCTTGTCGAAAGATCCCGTTTATAGCATTCATCGACCCTTTCAACAATATTGTCGTGGCATGGGCGATATTGAATACCAGGCGTATCAAAAGTTCCCGATTACTACAAATCATTATTTGGGGTCCTGGGAACGCTACAACAGTCGGGGTGACACAAGACGGAGTTGGGATGTGTACAATCAGAAGGCAAACTTGACATCAGGCCAAGACACTTGGGTGGACGGTTGGTTTCAGGGATTCATTGAAAGTGTGGGCGAGGAAAAGGCCGCTCGTCTCTTGGGACAACACTATCTCAACCAGACGGAGACTGTCACCACAGGTGAAGGAATGCTAGCTACCTCGCAAAAGAAAACGATGTAAATTGTTTCTGTCGATAATTTTTTAAAGTGCAGCAAAAAAAGTAGCGAGAACAGATTCTCATCGTTGTATTTAACTTTCTGAATAGTAATCCCATATCCTCGTGTGCACTGCTATTTTTCGGTATGCACGCCATGAAATATAGCCCTGAAAAACATGGGAAGGAGCAACGACGGATCAAAAAAGGGTAATTTTTTCGTTCAGAACTACCCGAAGAGAGAAACATTTTCGTTTAGAACTATAATATTTCTTCCTTTCCTCGGCAAAAAGTTACGAGGAGAATGTGGTCATTGATCCAATTTTGGCTTGTTACAACCTTGCAACATCTTACGGACAAAGATGCTGCGTTTCATTCAGCCCACAATGCGACCTACTACCGCCAATTCTTTCCAGAAAGTCAAGACTGGATGGAACTCCATGAGCCCATCTCCACTACTAGTAGCTCCACTAGCTAGAGGTAATACACATAATATTTTCCAGTATCTGGCATGGATCGTGCCCATAGCAAAAAAAATCGCACAAAGTGCATATGCACTGTCGTTGAGGTAGTGGACAATTCCTCCGGGCTTATAGAGTGCATGAAAAGGAAGCACGAAGGAAACGAACTCCTGAGTGTGAACAAAGAAGGCTACTTGATAATAAATTTGTAGTATTAGCGTTTAACAATGTTCGACTAATCGATGAAATTCTTTTTGTTTGCCAAAAGATTGAAAGCCAACCGCCATTGCCAGCAGCGGAGAAACCAGTGCGATGACAGAAACATGTATTGATAGCTGTTGCAGTTCATTTCCGGAGTAAAAGTAATGATCATCCGTCCAGACAAGAAGCTTGTCAGGAGGTCCTACCGGTTTCTGAGGGGCAAAATTTATGATGTAGCATTCCATTCTTTCATTTTCGCAGTTCCACTCAGACTGGATCAGAAATGTAGATTTTCACAGCACTTGCATTGTATTGACGGATCCGAATTTTTCTTTTCTGTTCATCGATTCGTCTCTGGTTCCATCTGAAGACCCCAACAGCACAACAACTCACGATAATTGCGAGAGTGATAGCAACAAACATGATTGCTGATAGCTGAGGTTCCCTCTCAATTGCATCCGTATTCTCTTCTTGGAGACCAACTGCGACGTTTGGCCCAGAAAAAGTAGTTCCGACCAACGGTGACGGTGTAGGAATCACACCCAAACCCGGTCCAGCTGGCTTTTCAAAAGTATCTTCTTCATCCTGAGTGATGATCCACACATCCGAAATATCTGTTGTCGGAACTTGTTCTGGTGGAACGTACACGATACCAGGTTGTCGTGTAGGATGTATGGAGGGAAGTCCTGTCGTTGGCGATGGCGTTGGTATAAAGGAAGGTGCCAATGTGGCAACAGTTTCGGAAGGTGTTGGACCTGGCGTAGACAGCCTTTCTGATGGCGATGGAGTCAGTCGCGGAGTTGGAAAAGACGTGGGCATCGGAGTTTGCCGCGTGGGACCTGGTGTTGGGAGAACAAATTTTGGGGGGCAATTTGATGAATCGAGTCCAATGCTCAATGTGTAGTAGTCTGCTTTAGCGTCACCAATTACTGACTCGCAAAGTTCCACCATAAAGGTTCTTCCTGTACCTAGAATATTCGGTATAATGAACACCGGATTATCCATATCCATTACAGCCAACAGAGATGAATTGATCTCGTTTTCCTCCTTGGTAATAGTGACCTTGTTCTGGTATTCAGACGTTCCAGAATTGAACCCCTTGGCTCTATTATAAACGATGTGCATGTCAAAGACTGTAATGATCACTGACTGGTGATTGAACGTCTTCTCGTAGTCGACAAACGGTGACAATTCCAAAAGATGTCCACCTTGAAACGGATCCAACATCACAGCTCTATCCTGAAACCAACCGAAATGAAAGATATTTTGTCCATTGAAACATTTTTTTGGTCCGTCTCTGTCGCTGGAACTAAAGCCCATGATCGTCGTCTCATCACCATACTCTTCTCCACCTTCAAACGCGTGCCCGAGACCAATATTGTGCGCAATCTCGTGCATAACTGTTGTTGGATAAGCACAACGAGTATCATGGTACACTGAAAAGTAGGACCCGACTCCCGAATATGCAATATAGGGCTTACCAGACGTTCCTGGAGGCATGCAAAACACGGCATGATCGACTCGATCAAAAATATCGTCCCCGTAGATATCAGTTGCTGCTTTGGTAGCCGCATTCAAAATGGTGCGTTCTGTAAAGCTGGAAACCAAACCCGGGACGTAGAGTTCGATTACGGGCGTATTGGCATCCGCAGGTTGAAATATCAGTTCACCAAAGGAACAATCTCTGTACTGAGAGGCAAAGGAGAATTGCGTATCACTGTACATTCGTTCCTCAATTTCTGTTGCCCCAACACTTGGCGATGCATCATCTGTGGTAACACGGATGACCATGACGCTTCGAACCCCAGTTCCTGCCACATCCTTTTCGAGTTCCTGTTCCCGCCTTTGCCGTCTCGTTTGGTGACCTACTACCATGGATTTGATTTCTTCTGGTGTCAAAGCTGAAATAGTGGCATTTTCAGGAACAGCTACACTTGTTGCCACCACTCCAAACCGCTCAATGGTTTGTTCATTAATGTAAGCCCCCGGAATCTGCACAAAGAGAGCCCCTGTGTCGATTGCTTTTCGATGTTCGTAAACAAAGGTAGACGGTAAGTCCAGAGCTACCGTGAGACCATGAACCTTCGACTTGTCTGCTTTGACAGGACTGTCGGCTGGAGAAGTTGAAATGACGACACAGTTAAAAGTTTCTTCGTCAATTCCATCGCTCAAAGACATTAACGTCAACTCGATGTGACAAATCAGGCTGTCCTCGTAACTTTGGACTGCTGGAGATTTTGTTCCGTTTCTTTGTCGGCCAAATAGTTTTCCCTTGACCGACAAAGCTACCACCAAGCCGACACCAAAGCATGACAGTATAATCAAAACCCAGTTCTTGTTGGACGTCATCGTTGGCGTTGTTTATACAAACCGCACAGTGACACACACACACACAGCCTTGCAACGGTTGTTATTTTTGTGGAGTAATTTTATTCTTATCAAGTACTGGTATTCTTTCTTCCCCTCTGGCGGTATTTTCTCGTGGATGCTAGATAGCTAGCAAGCTAGCTAGTAGTTGAGGTATTCTCACACAAAGTGCTCCTCGTCCACTTTCCGAGGAATTTGGATTGCTGCTTTTTGACTTTTTGGCCGTGGCTTGCTCCCATCTAGTAGTCGCACCATGTGTTGTTGATGATACGTACCAGGTACCTGCTACTAGTGATAGAAAAAAGGAGGAGCACAGTGCAGCCAAAACTATGAAAAGAAATTGTGAGTTGTGATTTTCCGTTCAGCCTGGGGACTTAAGTAGTGCGCGCACCTAATTACCAAAAAGTTTTCCACCTTTTCTTGACCCTCCTTCAGGTTTAGGGTTAAGAGCTTACCAGTATGAACCACTGAATATGACTCCCTAAAAGTGACACAATCCGGAGCCCATAAGAATACGAAATAAAATGGCTGGAAAATGAAAGAATAGATTTCTTGTTTGAAGCGTAAGAAGAGAAGAAGCGTTGAACGCAAATTCTACATCATTTTCTTTAATCTGCCAACCAAAATGACAATAACCCATGAGGCACACCTACAGCCACGTGTCCAAAATCATCAAGCCTACATGTTAAGTCTGAAAATCTGGAATATTATTAGGATATGGCCAATTTGCCTTTCCCGGCCTGGACAGATCACAGACCAGAGGCAGTACTTTCATCTTTCATCGATGGTGCATATGAAAGCGTGGTCAGCGTCGCTATCTACGGATCCCAACAACAACAACAACAACACTGTCAAGGGGATATCACGATATTTATTGTGGTCAAATTCTTGAGGGGCTGCACCCAATATTGGTCCAAAAGGAAACGGTTTTCGCATTGTACTTTGAGGGGCTTCTCAACTTGAATCGATTGGACAAGGGCGAGGTTACGGGCCTGATACGCTGATCCAAATCATACATTATCAAAAGTTCCAGCAAAAGATGCTTTCCATAGCAAATACGCAAGAATGGGTCATTGTTTGTTACCAGTACGTTTGATTTACTTGATTGGATATACCAGGTAGGGCATCTAACGGCCAATCACTGAACTCGATGATGCATGCTATTAGTAGAACCTACATTTTACGTAGTCTATTAGTACCAGGTACGGTAGTAGTAGTACCTGGTAGTACTAGACTGGCTGCTTTCGCGATTTCCTGAATCAGTGTATTTATCGAAATTCCACTGCATGCAGTCATCAAATTCACGCCCGCTCGGGGGAGGTGGCCATTTCTTAAAGCACCGTCAAAGCAATGTCTATGGACAAGAAGCAGACACTCGATCTAAGAGTAGTGGTATTGCCGGTACTAGTAGTAGCACCTGGTAGTACTCTAGTAGGCGGCATACCAGCAGGGTAGTACTGGTTGGTACTATCTTACTACCATACTAGTAGTAACTGGTACCAGTACGTAGTAGTATTGAAGGTCTGAATTACATTAAATGCCTGTCAAACAGCCTTCCAGTGTGTAGTACCGGTAGTACCTGGTACTACCATAGTATGGTACCTGGTACTAGCTAGTACCTCTAGTAGTACTGGTTTTATTTCGTACGGAGTACTTTTTATGACTTCGCAACTACTACTGGTGGTAGTAAAAATCCACGGAGAGATCCGTACAGTATTTTGCTAGTGACAGACTGCATTTATAGTACTACTACCTGGTATCAGTTACCTGGTATTAGTACTGGTAGTAGTACCAGGTGCTGTACCATGGTACCAGGTACCCTGTTGGCAGTGCTTGTAAAGCCTGGAATGGTTGGAATCTTGATTGCTAAATCTTATTCGGAGTATTTTCAGAAGAGTTTCAATCAATGCGTTAATTACCAGGCACTTTGAATAAAAATGAGTGACATCGTGCTCGAGCGGTCCGAAGTTTCATCCTTCTTTTAAACTGAACTGCTCACGATCGCAAAGCCTCAAGAGTTGCTAAAATTTGGATGTTCCCCACCCCTCTCGAACTGTTTGTTTATCAGACATCCCATAAAATTAACAATGGGGCGCATTACCATCTTCACTGTTGACGATTGCGTGCACTGCAAACGCATCCAAAGAGCTCTGGAAGAGCAGGAGCTCCCTTACACTGAGATTTCGGTTTCCCTTTATCCTCATCGACGAAAAGATATGCTTTCACTCAGTGACTGCTTGACTGTTCCGCAAATATTCTTTCACGATATATGCATTGGAGGGGCGGACGAAGCGTTTGCCATTTTAGGCAGATGGTGCACCAATAGTACCATGTCGATTTTGGAGCATTATCAAAAGGATGTTGCATCCTTACCAGATCCAACCGATGCACGACTCTCGGCACCCACGGAAGCACCGTATGAAAAGCCCCCTCGCCTTCGTCCTCAGACCGACCGTATTATTCGTCCCACCAGCGCCCCCGGTACTGTTAGTGTGAGGAGTATTATGGAAAAGTTAAAACGCATACTTCCATGCGGCTCGCACAATAGCAAAAGCAGGGTCTTTAAAAATAGCTTCACGGGTGCTGAAGCAGTCCTCAAACTCCGCAAAGAGTATATGATAGATGCCAAAGAGGCCGAACGGTTTGGAGAGTACTTGCGGAAAAGGCAGATTTTCCATTCTGTTGGCAAGGACGATAAAAAAGAGTTTGTCGGAGGCGATAAAGCGATATATCGGTTGCAATGTTACCAGACCCCGGACGTGTTGAATTCTTACCGTGTCTGGGACACCGATGTCTATTCGGACTACGTCGGAACCCTCCAACGTCTGAAGCGTCTTTTGGACAAGGTCGAAAAAGAAGAAGCCGACAAGCAAACGGGAAAAGTGGACTATGCCCGAGTGAAGGAAAACAAACATTTTGCAGTATTTGAGGAAGCTGTCTGTGAGCTGCAGAAGGTGAACTTACTGAAAATGGATGTCAATGGTCGAATAGCTTTTGGTATCAACGCCTACAATCTATTCATCAAGTATGCTTTTTACAAACTGGGTGTCACCGGCACTGCTCGCAGTCGATCTGCCTTTTTCAATGGTGTGAAGTTCACTGTCGCTCAAAGACCCGCAAAGAAATCGCGAAAGCTCTCTGTCTGTCTTAGTATGGAGGGATTCAAAATGAAGAGCCAGTTAGATAATGCGGAGTTGCTACCACTCGCAACTCTTCAAGCTTTCCTACAATAGTCCAGCTTGACAGTATATCTATGAAGGTATCATCACTTCACAGACACACTGTCGCCAAAAGGTAGCAGTGCGCTACTCCAAATTAAAGCATGCCCTGCTTTCTAGTTTATATTTCTAGACTGTATTCTATTATTTCGTGATAGCATATTATAGTTGGCTTTTTCTTTCTTGCAACAAGTAGGGAGAGATAAACTCTTCTCCGTACAACTTCACCACGGCGCTCCCGTTGAATTGAAAGCCCTTCAGTTTACCACGGCAATTCTGTGCTCCGCAAGAACACTTAAAGTTTTTGATCTCGTATTCGGCCGTTTCATAGTCCCACAATAATTCCGATTGCTTCGGAATGTCTGCAAGAGCAAAGAAGTCATACGCTCCTTCATCGTTGCACCGGATACCAAGGTTGGAGTTGCAGGAATGATTGACGAGAATGGCCGGTAGATCCATCATAACATGCCGATTCCAATCAATCTGTACTGTGTGCGAGTCTTTTGTTTCTGTCGTAGCCATGGACCGACCGCGGAAAACTCGAGTTCCCTGAGGGATGTCTTGCATGGCAAATAAACCCCATCCTCGACCATCGGCAGTTTGCTGGATAGAAACGTACGTTTCGTGCTGTTTATTAGAAGTATCGATGGATTCTTGAGAAAACGACACTTGAGTGGCCGTGCATGTCGAGGATGCGCAACGGTGACTTGTTTGGAAGGGTGTTGTGGTGATGAAGGTAGATGCAGCGATTGGCAGTGTTGTGTTAGCACAGCGCGCAGATAGAGCTCTGCTCAGGTGTGTCGAACGAAACATCATTCGCGAAGTTGCGAGGATTGTCATTCTGATCTGGTGCCGAGTTTCCGTTGGGGTTGTTGATCCCTACTACTAGTAGTACTACTACTCGAGGTGCCTTTTGTTTCGTCTTGATTAATTTTGACTTAATTTGAAATTTGACACACGGCACACCCCAACTAATCGAGAACAGAGCCCCTTATTAAGCCAATCCTTATGGTGCGTGATAACGCACGAGAGAGCCCATTCGTTCGTAAAAAAAACGCATTTTACCAGTTTTATGGGGCTATCGCACGGGAGACCTCTCTCGCCAACATCTGTCTTCCATCCGTTTTTTGCGAGAGAGGGCGTCCTCTCTCGCAAAAACTTTTCCTTCAACGAAAGACAACCTTACTATTACCTTAACACAATTGTAGGAGGAGTTATCTGCAGAAGAGAA
>Ga0100402_1007912_pt1 | contig 10129 bp, 3 predicted proteins | sample CryGeyme20150102_FD_80419 | JGI IMG/M metagenome (GOLD analysis project Ga0100402, IMG submission 80419) | Groundwater microbial communities from Crystal Geyser aquifers in Utah, USA - Crystal Geyser metaG 2015-0102 | ecosystem: Environmental > Aquatic > Deep subsurface > Groundwater | place...
CGAAGTCCATCGCCCGCTCGCTGGGCGTGAATGCGGCGGCTACGACAAGCGCTTGACAAGGAATGCGGGGGAGGGGGTAATCTTTTTTTTAGGGGGTTGGCGTTTGAATTGACAGTAGGAGACATCTGATGAAACTTGTACGTTTGTATGGCACTCTGGTGGCATTTAGTTTGGCGTTGACCTCCAGCCTGGTCCTGGCTGAACCGGTACACGATTGCTCGGGCGGATGCTGGATTGTGACCTGCGGTGGGTCAAGCTGCACGCTGTGGCGCTGCGATGCAACAGGCTGCACCGTTGAAACCACCTTCCCCAACAATCTGGTGCGCTCGACCAGCCCCGAAAGCCCGGGCGACACGTTCGGCGCATCGACCACCGCTTGCACCACCGAACGCTGTGTCGTGAAGGTATGCGAATTGCTCGAATGTTCGCTCTATGGGCTCGACGGTAATCGCTCCAGCCTTCTCGGGCGCCTTGATAATGCCGACGGACACCTGAGCGAGATCGCTCGCGCATTCATGGAAGCACCACGCGACAAAGGCTCGGACTCACGCTGAACCCACGCTCCACTTCAACGTGATCCTGCGACTCCCCCGGCTTCGGGGGAGTCCTCGTTCCAGTGGACCACGAGGCACGAAGAGCGGCAGATTGCTGCAGCCATTCGTTCGCCGGCCCTTCCCGCTGTTGCCGCTATCGCCCCCGATAATGGTCGACCTGGCCGTCATCGGCAGCCGAGTTCTCGAACTGAATTTCGACGGTGAAGATAAAACGCCAGTCCGAGCGACGACGGCCGCTTTGCTCGTCCAGCGGCCAGGCATGCTCCGGCTGAAGTTCGTAGAACAGCCAGTCGCGCAGGAAGGTGCGGCGAAACCGGAAGTTGACGAACCATTCTTCGGCCTCGAAGTCTGGATCGGTACGACCGACGCCACCGATTTCACTGCGAATCGCGGTGCGCTGGTCGAGCTGGTGGAAACCGATCAGGCCAGTGCGCCAGTCGACCCCGTCGGAGCCTTCCGACACGGTGCCACGCGCGGTCAGGCGCAGCAGCGTGGCGCGATCCGGCAGCCATTCCCAGTCAGCTCGCGACGTGGTGCCAAAGCCATCTTCGCGCTCCCAGAACAGATTCTGGGTCCAACGCGCAAGGCTTGTTTCGGTCAATGGTCGGGTGTAGCGAGCACGGGCGCGAGCGCGCGGATTCAGGCCGCTGCTGTTGACCTTGATCGTGCCGTCGAGATCGTAGCTGATGCCCTTGTTGCTACCAAGCAGGAACCGCAGTCCGACTCGGGTCTGGTCCTCCTCATCCGCACTGCGACCGAGATCATCGAAAGTCGGGTCACCATCGGCCGCGTCGTCACGGCTGATCAACAGTCGCACCCGGTCGGAGATGCGCGGCAGCGAAATATTGGCCGACAGCCTGATCTCATGGCTGAAGTCATTGGTCTGGTCCCACACCATGCTGTTGCGAAGGCGGAAGAACGAGCCGACCGGGGTCTCTTCATAAGCGCGCGGATCACCGAAGAATCCGTCGAACCAGGCCGCCGGCTCGCACAGCTTGCGGCTGACATAGGCATGGCTGCGGTCGAGCCAGCTCTCGGGGCGGCCCTGGTCATCGCGGCAGGACAGCGCGATGACTTCGGCCGGTCCGTCATCGGAACCTTCTTCAGGCTCCGGCGGCGGTTCCTGCGCCCATACCGGACAGACCGCCAGTAACATCACGATCAGAAGGGTCGCCGAAAGGGCCGCAACCCCGGAAATGAAAAACGGGCGCAAGGGCGTACTCCGTAAGCCGAACCTGGGCATCCAGAATAGCGCGAAATGCAGCCCATTACACATTCGGCCCCGATATTGGTTCGGGGCCGGATGGTTTGCTCAGCCCACCTCGTTCAGGGCGCCTCGAAGTCGTCAATGAATACGACATCCAGCGAGATCCGTCGCAGCACGACGATCGCATTGTCCTGGTTGGCCACGACGTAGACGAACTGGTCGTCGGCACTGGGCGTGACCCGAGTGGCGCCAGCCAGATTCCGCATCTGGCCCTGATCGTCGAACAGGGTCTGGCGCAGGCGCAGCTCGCCCGGGGCGAGGCCATCGTCGTCATCGGCGCCGATCCGCTCGAAGATGCTCAGGCTGCTATCGGTGAAGCCGGCGGCGAAAACTTCGAGACCATCGGGCGAAACCGCCAGGCCCTGAACCCCGATCAGGCCGGGACGTTCCGGAGTCTGATGGCGAAACACCGAGCGCTGCCCCAGCAGGCCGTTGCTACCACGGTCGAACAGCACGATCGCGTTTTCGGCCTCGGCCGTGACATAGACATGCGCGCCGTCACCGGTCACAGCGATATCAAAGGCGCCATCGAGGCCGACGATGCCGTTGAGACCGTTCTCGTAGACCGTCACATAACTCAGCCGGCCGAAATCCGGGCTGGTCGGATCATCATCGCGGGCGAACACCTGGACCGCATCGCCAAAGCGCGAGGCAACGTACAGATCGGCTCCGTTTGGCGACAAGGCCAGGCCCGAGGGCCGGCTCATCGCGACCACCATCGGGCCCGGGTCTTGCGGATCATTCTGGCCGTTGGTCTCGGCCTCGAGGAAGCGCAGCTCACCGCTGGACGGGTCCCGCTCGAACACCGCGACCGAATTGGCGTCGGAACCGGCGGCATACAGATGCAGGCCATCGGCCGACAGCAGCAGGCGCCGGACCCCCGCGAGGCCGACATTCGGGCCATTGGCATCGGGCGCGCCGAGAATCCCATCGACCTGGTTCTGGACGAAACCGAGACGGCCGGTCGCCGGGTTGCGGCCGAGCACCGCGATCGCACTATCGTTGCGTGCGGCGACGTAGACGTGGGCACCATCCGGGCTGACCACGACATCGATCGGACCGTCGAATCGAGCCTGCTCGAAGCCGGTCCGGGCACTGTCATAGCCCTCGACCGGACTCAGTCGACCGTTGCCCGGATTCCGATTGAACAGCAACAGCGCATCCAGCGCCTCGCTGGTGACGTAGGCATGAGTGCCGTCCGGCGACAAGGCCAGCGCAGTCGGCCCGGCCATGCCGATCACATCCTCGCCATTGACCAGATCCTGCTCGTGCTCGACAGCGGGCCGGAAGCTCGGATCGAGGATCACGCCCAGCGCTCGATCGATGTCAAGCACCAGGTTGAAGGGGTTGGAAAAACGCAGCTGAAAGCTTTTCGGTGCGCTGCTGTCCGGCACATGCAGCACCGGCACGGCGATCTCGGCGTCGAGATCACCCGCCGCGATCATGATGGTGCCGCTGACAGGGCTGTAATCAATGCCGGGCTGGGCATTGAGCGGCTCGGTCGTGTAGTCGAAGCGCGCTTCGAAATCGGAGTTCTTCGACAGCCGTGGCCGAAATACGGCCTGGGTGGTCTGGCCCGATGGCGGCTCGGTGACGGTGACATCGGCGACCCGCAAGTCGGGCACGTCGTCATCGTCGATGATGGTTGCGGTCGCCGCCGGGCGCGCCAGCACGCCGCCCTGGATGCCAGTGAAGCGCAGGCGGAAACGCTCGGTCGGCTCGATCACGGTGTCACCGCAGACCAGGATCGTGACGCTGCCTTGCTGTTGGCCCGGCGGGAAGCTCAGCGTGCCCTGGTCGACCAGGTAGTCGATTCCGGCAACGCAGGCTGTCCCACCGGTTGCGGTGTCGTCTTCGGTCTGCCAGAACAGCACGACCGGGTCGGCCGAGGTGGTGTTGAGGTTGAATTCGAAGGTGGCCGGCGTGGTGCCGGCGTTGCCTTCGAACAGCGTGATATCGGCCACATTGAGGCTCGGGCCGGTGCCGAGATTCTGCGGGTCCAGGTCGAGCCGCACCGCGCGCCCGAGGTCGCCGACAGTGGTCTCGGCTGCAACCACATTGCCGATCAGGAGATTGACCGGATCGCCCGGACGGGCGCGGCCGTCGCCGCGCGGATTGACCGCATCCATCGGGATCCTCAGCGCGTACTGAGCGCCGAGCCGTATATCCACGCCCAGTTCGTATCGCGCCAGGATCTCGCCGGTCGACAGCAGACGCGCCTCGACGATCTGGCCGGGTGCGGCCGGATCGCCGAATACCGTGACATTGCCGTAGAAAATGTGATCCGGCGCGTCGATCCGCGCTTCGGCATTCAGGCCGGTCAGGAGCAGACCGGCGGCCAGTAGTTTGATTCGATGGTCCACGGTCAATTCCCCGAGTAGGCGTAGGTCTTGAAGAAGATCAGAATGTCGTTGACACCCTGCCCGTCGCGGTCACCCGAGCCAGGAATCAGCGGGCCGTCGATGAAGGTCTCGAGACCCGCGTCCGGATCGGCCAGGAAGGTTCCGCCCGGGATGATCAGCATCCAGCGACGGTTCCAGACCGAGCGCCCGACCAGGCGGCTGTCGGCAATCACCTGCGAGTCATCGAATGGCTCGGCGAAATGGAACGCCGGGAAGCGGGCGTAGCGTCGTACCTCGATCGGCGAGCCGCTGAGATTGTCGGCAATCGGCAGCCAGTCGAAACGCTCCAGGTCCTGCTGCCCGACCGGGAACGGGATCGGAATGGCCTGGTCGACGACCTGCCATTCGCGGGTCCGGAAATCATTGGCGCTCGGTGCTCTCAATACATCGGCACCGGTCGGGAACAGGTAGACCCGAGGCGTTTGCGCCAGCGGCAGGTTGACGTAGTTGCCGAACCAGGTGCCCACGGAGCGGACCCGGGTGGCGAACTGGCTGGAATCGTAACTGCTGTCGCCGGAACCCAGCTCCCAGCCGAAGAAGTTCAGACCGAAGGTGACGTTAGTCGAGAACTCCAGCACCAACGCCGGCTGTGCTCCGGCCGAGCGTGGCGCGAATGGCCGCGCGTACTGGCGGAACTCGGGCACAGCCCACAGATCCGACACCACCGATTCTTTCAACCGCTGACGCCACAGTGCATCGCCCTCGGGCCCGTCGGGAATCCGGAACAATTCGCGGCGGAGCGAGAAGCGGTTGGTCTCGACCTGCGGGTTGTTGAAGCCCATCTGACCCTTGAGCACATCGAAGTTCAAGCGTAGCTGGGCGATCGCGTCGGCCAGACCCGGGGTGCCGGGCAAGGGCTCGCCGCTGATGATCTGGCCCAGGTTGCGTTGACGCACGATGTCGGTCAGGAACTGCTGCCCACCCTGGTTGTCGCTGCCGAGCAGGTTGGTCTCGTAATCGTAGGCCGAGGCCGCCAGGTAGACGTAGCGCGCGGCCAGATCGAAGGCGGCACGGTACTTCTGCAGCGCATCGTTGCGGAAGATACGGAACGCCATGTCCTGGTATCGGTATTCCTGAACCTCGGCTGCACCAGTGCGGCGGAAGGCCAGCAGGTTGTCATAGACCCTCAAGCCCTCGGCCAGCGTCGCCTGGTACTGGCCGACCAGCTGCTCGATTGCCTGCGCCCGGGCAAAGATTTCGGCCCGCAGCACCGGTTCGTCACGCAGCTGGGCGTCGATGTCGCCGGAGACATTGAACAACTCGAGGCTTGAATCGTTGAACTGGGTGCGGATACCCGACAGCTCCGAGACATCTTCCTTGGCCGCATCGGTGGCGCTGGCGGCGATCGAGATTCCATCGGCAACAGATTCGATCACGTTTGCCGCAATGCCCGCCCCGAGCTTGGTCACACAACGCGCCGGTGCGGCCACGTCACCCCCGGCTGCCAGACCGGCGATCAGGTTCTTGGGAATACATTCAGCGGAATTCGAGGCGAAAGCGTTGACGAACGAGGCGGCACGGTTGGCAACTGTGGCTACGCCCCTCATGGTCTCGGTGGCGATGGTCAGGCCACGCAGCTCGTTGCGCTGATCGTAGGCAATGTTCAAGTTCTGCTGCTGAACATCGAAGGTCGCCTGCAGGGTGTCGATCGCCGCCTCGAGTTCGAGCCGATTTCGATCGTATTCGAGCATGCCCTGGCGCAGTGCGATCCGCGCCTGCAGCAGTTGCTGCAGGGTCTGCTGCAGGCGGCCGGGCGCCCGGCGCTGACCGGTCCAGCCCTCAGGCTTGGTGAACCACAGGCCGATGTCGGGCGAGTCGATCGTGGTGTAGGTCACATCGAGGCTTTCGCTGGCCGAAATGTCGAGATTGCCCAGCGAACAGCCTTCGGCAAATGGCGAGCTGGCACAGTCGATGCCGGTCAGGCTGGTCTCGGTCTCGCTGCCGTCGGTCGGGTTGATATTGAAGAAGTTGATCCCGTTCGGTGCCGGCGCATAGACTGCGGTGAACTCACCGACCCGACCGAAATTGAAGCCCTCGTTCAGATCCAGGCCGTCGTCGAAGTCGAACAAGGTGCCGGCCAGTTCGGGGACGTCGATCAGCATGTAGTGGTACATGTCCGGGCCGTTGTAACCGGCCGGGTAGGTGCCACCGGGGCCGATGTCATCGGCATAGGGGTAGCCGAAGATCTCGATCAGCTGGTTACTGAAATCGGTTTCCTGAGCCACCGAGTCACGCCGCAGGTCATCGACCTCATTCTGGTTGCGGCGCATCTGGTTGGTCAGCTGGTTGGCAAAGTCCCAGACGTTGACTGCATTCTGCAGCGCGCCCATGGCGCGATCGGCGATCTGCTCGAACTGGGTCTTGTTGAAGCGGTCGAGCTGTGACGGATCGATATCGAACGGCACCACTCCGGTCGCCAGTCCCAGCGGGTTGAGACCGGCATCAGCCTTGTCAACCTGGGCCTGAACACTCTGGTACTGGCCGGCAATCTCGCCGATCTCGCGCAAGCTGATGCGATCGATCTTGCGGATGCCGACGCTGTTCGGATCGGTGTCCTCGGATGGCACGACGGAGTTGACCGTGACCCAGTCGAAGTAGGCCCCCATGCCGGCGCGGCGACCCCATTCCGACAGACCCCAGGCGCGCTGTGCGTTGGTGTCGGTATAGCCCTGGTACTGGCCGTTCGGGTCGGCGACGTAGCGCGAGCGATAGGTCAAGTCGACCACTTCGGCCCCGGTTCGGGCGCGTGCTGCGGCGGTTTCGGCAAACTGGCGTTCATCGAGGAAATCGACCTCGATCGGCACGCCGGCAACCAGAATCGACTCGGTGCGCGGATCCCAGCTGAAGAACGGATGGCGCAACAGCTCGTAGTAGATCTTGGAACCAGTCAGGTAGTGGCCCCAGGCATCGCCATGCCCTTGCGGGAACATGATCCGGGCATCGAACTCGTCGATCACGCCGTCGTTGTTCTGGTCGCTGACGTTGTAGGACTGCTGGTAGGCAACCTCGCCGTCACCGGTGGTGAAGTTCCAGAACAGTCGGTTGTAGACCGGGCGCGCCGTGACCGGGCCGTTGGTGGTGTCGCGGCCGCGCAGCAACACCAGCTCTTCGTCCAGCAATGTGGCGAGCTGGTTCTGGAAATTGAATATGCTCGGCGCCAGCGAGAACTGGCCGCTATTGGTGGTGATACCAATCGTCGGATCCTGGGCATCGGCGAAGGCCTCGTTGCCCAGCAGCGTGTAAAAATCGACCAGGCGCGAGGCGACCAGCAGGATGGCATTGTTGGCCGGCCCGAAATTGACCGGCGGCGTGCCATTGACCGACAGCTGCAGCGCCCGCCGCATGACCGTGGTGTAGGCCTCGATCAGGCCCAACGAATTGAGGTTGTCCGGATCATTGTTGAGTGCGATCGGACCCTCGAAGCGCTCGCCGAGCTGGATCAGCATGCTGGCGTAGTTGTTGGTCGCGGCCTGAGCGAAGTTCTGGACCCGCGCCTCGAACGGATTGAGCCGGTTGAGCACGCGCTTGACCCAGCCTTCGGCGAGCTGCGCCAGTGGCTCCAGCGGCGTACCCCCGGGGCTGCCGGCCCACAGACTCCACTCGATCTGGTTCTCGCAACCGGGCAGACCGCGGTAGCGGGCCAGGTACCAGTTGTCCGACAGGGTCTGGATATTGGCACCCTGGATCGAAATCTCGACCGCACCCTGGGGATCGTCGACCGGGAACTGGATCCAGCCATTAAGTTGACCGGTTTCCGGCTTCGGCGGCAGCGCCGGCGGTGAGCCGGTCGAATCGGGCTGGAAGAACCACTCGAACTCCAGCGAATCCGGATTGCCGCCGAAATCGCCGCCGTGGCGCAGCACCAGTTGCTCGTCGAAGATGTTTTCCGGCGCCAACACGTTGATCTGGCCCTGGTAGGGCTTGACCAGGGTCGCGGTCTGCGGTGGTGGCGGCGAGACCAGACAGCCTACCTCGATAATCTCGAGGCTGATCGGCAACGGTGCCAGCGCCGGGTCGTTATTGAACGCCACCGTCATCAGGCCGCGTCCCTGCGAGGCGCCGGCGCTCAACGCGGCGTTGACACCAACCGCGCGGAACGGCTCGAGCACCGCGTCGTTGTTGGCATCCTGCAGTCCGATCAGCACATCGTCGGCGTTGACGTTGCGCTTGGTGTCGCAGACCAGGACCCGATTCTCGTCCAGCCGCGGCGTCGAGGTGCAGACCTGCTCGATGCCCTGCGGGTTGCGCGAAAGCCGGAACAGCGCCTCGATGGCCTGGTCCCAGCTACAGCCGGAGGATGGCGTACGACAATTATTGGTAAAGCCCTGTGCCTCGCTGCCATCGCCGCCGTCCAGCGTCTTGAGAACGACGCGGTCGCGTTTGGACAGTACATTGAGCAACAGGAACGGATCGCCAGCACCGGACTCGTCGAAGATTCCGGTCAGGATCAGCCGGCGGTTGAGCGGGTCATAGCGCAGTCGGTCGCGAATCGACACCGGCAGCTTGATCGTGCCGTCGGCGGAGCCAAGAATCGCCTCGCTGCCATCGGACTGGAATTCCTTGGCCACCGCCGGCGGAATTTGATTGAGGAACACGATCCTCGGATTGAGCGGGTCGATCAACTGCGCCAGGGTATCCGACGGTGCCGGGTTGGCCAGAGTTTCCTGCAGTTCGTCGAACACGACTTCGACCGCGGCCTGGTTGACGATGTCGGGCAGGCCCCGCTTCGGGCTCAGCAGGGTTTCGCCGGCCACCAGCAGCGGCCGCTGCTCGGGCCAGGTGATGTCGTAGTCGACTCCGATCGGCGTCAGATCCGAACCGGAACCTCCCTGATCCTCCTTCAGTCGCGCCAGCCAGGGTTGGCAGCTGGTGCCGAGGATATCGTTCTGGTCATCGGTATTGATATCGGTGAAGAAGCCGGGCTGGGCCGGGTAGAAGTAGTGCACCGTTCCGGTACCGGCCGACTTGGCCCACAGCTGGCTGGTGTAGTCCTGGAAGAACGGCGGCGGCGGCTGCTGGCCGACCGCCTGTCCGAAAACGAAGGACTGGGAACAGTTCGGCAGCAGGCTGACCGGGTACGGTGGCGCGACCGTGGTTGCCGCCGTTCCGGTAAAGCGGAACTGCGAGAATCCCGCACCCGTGGGATCGACCCGAAACACACGGAATCGCCAGCTCGAGGTCCCCGGCGCGAAATACTTGAGCAGCACGTAGGGGTCGGAGCCGGCCGCGGCATCATTGTCCAGGCCACTGCCGAAATCGGAGCGCAACGCGAACACCGCCTGGCGGCCGGTCCCGATCGCCGAGGGTGCGGTGAACGCGTGTTCGTCGTTCGGGTTGTAGCCGGGCAGGTTGAAATCGTTCTGCACGTAAATCCGCGCATCGGGGAACAGCTGCGGGTCGATCGGCTGCTGGCCGAGCACCTCACTGCCCTGCTCGCTGGCGATGATGATGCGCTCCGGGTCAAACGGCCAGCGCGGCGTGTAGCGCACCGCCTTGGCCGGCCAGAACACGCCGCGGGAATTGGCACGATACCAGGCCACGGCCAGCTCCCGGCCCTGCTCCTGCGGTCGCGCGCTGGAATAGCGATTGACCGGAATGATCGGACCGCTGCGACTGGAACGATTGTGGGCCGCATCCGGACCCTGTCCATCGTAATAGGCGTTGACGTTGACGACGAAGCCGTTGCGGTTGGGTTCATTGTGGAACGGATCGACGATCGGCTGGCCGATCTCGACCTCGACGCCGTCAACGAACAGTGGCACCGCCGTGTACGGCAGCGTGCGTACGATCTCGACCAGGGTCGGAAACTGCAGCGGGTCCAGCGCCGGGCCGTTGATGTAGACAATCGCCGCCGAGCCGGTCCGACTGGCGGTGAACAAGCCGCCGGACACCGACGGATCGGATGA
>Ga0100402_1007920_pt1 | contig 10124 bp, 11 predicted proteins | sample CryGeyme20150102_FD_80419 | JGI IMG/M metagenome (GOLD analysis project Ga0100402, IMG submission 80419) | Groundwater microbial communities from Crystal Geyser aquifers in Utah, USA - Crystal Geyser metaG 2015-0102 | ecosystem: Environmental > Aquatic > Deep subsurface > Groundwater | place...
CAGCAACCAAGAAAGCTTGTTACTGCTAATATTCACGTTTTCGGCTAACTCACGTAAAGTTAAAGATGGGTTTTGAAACCACTTTTCTTTCTGGATTCCTTTTTCTAAAATGTCTAATGCTCTGTCTATTTCATTATTTGACATTAAGGCTTTAGTAGAGTTGATTTGTACTTGTCTCTCAGAATTAGGTGGCAATAGTTCTTCACGGAAAGCAGCGTTTACTAAATCCTGAAATCGCTTATGTTGGCGCAAAGGTTTAAGGAGCGGAATATTCATAAAGTTTATGATTTGACCGGTACGCATCTTGATGTTTTCTTCTAAAAAGTCCAATGCCATTTCGTGTTTCCCCATATGGACCATCAAGAATAATGGCCAGGGAAATCGTGCTGATCCAATATCCTCTTTTATCATTAAGCTCACTCTGCTGATATCAATATCGAACTTTTCTTCTGAATTGACCAACTTATACAATACTCTGCATTCCTCCGGTCTCTCAGCCAAAGGAGTTTGACCTAAGAAGTCATTTAGTTTTACATAATCTTTCAAAAGAATTAAACAAAGTTGTTTTAGTGCGATAGAATGTGTGAAATCAGGATTGATGCTTAAGGAGATCTCTATACAATCCAGAGCTTCGGTGTAGTCCTCGTTTAAATAATGAATATTTGCTTTGGTAAAATAATGATTCGTAGCAAAAGGATTGATTTTTAAAATATTATCCGCATGCCAGAGTGCTTTTCCGAAATACCCCACTGCTGTATACAATTCGCATAATCCTTCTTCTGCTTCCGTATAGGATGGATTAAGTTCTATTGCTTTTTGAAAATATTTATGCCCATTGACAAAATCCCAATGACTCCAAAAAGACAATGTCGCTTTACTAAAATACCCTACAAAGGATTGTTTGTCTAGATTAAACCCTATGCTGAGTTTCTCTTTTGTCATCTGCAATAAACCTTTATTATTTCTCCATGATATGGACATGGCATAACAATACGCCAAACCAAAGTAAGGCAAAGCAAATGAGGGGTCTTTCGCTACGCTTTGTTCATAGAGTTCCGTTGCTTTTGCGATTCCTGGTCCATCCCACATTAAATGCTGATAGCGACCTTTAAGATAAAGATTGTAGGCCTCTATATTTTTTGTAGGCTCTTTTATTAGATGTTCCTGAATATTGAGGTGACCAAAATTTTCACGGATCTGGTCGGCAATGCGTAAACTTATTTCATCTTGTATTGCAAATATGTCATCTAAATCCCGATCAAAAGTCTTTGACCAGAAATGAGTGCCGTCATTAGTACTGACTAGCTGCACTGTAATACGAATCCTATTTTTGGCTTTCCGGACGCTCCCTTCCAAAATAGTACTTACCCCTAATTGATCACCAATGGTTCGCACATCTAGATTTTTATTCTTAAATGCAAAAGAGGATGTGCGGGCAATGACTTTCAAGCCCTTAACGGTAGTTAAGGCGTTGATTATTTCTTCGGTAATGCCATCGCTGAAGTATTCGTTTTCAGGGTCGACACTCATATTAACAAAAGGGAGAACCACTATAGACTTATTGGATGATGATATGGGTAGATGGTCGCTCATTTTCTACTATACTTTATCGGGGCTTCTACGAACTGCCATTGACCTTTTAATGATTGTTCTTTTAATTGGCTACAACGGTTTGTATAAGAGCCGTAGCGGATTAAATGTACTTACTTTTCCGATAACAATATACCTTATTAAATACAAACAGCGGTTTGAATTTTCACCCAAACCGCTATTGCTCTAATACCTTGTTAACAGCTGACGTTTTATTTTTCAATGTCTTTAAACCATTCCACCATTCTATTAATTCCATCCTGATAAGAAGAAACTTTGAAATTGGGGAACCTCTTTCTGAACTTATTATCAGACATAACGTACTTATGTTCAAACTGATACTCCATTTCTCTAGCTTCTTTTATAATAGGAATAAAAATGGGTAGTATTTTTTTAAATACTGTTGGCATCACACTCATTTTAAAATTGCTGGCCATTTTTTCATTAAATATTGCAAGCATTCCATTTGTCGTTATTGGTTCTCCAACCGGTAAATGCCATACCTCACCATAGCAGTCATCATTCAAAGCCAATTCCACTAAAGCTCGTCCATTATCAAGAACATCGGCATAAGTATGTTCTATATCAGCCGAAACGAGGGTTTGTGGCCCTTTATTCTGTAGCATTCTTTCCAAAAAAGAAATATAAAAGAGACTGTTTACTGCACCTTCTCCGTAAAAATCAGCAGAGCGTCCAATGAGTCCTTTAATCTTATTATTTCTTATGGCTTTTATCATTAAATCAGCAGTTTGTTTACGCGCTTTTCCTTTTTTTGAATTGGGGATTTGAGGCGTGCTTTCATCAAACGGAACAGGTAAAGGCGAAGCGTACATATAGATATTATCTAAAAATATCAGCTTAGCTTGAGCCTTTTCACAGGCGTCAATCACATTTTGCATGACCTGAGGCCATTGAATTTCCCAAACCTTAGCACTGTATGGAAGACCAACGCAGAGATAAACGTAACTGCTGCCGTCAATGGCTTTTTCAGCATCTTCTTTAGAAAGTAAATCTGCTTGAACCCAGGTCGGTTTTGTACTAACTTTTCTTATTTGAAGCTGTCGAACTTCTAATTCTCTAATTACTGCTTTTCCAATTGCTCCATTCGCTCCAAGTACGGTATGAATCTGATATTTCATTTGTTCTAATTTTAATTGTGTGTGCTATCATTTAATTACACCACAAAGGTGGAGGGGATAAATGTCTAGCCACTGAACAAATGTTAACAAATCACTTCATACTATTTTTTCTTAATCTACTAAGGTGTTGTGGGGTAACTCCAAGAAAACTAGCAGTGTATTGTAATGGTACCTTTAAAAGGATATCACCATTTTCCTTAATCATATTTTCATAACGTTCTTGTGCCGTTTTGGATTGAAGCATTGAAATACGTCTTTCCAAAAGAATAAATAAGTTTTCAGCAATAACTCTTCTCCAGATTTGAACTTTTGGAACCTCTTTAGATAATTTCTCTAAATCTTCTCTATTAATAATCAGCATTTCTACATCCTCTATGGCTTCAATATTTTCCTTAGTTGGGGTTAGCGTTAAAAAACTAGTATATGAAGAAATGAAGTTGTTTTCAGGCATAAAGAAACAACTGATTTCATTCCCATCTTGGTCGTTATAGAATATCCGACAAATTCCTTTATTAATAAAAGCTATATGGCTACAGTACTGACCTTCTTTAATCCATAATTCTCCTTTGGATAAAGGTTTAACCGTAAAATACTTTTCGATAGATAATTTTTCATCCTTCGTGAGATTGACTACTTGATCTATTGTATCTGTTAATGGCATATTTGTTTTTTATGCTTGCTACTGTAAGCTCCCCCTCTTTAGGACATGGCTAAGTTAAAATATCTTTATCTAATTCCTCTCTGGGGCTAGCCCCAGAGAGGAATTTTGCGGCATAAACCACAGGGGGTCAATTCCCTAAACTATTATGTGGTCTAAAGTGATTGTAGTCGTGAACCAATATATCCGTTTGTTCTCTCACTTGATTGAGAAAAACGACCAAATTGCCCCTTAAAGTCGCTGCAAAATGCACCCTGCTGTGGGGTTAAATTGAGTGTGTTTAAAACGTGCTTAGACATACTTCAAAATACGTAAATTTTATTCAGTTTTCGATTTACTTTTTTTTCTCATCGATTCACCTTGTAATTCTATTCGGTGTGCATGGTAAACTGCTCGGTCAAAAAGGGGTCAATTTCAACGTTTTTTCCTCTTTTACCCAAGCTACCATCCCTTTCGGAATAAATAATAAGACAAAAAGCACTAACCCTTTCCAGAAAACAGACCAATTAAAAGGAGTGGATTTAGCCATGGATTAGTAAAATTACGCTTGAGAAATAACAAACTATCGCCATCAATTTAAACTTGGAATGTCTTCTAAACTTGTATAAACAGGCAATTTCTTTTCAACAAAAATCGCTACTTCTTCATCCGCCCCTTTGGAAGATCCACCAACCCGAAGAACGGCATCGCATTTATCGGCAATGGCTAAAGACAATGGCATCATTAACTGTTCAAAATGTTCATCTCCTACCGCTTCAATAATCGGAAGAGCCATATTCACTCCTATCACAGGTATATGTCCCTTTAAATAAACTTCATAGGCCACTCGATTGAGTTCCTTATGGTTTTCCATCCATACGGTCTTATCGCTAGAACCTGAAGTATAAGGACCAGCAATCAGTATATAAAGGGGTTTGTTATGCATTTTTACTTATATGTTTCTAAAAGACAGATAGAACACTCAATTGTTTTTCGAAATTAGTCAGTAAAGGTTGAAGCTTGAATCAGGCTAATTTTCTCGTACCCCTAGTCGATTGATCGATATTTTCTTTTTTGAGTATGCTTCATTAAGAGCGATTGTAATCTTGTCTAGCTCTTGGGCTGCATCTTTCATATAATTGGCCAATTGTTGAAGTTCATTTTTATCGATATTTTCAATTTCAATCAGGTTGGAAAGGCCAAGAATACTAGAAACCGGTCTTCGAATACTATGGGAAATATCAAAAATAATCTGTTCGAGAATTTTCTCGTATTCCTTGTAATTTGTGATATCTAAGCAAGTACCTATGATGCGTATGGGTTTTTCTGCTTTATCGCAGTAAACCTTTGCCAATGAATGAATATGGTGGATGCTCTTAGCCGGGCTCACAATTCTAAATTCCCAATCAAGGTCAATCCTCTCATTCAACAGCTTATCGATTTGTTGTTGTAATTCAGGCATGTCCTCCTCATGTACCAGAGAAAGCCATGTATCTCGATTTAAATTGAAATTGGATTTCGATACTTGAAAAACCTTATACATGGCCTCGTCCCAAACCAATATATCATTGACCATATCTCTATCCCAAATTCCCAATTTCGATCCTTTTGTAGCCAATTCAAATCGTTCATTTGCTTTTATAAGCGCTTCTTCGGCATTGATTCGATCCGTGACATCTCTGAAATTATCGACAATACCATTGATACTTGGGTCGTCCAACAAATTAGTAATCACGGGTTCAATCCATCTCCAAGAACCATCTTTATGTTTTATTCGCGACGTATACCCTGGAATAGGAATCCCAGGATTTTCAACAGTACGTAATAAAGCAGATTCAGTGCCCTTGATGTCGTCTGGATGAATCATTACCCGAATATCCATATCCATTACTTCTGAAGGCGTATACCCGAGAATATTCTTTACTGAGCGCGAGTCATAGGTTGTTTTTCCTTCCGGTGAAATGATAATGACACAATCCAATCCGTTTTCTACCAAGGATTCAAAGCGTCGTTCTAGATGGGACCCATCGGAAAGGGCCTTGTATTTACGCATGGATGCATACAGTTGCCAAATAAAAAAAAAACTGATAGCGATAACGCCCAAAAGAATAAATTCAAAAGTGATTCCCATTTAGATTTAGTCATTATCGGATAAATTTCTAGGGTACACTTCTATACCTCTGGCTTATCTTATTGTAATGTTGATCGTTTTGTTAATATATTCGATTTTTATCAGAATACAAAACATGTTTCTAGCTTCAATTAAAAAAGCGGCAACCAATACATCGTTTAGAGGAGGTTACTATTTAAAAGGCTAACTGCAATTTGAATGCGATTCTTTAACCCCTTTCTAACTTAAATAGTGTTATCTCCGGACGAACATTAAAACGAACCTGCCACAAATGTCCTACTGCTCGGTTAATATACAGCGTCCGTCCATCTTCTAAATCGACCTGACCTTGTGCATAGCGTTTGTTCTTTACCGGAAGCATGGGAGCTGCAAGAAATGGGGGCTTGCACTGTCCGCCATGGGTATGTCCGGATAAAATCCATCCATCGTAGCCATTCCATACCGGTAAATCGCACACATCGGGGTTATGACAAAGCACCAAATTTGCTTTGGATGGTTCGTAGGCATTCATTACGTCTTCCGGCTTAAAGTTCAATCCCCAATAATCATCCAAGCCAATGATATTAAGACCTGCAAGTTCTTTTTGTTGGTTTTTCAGGAGACCTATCCCCGCATCTTCCAATTGGTTAGCCACTTGGTCGGCCACTTCTTGCTGGGCCCAATTCCTGCCATAATCGTGGTTGCCTAAGATTCCTATGGTGCCTAGCTTTCCTTTAACAGTATGCGTCAAAACTTCCCCCAATTGCTCGAACTGAGTGGCGTCTTGGTAGCTGATATAATCGCCGGTATAGACGACAAAATCGGGGGAATAAGCTTGGGCTGTTTTGAAGGAATCGATAATGTATTGATAGTCGAAGCGATTGCCAATATGGATATCACTAATTTGCATGAGCGTTTTACCTACAAGGGATTCAGGTAAATTTTTGATGGGCATCTTCTTTTTCACAAACTCCAACCAAAAGGGTTCGATCTGCCAAGCATATAATCCACTGAGGAGCCCTATACCAGCGGTAGTCCATAGACTGTTTTTTACAAATTTCCGTCTATCCATAGTTAAGAGTAGACTATTTATTCAAGTCCAAAATCACCCCAATCTCCATCACATTCAACACAGGATCGTGAGGCATATTATGCGCGATAGTATAAGTATAGGTGCCCGTTTCATCATATCGCTTATTCGCGTCAATCAGGTGCTCACTGTCCCATATATCATACCCTGCTTCTCCGATATACTCCCCCTTTTCATTGCGGACTTTTAAGGTGTATTCGTTTACCGTTTCTTTTCCACTCGGACTCGTTTCTGTTACAAATACATTGAGGACATCATACTGGTAGCCATTAACAAAGCGAAAGGATAATCCCAAATTATAGGGTATTTGTGCATCTTCAATTGGCACCTTGAACTCTCTTGTATCTGTTTTTAGCCATTGAAGTTCAGGAGACAACTCCTTGTGTTCTGTGTAAACACGTTCTTCAGGTTGGCAACCAATAAAGCCAATCAGCACTGCACAAATTATTACAAATCGAATCATGGGTTCAATTTAAGCAAAAACCCATTACTCTACATTTAAACAAACTGATATGCTATAAATTCCCCTGCTAATGCGATACGACCTTTAGGCCAATAATAGAAACGATGAGCGTTGAAAGGAAAAAGATACGCCAAAAAGTAGCGGGTTCATGGAAAACTAGGATTCCGAGAAGCACTGTTCCAATTGCTCCAATACCCGTCCATACCGCATAGGCGGTTCCAATTGGTAGTACTTGTGTCGCCTTGACCAAGAGAGCCATGCTGATGATTAAACATAGAAAAAAACCAATATACCAATAGGTTGATTCGATACCCGAGCTCTCTTTTGCTTTGCCTAAACATGCAGCAAATGCCACTTCAAAAAGTCCGGCGATAATTACAAGTATCCAATTCATTAAAATCGTGTCGATTTGCTAGTTAAGAGATAAATGGCAAATCTAGCTATTTCAACAAGATCAATTGGCTTTCTACATTCGCCAGGACCCAATGTTTTATGAGCGGCTCGATATGAACATAATCGCCACTCTTTAGTAATTCCTTCACGCCATTTTCATTTTCAAACACGACCTCGCCTTGCACACAGAGCAATAATGCCGGCACTTTCGAACTATGCGCCTTGAGTTCTTGTCCTTGTATAATTTGTATGGATGTTGTTATGCCCTCCCCATGAAACAGCTGGTAAACGGATACCGGTTTTTCAATGGTATGTTCTTTCTTTAAATGCATTATTTTAAAATTATTTATTGATGGATGATCAAAGGAAATGACTTCGCTTTTTGGCTTAATTCACCTGCTTCATTTTGAAAAAAGAAATACCAAGCCAAACCACTGAAACGGTCATTGCAATTGCCCCAATGAGCACAAAGATTGGCGGAATCCCAAAATATACTTCCGACAAAATTCCCAATGGCATAAGTAAGCCTGTCAATGCCAAGCCTGAAATTGCCTTGATATTTTTTAACTGGTCTTTGAATCTCAAAAGCAAATAGCCAATGAGAATATTAAGAAAAGCAAATAAGTTCCCATGCACATGGGCCAACCTCGTTTCAAAATGCTTGCCCACGGAATAGGAGTTGACCCACTCCTCTTTTCCTGGAGCGAAGTCACGGAGATAAATCAATAAAAAACCATAGGCCATAAACAAGCCCATTGTTAAGAAGCCGATTGCGATATTATTCTTGCCTGTCATAATAGATGACGTTTTAAATGTCAAGTAAAATTAAAGACAAATTTGAGCTTGAGAAGTGACATAAGTCACCTTCTTGAATTGGCTTCCTTCCTATGCTTAAAATATATAATGCTTTGTCTATTAATGCACAATAATTGATTGGGTAAATTCCTGAATCGGACTTCCGTTTTCATGATTCACTGCCCTCAAGGTAGCCGTATAATTCCCTGGTTCGACAAAAACACGGGTAATGGTTTGGGCAGAATCAAATCTAAATGCCGGACCGGCATATAAATCTTCGTCACCCGCTTTTGGGAATACCATCATCACATCATCTGCCACACTGCAGCTCATAAAAACAATAGAATCTCCTTTATTGATTTCAGTCTGACTACTCGTAAAGCATGCCTTTGGAACCACAATCGTGATTTTCTTGCACATGGTAAAAGTCGCTGTCATGGCTACCATTACAAGAAGTATTGGCCATTTAATTGAATACGGTTTCATTTACGCAGGGGTTTTCTGAATTAACGCGCAAAGCCATTCTTTAGTATGATTTCAATGCAATATGCTGCACAAGTCGGGATGACGTCTCACTGTCGCTAAGTCGCCTAGTCTAAATATCAAATCGCCTCACCGTTTACAACTAGTGGATTAAAAACTCAAGTCCTAACCCAAAACCATAAAAATCAGATTCTTGACGATAGCGTGTCATCATCGAATTTAAAGAGCGTTGGTAATTTACCTGCGCATTAAGGGAAATAAATGGATGGAAGCGGTATTTGCACCCAAGTGTCACATTCGACCGCAACACCATGGGATTGAAATAGGCATTATTGGCGTTCGCAAAACGAAGACTTGTTTGTCCGTTTTCATTCAAGGTCTCAACGCTATAAACGCCTGAAGCTTTGTTGAGGAATGAGAAATTCAAACCCACTTGGGCATATCCGGTGAATCTGCCTTTACCCAATTCATAATGGAAGGCCACTGGAATTGTTATATAACTAAAGCTGACCGGACAATCCGCACAAACCACGGAATTGGTCACAGTATGTGAAGTTGTATCAGTAACTTTTTGAATCAAACCTGCATAGGATCCATCAGCTCTTTGCTCGAAGTCCCGCTCAACCAGTTCATAGTGATAATCAAAAGTATAGTGATGCTCCTCTTGGGTATAATTGGTTCTCTCTGTCCAGTTTTGCATGGCCAAGCCGAAGACCAAACCAAAGCGTCCTTTTTGAAAACGGGCATTGGCACCATAATCAACATAGTTTTTGCTCCTTTCTGTCTTGGCTTTCCAATTTGAAACCTCAGCATCTTGGCGGTGATTCACCATTCCTAAATTCATATACGGCATGATGGACCAATTGTACATGCTGCGTCTTCTTCCAGTCACTACCGAACCCGGTTTACCATAATTGGCTGCGTTGATTGCATCCTCGATAAAGTCAATTTTCAGATCGAAATTAAAGCGGAGTGGAATATTTTGAACTGCATTAAAAGTCACACTTGAATAGGGCACCTCATGATGTTTTTCAATTGAAATACCTTGTTCATTATCAATTGGCTGTATGGATGGATTCGTTTGAATTACGGCTGCGTTTGGCTGTTCTGAAGGTTTTATAGCAATAGGCTCTTCAGGTAATATTTCACTTTCTACCTCCATATCCTGACTCGGAACTACTTGCCTGTGCATTGCCTCTTGCTTTCTAGCCTTGCTTGTTGAAGTTTTCTTTTCCGCATTCACCTTGGCTGGGACTTCATTCTCTTGGCCTTGTGTTTCAGGTTCTACTTGAGAAGGAATGCTCTGAAGGCCGGCTGTTTGAGTCGTATACGTATTGGATGATGAGTTTGATGCGAGAGGTTCAGAAGTATTGGCTGTTTGACTTGGGATTGGAGACGAATCGCCCAAGGTTTCAATTTCAGTA
>Ga0100402_1007924_pt1 | contig 10120 bp, 12 predicted proteins | sample CryGeyme20150102_FD_80419 | JGI IMG/M metagenome (GOLD analysis project Ga0100402, IMG submission 80419) | Groundwater microbial communities from Crystal Geyser aquifers in Utah, USA - Crystal Geyser metaG 2015-0102 | ecosystem: Environmental > Aquatic > Deep subsurface > Groundwater | place...
AAAATTTAAAGGCGTGACTGACTGCCATTTACTTCAAGGCGACATGAATTTCCATGCTGAGGAAGAAAATAAAATCATATAGGAGTTAAAGTATTATGATTGTTGGCTTCAGACCTACGACTTGAAAGATAACCCAGGCTATACTTTTGATGCTGACTACAACAGTCTCATCAATTAGCTTTGGTGGGGTTTCGAAGGCAGAAGGATGAGGCTGGATCGTATGTTCAGCACCCAGAAGGTTACTGTCAATAAAATGAAAGTCATCTTTGATAAGGCTATATATGGAAAGAAGGATAACAACGAGGTTGATCATAAAAAGCTTGTGAATAAGAAGAATAAGCTAAAAGGGACCCTTTCTTTTTTGTTTGATTTGGTTGGAAAAAGTATTTTCAGGTAAAAAGAGGAGTATTTGTTCAAAAGCGATCATTTTGGTCTACTGGCTCATATCAATCTTTGGAATTGCTCTTAAAACATCAGGTGTAAAAAATAACTAAGCTTAATATCTTGATGAGAATATTTTTTTATTTAAAAAATCAACAAAATCAATTGTATAAATGTTAAGTAAATTCGCAAAGGGCTGTTAATTATAGGCATTATGTTGAATGAAATCACCTGCGTTTTACGTAAGAAAACACAAACGTTGAAAGGTTGCACTCGGAAAACCTTTCCTAAAGGATACCCAATCCCTTTAAACCGATTTCATTTTTAGCTGACTAGGATGAGAGATACCCATGTCGAGTTCTTATAGGTTGTTCCAGTTGGCCTTAGCAAGGAAAATACAACCTTGGTAAGTTATGTTGTTATTTTCTACATGATCATATTTTAACTCAAACGGAGGTCTACAAGATTCTTCCAATCTCCTTTCACCAAGTATTCACAGCCCTTGTCTCCGATTTTATTGCTGTCTAATCTTATATTTTGCTTACCGAGATTGAGGTAGAATAGATTGCTGAGTTGGGCCTAGCTGAGGTAGCTGCAGGCAAGATATCCGAGCCGGTTCATCTCTACATCAAGATAATATCACCAAGAAGTATCCACAACTCCACCCCATCTCTTTTTATTCTTTCTTGTTCTTAAATCACCCTTATGACGAAGCGAAAGTATTCATCAGTGAGCTTTTTCTCAGCTAAGTAAAGCAGAATATACCAAGGGAGTAAGTATCATAGGGGTTACCATCTAACACCCTCATATAACTGGCTTTGACTAGCTCGCGTGCTTGAGTCTACTTGCTCTAAACGCACCCCATATCCAAATATCATAAAAGGTCGTATCTATTTTGTGTAATCTACAATTATAACATTACTAAGTAGATGAGTTTACGGCAATTATAAGAACATAAATCAATAGTCATCTTGATTGCTTGTAGCTTTAAGATAATTTAAGATATTGTGGATATAAGGTAGGAAGGACATCAGTCCTATTTACTAAAAAGCATGTAAGATGGATGGTTATCAAAGCTAGCTTTAATTTATAAGTTTGATACTGTTTAGATGGAACAATCAGCTATGAAGGAGCTCAATGGCATCCTGAAGGAGGTCATCGTCTAGATCCTCGTTGATGGCCAGCAAAAAATGTAGACTGATTTACTTTGGATCCATTATCTTGTTGACACTTACTATCACATATTAGCAGTCTCCGTTCAGGTGCTCCGCCTGAATTACTGTGTTTCCGTCCCAAGCCGGGAAAAAGAAGTTGTTTCGATAGCAACTGCACTGCCATCTTTAGCTCCCCACTATCTCCTCATCGCTATGGCTCACGTAGTAGACCGGGGTCTCTAAGGCCTCGCCTTTTTAGTGTCGGAAAGTATAGAAGACAGATACTAGCCCGAGTCGAAAGAAGTCAATAAGCTGATCATTGAAGCTAAATCCACTGGCATCAATTTCAAAAGTGAACTTAGTTTACCGCAGGGTCCCCTTATCGTTTCCTGCGGTTGCATCAAGGATAAAGTTGTTGTTGACGACCCCCTTCTTGTTCTTGGCTTTATGATCGCTTTTGCTAGAGCTGGTGATAAGCATGTAACGATCTGGCAGGGTTTCCCAAAGTCCTCCGATTCCTACTTGCATGTTGTTGATCCCATACTCGTTCCCAAGAGTGTTGAGCGCCTTGACTACTTGCATTTTCCCTTTTGGATCTTCCTTTAAATCGAAAAAGTTGAAGGTTATTTCCTGTTCGTGCTTATAGAGCCACCAGATTATTTTAGAGTGGTTATTGGCTTTCCGAGTCATGTGGTCATAAGTCCACTCGTTATCTTCGGATTGCCATTGAGACCTCGGCTAACTCTTCTCATTGATACCATCATAGTTATAGTATGTAAGCTGGAGTCGATGATCGTTGTGCCCTCCCTGCTCCTTCACGCAGAAGAGACGGGTCTATGAGAAAGTTTCTATACTCATCTGGGCAACGTCTTCGAAAAGGTAGTCGTGGTTGAGCTGAATGATATCATGGGTCTGCAGATTGACAATTTAAATTTTGCTATCGGGAACGTTGAGAATGATGACTTCCTTCTCAGAGACCATTCCGAAGAAGTTTATGATGTCTTTGTACTGACGCTACCAGAGGATTGACCCATTGGAATCAATATGTACTATACTTTCTTCTTGTCCAGAACGGTCTACCCTCACCAGAACGAAGGTCTTTTGGTAGGCTGCGGACACACAGAGGATCTTCTGCATAGCCGGCTTCAAGGACAGCTTAGTCACCTACTTCAGCAACATATTATGATATTTCAATACAATAAATCTCTTACTAACATCACCAGTCTACCCGTCTCCCTTCTAACTTGATCGATCGATTGCAATTTCTGATCAAGTATACGAAGAAGCAACAACATAGACCATTTGTAATATTTAGAACACTGGAGTCCATAGGTTTGATTCAAAGGCAGCAGTCAGCTGTTGACATGGTCACTTATCATATCTTTCAGTTTTGGTGTATGTCCATTTAGTTAAGAGCAGGTATCGGTTGAGGTAGGATAATAAGGTAGTATAAATGTATGCAATGGATGAACTGGTAATAATATTGATGAACGTAAACAACAAGGAACACGAGAAGCAGGAAGTGATGAAGGCCAATCCATCTCACGGGCAGAGCAACTTAAGCGCAGAGGTACCCGGCAAGTCTGCCCTAAGTCAGGAGGAGAGTAGGTGGGAGAAGGGACAGGTTGAGGGACAAAAGATAATGCAGAAGGGCCAACAGCGAAACAATTGAACAGACATGATTCAATTCCTCCATTTAAATTTAATCCTATTGTTGGTTCGTCCTAGAATATCATATAAGAATATTTTATTCAGCACTGTTTATCAGAATATTCAGCATTTGTATGATAACTAATATGATACATGATACAGGATCACTATAATTATGTTCCAACTGTATCTGGGCTATCTTCTTTCAGCTATTCCTCCCTTGGAGCAGGAATGTCCTTCAGAAAGGACTTTATATCCAAACTGCCCTTTAAGCTGTTGCTTCTCACGTCCTTATGCAGCAGGCTCAGATAATTCTGAATTCCAAATATGGTGTCCGTAATCAGGATAGGGTCAAACTTATAACCCCCATAGACTGTCAGAAGGAGTTTTCTGATTTACTTCGCATCATCATTGTAGATAAGAGCTCTCAGCTCAAGCTGCCCCAAGTTGTTGTAGACTGGAAGTTTGCTCTTATTCTTTTAGCAGGTTTTTTCAAAACTGTAGATGGCCGTCCGCAAAATCCTTATGATCTTGGCTCTAAGAGCAACTGTTGTGAAGAGCTGGTGATACTGTGGATAGTATTTCATAAGGTACTCGGATATCTGTGTGAGAGAGTTGCCCTATCGGTAAAGAGTGGTCAACCTTTCCTCAAAGCCGCTGTTCCAGAGGTGGCTCATCTGCTTCATCTTTTCCACCTCCCCAACCAACCTATTAATGTCCCTCGGCTTGCCAACCTTTGAAGCACCCGGCTTGCTACCACCGCATTTCTTTGCTGTTTTAAACTCCTTGCTCGGTTTCATCGAGTCTCTTCTATCTCCATAGCTTGTCAAATCCGAAATTCTGCCATTTTCAACTTTTGCTCTTTCCTGAGTGTTAATGGTCTCTCCTTCTTTCAGGGTGCTTGCCTTGGTTAATGCTTCTTTGAGGGCCTCAAACAGCTTGAAGGCTCTGCTTTAATCGACTGCAGTGCTGGAGATCCCCCATTGGGCCTGTATTATATCTTAAAGGATCCTCCTTATTGGCTTTAAAAAGGTGCTTTTGCAGTTGAGCAAGTTTCGGACAATGGACTCCTCCCCGAAGCGACCGGCTAAGTCCTAAACTTCAATTCTACATTACTTCAGAAATGTTTCGATCTTATAGTAGGTATCAAGGAGGATTCCAGAAATGACGTTTTCGTAGCTAAGCTGGTTGCTTTAGGATGGTTGTTTGGATAGGTAAATTCCCAGATCTCTAATGTAGTTATAGAAAGTTTATTTGCTCTTTCCTTCGTTGCAGAAGATGGACACTGCTGTCCTCCCTATTTTAAGCATGACATCTTAGCTTATATCCGACTCATATTATCTCTTAGTCTCTTCTTTGACTAGAGGGCTGCTCATCAAACCTATCTCGACCGAAGCATCATGCTTCAGTGGCTCTCTCCTGCTACCGGGCTCTATTCGGGTCAAAAATGCTTCCTAATTGTTAATATAGAGGTATGGACTTTAATCATAAAGCTAGAGATCCAGGTTGTAACCTTCTTCGGACTATAAAATTTGAGTTTTGCCGTGCATTTTATGATACAAGGTACTTTCAATCATTTGGCAAGATATTCGCTGTCTATTTTCAAAGGATATTTTTTTTTATTGCACACTTGATTAAAAATTAGATACTGCTGATTTTTTTAAAAATATATTTGCCGAAAGCGACCTATATTCTCGGATGCCATCAATTTCAACTAATATTATCTGGAATTTGCCAAATAATTGCAGGTTGCCACAGCTAACAGGAAGACCTAATCAACCTCAATCATGGCATGATATCATGAATGATAAGTTAATGAGAAAGTTGATGTCATCACTGAAGGCACTAGAATTCTTCAACCGTGGCCTTTGATTCGGTCAGCTCAAAGGTCCCCATCTGTCCCTACTCTGAATTGGGACCAATCCATACATTGAACTTCCCAGCCTCAGCCTTCAACTCCTTGTCCATCGTCCAAAACTGTAGCTTTTGGCTGCTTAGCACGAAGGTCACATTTGTCGACTGACCAGCATTTAGGCTCACTCTCGCAAAGTCTTTTAGCTCCTTTACAGGTCTAGTGAAACTGCCCACCAAGTCTCGAACAAAAAGCATCACTATTTAGTCAGCCTTAACTGCTCCTGTGTTTTGAACAGTTGCGGAAACCAACAGGCTCTATCCGAATTTAATAGAGGTCCTTGACATTTTGAAATTTGAATAGGAGAAGGTTGTATATGAAAGTCCAAAGCCGAACGGAAAGAGGGGCTGAGGGTCGATGTCGATGTAGCAGGACGTAAAGGGGATGTAGTTGTGAGTATTGTTAGGCCTACCTGTGTTCTTCTTGTTGTAGTAGATGGGGATCTGCCCAACAACTCTCGGGAAGGAAACCGGCAGCTTTCCTGAAGGTGAAGTGTTGCCGATGATGAGGTCTGCTAAGGCTGGACCTGCCATTGTTCCCAAGTGCCAAGCAAACAGGACAGAGTCAACATAAGGTAGGACGCTCTCGAGGGTAATAGGCCTTCCTGCATAGACCACCAAAATGATGGGCCTTCCTGTTTTCGCCACCTCCTTGATGAGGTCTTCCTGAATACCAGGCAGATTTATGTTGGCTCTGGAAGCAGCTTCTCCACTCATGTTGTTGCTTTCTCCTGCAAAGATGACGACCTTCTCAGATGAGGCAGCCACCTTCACTGCCTCCTCGATCAGAGATGTGTCATTGTCGGATGCTGACTTGTATCCTGCAGCAAAGCTGACTTTTGTATTTTTGAGGTTCTCTTTGAGACTGGTGAGAGGGGTGATTGAGTCTGAGGCCTTTCCATCGGGTGCCCATGTTCCTATCTGGTTATCAGGGTCATCTCCCAGGGCCCCGATGACAGCTAACGTGCTGAGGCTGCTTCCTATGGGCAAACTTTTGTTTTTATTCTGAAGAAGGACAGGGCAGAGGGACGCCATATCTTTGGCTGCTTCTTTGTGCTTTGGAGCAAGAATGACAGTCTGTCTGCTGGGGTCAGTATAGTAGTTTTCGAAGAGGTTCATCTTGAACTTCACTCTCAAAATGTTGCCCACCTTTGAGTCCAGATCCTTCAGGCTGCAAAGATTCTTGGCCAGCAGGTCCTCTAGGTTTTAAAAGCAGGTCGAAACCATCTACATATCGAGTCCACCATTGAAGGCCCTCATGGCTGCTTCGGATTCGTTAGCAACAGAGCCATGATTTATCTGCTCCCAAACAGCGTTGTAATCAGACACCACTAGTCCAGTGAACTTCCACTATTCTCTCAGCACCTGCTTTAAGGTGAAGTCGTTGGCACACCCCACCACTCCGTTGAGATCCGTGAAGGCTGTCATATAGGTGAGGCAGTCAGCATCCTTCAGAGCCTTGAAAGGAGGGAGGTATACGTCTCTGAGATATCCCTCAGGAATCATGGCTGTGTTATAGTCTCTTCCTCCTTCTGTAGCTCCATAACCTACATAGTGTTTGCCACAGGCTGCAACAGAAGTCTACCCGCTGATATTTTTAGTCTGGTAGCCTTTCACTGCAGCTGCCCCCATCACTGATGCTAAGTAGGGGTCCTATCCGTAGCCCTATGCAATTCTCCCCCACCTTGGATCTCTGGCAATATCGACCATGGGACTGAATGTCCACTTGACTCCCATTGCTGAGCATTCAATAGCTGCAACTCTGCTTCCATTTTAGACTGCTTCGGTGTTGAAGGAGGCTGCCTGAGCAAGAGGGATGGGAAAGATTGTTCTATAGCCGTGAATGACGTCCTTTCCCATCAGTTGAGGGATCTTGAGTCTCGACTGCTCCATCGATATTTTTTGAATTAAATTGGCATTTTACAGTTTCCAAACATTTAGGAACGACCCTACCCTTCCCTCTTTGATGGTTTATATGATGGTTTCTGGCAGGACATCGTCCCCACATGAAATTTGGAACAGCTGTCCCACTTTTTCCTTAATGGTCATGATACTGAGGTAATGCTTGATGGCCTCCTAAATGTCCTCGTTTGTCTTGATCTTTTTGACCATGGCCTGCAGTTCAGAGAGGTCCACTCTAGAGCTTTTCAGTTTATCGAGACGCTGCTTTTCGAGGGTGATTCCCATAAGATATTTACTCAAATAGATATAATATCCGAATCCAATAGTAAGCTATGCTGATAGTGTTGGTTGTATAATATATTGATGAGCCATCAACAACCCGAGAAAGACCTTTTTCTGACAATCATGGAGCATGCTCCCTAAGCCTCTAGTCTGACCGGCATGCTGCTCTACTCCTTCATCGTGTTCTTGGTTCTCACCTGTCTTCGAAGGATCCGCACAAACACTCTTTATCCCCACCTGGCAAAGAGCATGCAGAACGCTGCTTCAAAGAGGAGGGAGTAGATAAGGAAGAAGAGAGGAGAGGAAGCCCAGAGGCTGGCCGAAAGGCTACAGTGATCGTTCGTATTGTTGTCAGCTCACAATCTTGATCATTGACTCCCTCAAATTACTCACCATCCTTTGCTTATTACCTCATGCATGAACAATCGTTGCAAGAATAACCCATCTGTATAGACGCCTCCTTAAAGTGGTTGACACAATGGGTAAGTATTATTCGAGATAAAAGTGTCACTTTAGCAATCACGAATGGTTATCTTGATAATCAATGTCCTGATATTTCCATCATCTGGTTCCTTCTGTTCCTGTCATACTCTGCAAAGTCCTGTTTCAGCTTGTCCTTTATCCTCTGCAGTGTCTCGTACTCCTCCATGTTCACAGCAGACATCTTTTGCCCAGTGAACTGTGAAGCTGGCTTGAGGGCTCTGTTGCCCGATGCAAGATCTCCGGGCAAATTAGATGTTTCCATTGTGATCATCGGCTTACGCAACATCTTTTCCCTATCTTCAAGGCTGAACCTATTTCTCTCATACATCGCTTTTTTCATTTGGATTTTGGACCCATCAGATTAATTCTCGCTCTCTTTATCTCCTTTTACTGAGACATACAGGCACTTGACCATTCTGAGAAACGACAGAACAACGGACCCACCGATCAGCCCTTGCAAAGCGTAAATGAAAATGAGGTCGTGTCCTCAGAAGGAGTGAAGAACTGACGAATGATCACTAAGGCCAAGCTATACACTATTGTCGTTTAGCACACGATTGCTCCCATGTTCATGAACACCGAGCTGTATGGTCGACCCACTAGCAGGAACACTAGATAAAGGACTTATATACATACCATGATCTCAAGGATGGAGTCAAGTTGAAGGGCAATTTTAAGAGAAAGGAGAATCGACATGGAAAGGAGTTTCAGCAGGAAAAGAGGAATGTAGAAGGGCTTCATTTTGGGACAGTCAGTGGACCCTCCGTAGGGAAAGATGAGGAATAATTATCCGACAAAGACAATAGACAAAGCAAACCATATAAGCAGCAAAGCCAGACTGTTTATAATTGATATCTATTCGGTGAGGTCGGCGATAATTCTACTGTTATTGATGTGAGCAGTCAACCAAAGGACCAGGATGAAGCCAGCAGCAAAGGGAAAAATCAGCCAGTTGTAGACTATCCGAGCCCCCTTCTCTATCCTCTACTCATCTGTTCTTTCCTTAGCCTCTTTTCCTTTTTTATTTCTTCCATTATGGCATAACTTGACAACTGTGAGGGCCATCCATATCGCCATGGCAGGCAACAACACTGCCAGGATGGAGATTGTACTTTTGACAAATAGGACATTTAGTTCTACTCGATCAGTTAACCCTTATATATATCCGGATCCTTGACTAAAAAAGGGCCAGTAGCCAGTCACCAGATGAAAAATTTTCAAGCTTTAGAAGATGATAATGGGTTTATCGTAGAGACAGAGTGTAAAGTATACCATTTGGCAGCAGCTTATCAGCTAGACTCCCACCATTTTATAGGGGAGACTAAGGAAGAAGACAAACACTGTTGAGTAGGCCAATAAGCTGAAGATGAGCTGGAGCATGTCGACCTGCTAATAGTTAAAGAAAAGGAGCTCTGTGTTTTCAGATATGACAGTGAAGGAGAGGGAGGAGGCGGGCCTATCGATGATGCTAGGGTCATAGGCAAGGGTTAAGTTGCAGTTCCTGTTTTCCATGTCTTCCCTGTAATCGACCAGCACCTACAAAAAGCTGTCGATATAGCTGATGCTGCTGATGGAATAAAGGGAGTCACATTCAAAGGTCAGGTAAGCGTAGAAATCCATCTTGACAAGGTTGATGATGTGAGGGGGGAGCAGAAAGGAAAATTTCCCCTTATTTTGGCCCTCAATGTTGTATATGCTGACCAACTGCATGCTCATGAACACTCCTCTGTAGACACATACTGATTTACTGCTGATGTTGCCTCCCGAACAGATATATCCGACTTCAACTACGCATTCAGAACTGCAACCGTCTCCACTCTCTGCATTCCCGTCATCGCAGGACCAGCTCGAAATGTTCATCAGATACCCGTCGCCACATATGTCTCTACACATCTCATCCCTGTACTCCGTCTTTACCTTGTATGAACACTGACCCTGAGAGTTGAGAATATATTCCACACTGACATTGCAGTATCCGCAGAAGAACCCGGATGCTGTCGACATATAGAGAATACATCCAGTGACTGAAACGACGCAGGTACCGCCAAAGATGATTTTATTGCTTCGACAGGCGCAGCTACCATTAACAGGGATGGGCTAGTAGTCAGCAGGACCGCACGCTTGGCAGACCTGACTACCACTGCTGTAACTTTAGGTGAATTTGATACACCCCGGGATGACACAGCAGCTATTATTCACGGTATTCCCTTCTATGCAGGTGCACAGACCATCCTCCAACAGGAACTCCTCACTGCAGAGAGTGCAGTTGGTCTCATAGCATTCCAGACAGCCAGCAACCAAAGCTGAGCAGGGCCTGCACTTTCCTTATGCTGGGTCATAGCCTAGACTATTGTTGA
>Ga0100402_1007925_pt1 | contig 10120 bp, 13 predicted proteins | sample CryGeyme20150102_FD_80419 | JGI IMG/M metagenome (GOLD analysis project Ga0100402, IMG submission 80419) | Groundwater microbial communities from Crystal Geyser aquifers in Utah, USA - Crystal Geyser metaG 2015-0102 | ecosystem: Environmental > Aquatic > Deep subsurface > Groundwater | place...
ACCGTTTTTATCATCATTCATATCTTTATTATTGATATCTTTATTATTGTTATCTTTATTATTGTTTAAAACTTCTTTTTCAAATTCTCTTAATTGCATCATAAATCCGATATTCGGTAAAATTTTCCCTCGTAAATTCTTTATATATCTAAATGCTCCATCTAGAGTATATTGTTTATATTTTATCATATATGCTATTACTATTGCTACAGATCTTGATTTACCAACTTGACAATGAATTAGTATATTATTCTTATTAAGTTCAGCTTCTCTTATAAAATCTATTGAATCGTTTAAGTATTCAATTAATAAAGTATTTGGGCTATCCTAATCTAAATTAAATATTATATTACAGTCATTGTAACTTTTTTATATGTAAAATCATCCATAAACATATTTTTACATTCCATTGCACAGTTAAGTATACATTTAATGTTTATTAACTTTAATTCTTCTAAATTTCTTGCATTTTCGTAACTGCCAATATAAAGGAAATCTAATATTTTCGAAGGGTGTGCTTCTATATGTTGTTTTTCGATTGATTTTGTTATATCTGCTTTACAAAAATTACAATTAACAATTGTAAGTTTTTCTTTTTCCTTAAGTGAAAGTAGTTTCGTAACTTTTGTTATATCAGAACTTTTTGTAAATTTAGGTATATTTTTTATATTTGATTTAATTTCTATATTTCTGCTTGAATTAAATAAATAATTTTGGTTATATAATTTATCTAATTCAATTTCTGATCTAATCTTTTTTTCGGTATTAATATCACTATTTTTATTTACTTCCATTATAAGTAATTATAGTTAAGTTGAACTTTAAATATAATTTTTATTATACATAATCATTCTTAAAGTTTAAATACTTAATGAAATTAATATAATTTAAATTTATTATTTTAAGAAAACTTAATTAGTTAGGAAGAAGTTAAAGTATATTCATTATCATAATCTAGGAAGCACTTCCTTTTTTTCTTGTCCCAATAACAACGAGCCCTTGAATTACAGTGATTTTGATTAAGATTTGTATGACATTTCCATAAAGTGTTTATATCATCACATTGTCTAGGTATAGCGTCTGGATTCCACCAACAATTCTTTACTTTAGAACATTTTTCAGAATTATTGCGCCATCTATAGTCCTTGCAATTTGGTGGACCTCTGCTAATTCGACTTCTCTTTAAACTTCTTGCTCCAATGGAATATAAAATTGATAAAAGTACTCCTATTATTAAAATAAATTTGATAGTAAAACTTATCTTCATTTAATTAATTTGTATATTTTCGTATATTCAATATATATTTTTTATAAGAGATTATATTAATTTTAGTTATAAATTAATAAAGTTTAAATTACTACAGTACTAAAATTACTATAATTGTTTTGGTAATATATTTAAAAGATTAATATTATTATTTATTGTAAATTATACAAGCAATATTATTGTATTCCTCTACAAAATTAATAAATTGATATTCAAATATAATCTTAAATACGAAGATATAATTAGTTTGTATTAATTTAGTAAACATAATAATGGAGTTTTATAATAATAGAATAAAAATATAATTTAAATACTATATAGAAATATTATATAATATTATTACTAATATTTAATATATAAATTATTATAATAAAAAACTATTTAATACAAACATAAATTCATATAATAATACAAATACAACAAATACAAATTAATTAAGATTTTTATTTCTATAAAAAAGTATATAAGCATTTGAATTCACGATATTATCATTATAATTACTAACTATTCTATCATCAAACTTTATCCATTTTTTACCCACTATTTTACAAATTGCTGTATAATGTCCAGATGAGATTTTTCCAGTATGGTAACATATAGCATACAATTCGTAATTTGTGTCTTTAGCATTGCAATACCGCTCTAAGTTTAATTCTTCTGGGAAGTTTATTAGGCTTTCGTTTTTTTCTGTTACGTTTTCTTGTGTCAGAGTGTAAGTATTATCTATATTCATTCTACGCTTCATTTTCATAATGTCATATTTAAATCTTTTCAAATTAATTATCAATATAGAAGGCAGTTTGCTTATATCCATTTTTTTAATGGCTTTTACGTTCATTTTACATTTTGAGCAGAAATACTTTTCTTGGACGTGTAGTTTCTCCTCAGCAGTAAAAAAGTCAATTAAATCGTATAATCCCATATCTCTTTTATACTTTGGATTTTTACTAGATAGATCAAGACAAGAATTTAAGTTTTTATATTCATGGCTATTAGGCTGCAGGTTTACTTGAAAATTGATGATTAAATTTTCCTTATTTTCTTCGTTAAGATCATTTGTTTGGTAGAAGTTCTCGATTATGTTGAATAGGGGAGTTCGATTATTTTGGTTTACATCTTCATTGTTAATTATTGAATTAATACAGAAACATTCAAACTCTCCTGGCTCTTTTGAGTTACAAAAAACACATTGATATGAGTCCTTAGATGACTTAAGCGACAAAATACTAAAGAAAAATCTTGATTCACCTATTCTTGTATTTATTATCTTTATTTTGTTTAGATTTTGGTTAACATTATTAGAGCTACTGCTTGAGTCATTAGAATTTGAATTACTTAAAGTCACTAGATTTCCAATATAGATATTAAATACTTTCATAATATCCTCCAGGTTATCTTTCATACTACAATTAAATAATCTTGGATATGTGAAGCTCTTTTTCCGATTCTTTTCTTCAGGATTTAAAAAATTCAAGACTAATGTAATACTTTTAAGGTTATGTCCTAAAGACTTTGTTGATATATCTAATTTATTTATAGTATGCTGGGGTGACGAACAATAATTCGAGATTGATTCTATCACAAATAAGTGGTTATTTCCTTTTACAAGTTCATTAACCCTAGTCTCGCTGTCATATATCTTATCTAAACTGTTGTTCAGTACACTATAAAATATTCCGTAGTTCAGCTTATATTTAGTAATCTCATAAATTTGATAAACTAAATGCTTTATCTGTATGTTTCCATTTACTTTCAGAAAGATTTTATAAGCCGCATATGGTTCAATCTTAATATTGTGTGGTATGAAATAAATATAGAACTTTAACTCTTCTGGGATTGATAAACCAAGCACGTTAAACGGCTCATAATTAAAATTTATGTCATTACACTTCGGGCATTTAGTAGAAGACTTTAATTGACCATGGAATAAGTCTGCTATTATCGTTCGATTGTTGTTTATGTGAGAATTCCAAAAAAATTGGCTTTTTGGTGTGCTATTGCAAGAAATGTTGGTAAGGTTAAGGTTTGTATTATTTGTAAGGTTTATTGTATTTGTATTTTCTTTATGGTCTTCTGTAATAATGTCATCTATGTCCATTCCATTTTCAGAAGGTTTTTCTATCGCGTTGTTATGATAGTTGTTGTAGTTAATATGGTTGCCATTAAGTTGTTTATTGCTATCGTTTAATATATCGGTATTAAATTTATTTGATATGCAATTTTCTTTTACACTTTTATCATTTAACAATTGAAGCTCCTCATGAAGCGCATCAATTATTAATATGAGTATTTCATGACTATCATGTTGAAAAAAATTGTCAAACTTTACTATAATTAAAGAATTATTACATCAGGAAACTTTTTAATCAGACAACTTCTAAAATTTGAAGGATTTATCACATCTCTGTCTTGATTATCAATAAACATTTCTCTATACAGTTCCAGAAACAATTTTGTTAAACTTATATCTTTACTATTCATTTTGCTGACTTTTTTAATTAAAACAAAAATTACTTCGTGTTGAGTTTGATAAAAAATAATTAGCAAGCTCCTTAGTGTGAGACAGGCATTGCAAAGCAGCATTTAAATAACATGTATTCCCCAGATTTTTAAAACCTAATATACTATTCTGTGGATTAATCGAATAAACTTCCTTTGAAGGGAAATTATCTTCTTTTTTGTTATTATTAAGTAAACTGTCATTTAAGTATGGAACATGATGGATTGTCGATCTAGAAAAGCAATTATCATCAGTTTTCTTCTCATCTCCTAATTCCATTTATTTCTAATTAATTGGTATATATTTTCTAATTTTTTTCAAAATTATTTAATAATTATGTTTTAAGTGTTAAATTTTAAATGAATAGTTTAAATTTAATAGTTATTTGTTTTATTTAATTATTTACAAAATAATATTATAATAATAAACATGAGAGTTTCACTTTTGAGTTATAAAATGCCTGAATTATCTGGCCCTTACAACGGTTGTTTTGGAAAAGTGCCTAGACATGATGAATCACAAGATAGAAGGTAGGTTTATTATAATTATATTAAAAAAAGATATTTTGACACTACTACCAATGATACTTATTACAAAAAATTTAAAGATTTTAAACCAAGAGACACAAAATCTATTGCGACTTCAAATGTATCAGCTGGAATACCATCTGATCGAAAAAATGTTGAAAGTGTTAAAATTACAACTAGATTAATATCAGAAAAATATAATGGTATTATTTTTATTAAAAGTTAGTTGGTAATGAATCTAAATATAATTCAATTTGTCAAAGAGCATGGAACTTTCATAACGATCCTGGAATTAACGCTGTAGAAGTATTAAAAATTGATAATACAAAAGGAATATTACTTCCTAAAATAGATAATGAACTATCCTTAAATGTTGATCAAGGTATTAATTTAAAACTAAAAACTTATAATTTATAACTTATTCTATTAGACAAAAACTATAATGTCATAAGATCAAAGTCCACTTTCGGATGTAAGAGAATGGGTATGGATATAACAAAGACAACAAATAAAATAGGAAATTTAAGAAAGTATTAAGAATAATAAACATATAAATAGACTAATAAATAATACTCTATAATACATATTAAAGTATTTATTTAAAATTTCAAATAACAAACAGTATATAGAATTATATATTCTAGTAATACTAATTAAATTATATGGTTATTTAGTTTATTTTATAAATTATAATATTATTTTATATTAATGTAATGTGTTTTAGGATAATTTATATTACCCATAACTTTAATTATTAAATTTTATTATTTAGTTTACTATTTTACTAAATTTATATATTATTATTCTTTTTTATCAAAATGATTTCCGAAAACCGCAAAAATGTAACATCTCTAGATGTAGAAAGTAAAATTCGACTTTTACTTACAATGATAAATGACGATGGCCATGTCAAATTAAAATCATCATTAGATAAATTAACAAGTCGACTTAAAGATAAATTAGAAGATTATAAAGAAGTAATTTCAAAAAACTTATTTAAACAAATTCTATTCTTGCCGTTAAAAACATATATTTATTCAACAATTGCATCAGTTTTATTTACAAAAGATAAGCAATTTGTTACAGATATATTAAACACCTTTATTAGGCAAATACAACTTAAAAATAATGAAACAAGTAAATATTATGATTAATACAATTAATAATATAGACATCCATATTTTTAAAAGAATTATTAGATTTTTCTTTGAAGGTTATAACAATACTATAGTTCACATAAACTTCATTAAAACTATAATAACATACTGCTTGAATCAAAAAGACACCAACAAATGTGACATATTTTTATTCTTACTTATTTCAAATCTACCATTTTTAGTAAATTATTAGAAATTAATATTATTATAGACAGAAAAACTTTTAAAAGAAGAAGCTAATTTTTTAAAAGAAACAATAATGAATATCGAAAAGATATTCAACGACAAAGAGAAATACAGAAACAGTAAATTAAAGCATCAAACAATTTATCTAAACAAAGCAGATGTAAAATAAGTCTATTTACATAAACTTATAGGATAAACTTAAAAGAGATTTTAACATATATGTAGAATCATTAAAGGATGAAACATATAAAACCAATTTACTATTTAAACCTTCTTTACTTATTGATGATTTTAAAACAGTCTTGCAAGAAGATGCTTATAATCCCAATATTAATTTCGAAATAAATGTTGATGTATATCATTACTTAATAAATAATTTTTATTTTATAAAAATATACTCATGTTAAAAAAGATATTAGTTTTATTTGTTTTTTCACTAATCATTTTTTCTTGTTGATCTAATGATAATCAAGTAATTGAAAACTCATTAATTGATGTCGATAATACAAATTTTTCTTTTAAAGTTCCATCAAATTGGGAAATAATAAAAGATAAAGAAAATATACTTCCAAAAGCAAAAAATTGAAATATAGAACTCGCAGCAACTTCTCCAAATATAGTATCATGATTTGCTAATAATTTACTTATATTATCTGATGATTTAAATAAATTAACAACATCAAAAGATTATTCTTCATTAAATAATATTTGAGCAGAAAATGATTATTTAGGTTATAAAAAAATTTCAATTAATAATATAATATTTTCTGATAAAGAAGAATGATTGGTTTATGAATTTGAAGCTAGATATAATCTTGATACTCCAAAACTTAAATTTTTACAGACTGCTCATATTTGTAATAAAACAAAAGGGTATTTTATAACAATTGCATTACCGATTAGTATAACTGATACTTCAAAATATCAAGAATTATTATCTACTTTTGCTTGTAAATAATAAAAAAAAGAAAATTTCATTTGAAATTTTCTTTTTTTTATTATAATCACTTAGCTTTAATTAATTTGGTGCCATGGTAGAGTGGTCATACAACGGTCTGCAACACCGTGTACAGCGGTTCGAACCCGCTTGGCACCTCCAAATTTGAAATTTACAAAATTCATTAATTTAAGCAGAGGGCTTTCCGTATAGGATAGCTCTTTTTCTTTGTTTACAAAAAGTTCGATAAATAGTTTTCTAAGGTAATCGGGTTTGAAGTCATTATTTCCTTGTTTGTATGTATTGTAAAGGGAACAAGCGAGTTCGATATTTTCTAAAATTGTTGCCTTATCATTTCTATTCAAAATAGCATTTTTTTGTATTTCTAAATCATTTATTTTAAAAACTAAATCATTAGATTTTTCATTATAAATTGATTTATCGATTTCTCATTCTAATCTTAAATCTAATAAATTTTTCTTTTTATCATTTAATTTTTTAATTTCAGAATCAATTATTTTTAATTTATGTTTTTCTTCACTATCTCAACTTTCTAAAATTTTTAATGCTAATTTAATATTTAAATCTTTAAATTTTTCATCCATTTCAAAATTCTTTAATAATTCTCATATTTTATCTAGTAATTTATTTTCATTTATATTTATTGTTATATTACTATAATTACGACTTTTATAATAGTTTATTCATTTCTTTGTATATCAATCTAAGTAATTTCATTCTACATCCTTAATATATCATTTTAAAGGGTATTTAATTCATATATTTTTATATTCATAGAATCATTGATATAGACTATTCGCTTTATCAAATAATTTTTTTGAAATAAATGTTTCATAGTTTCATTTATAATATTCTCATTTAAATAAAACAAGTCATAAATAAAACTTATTTTTAATTATATCTTCTATAGTAGAATAGGCGAAAGCTAATCATTTATCATTTTTAATTCATTTTTCAAATAATATTCTAGAAATACTTTTAATAGAATGATTTTTTGTTCTTAATTCAAATATTTCTTTAATCCATTCTGATTTTATAGGGTCAACTTCTATAGTCTTTTCTAGTTTATTATTTATGTATCATAAAGGGGCTTTTTGACAAACTCATCAATTTTCTATTTTTTGTTTCATTCATCTTTTTATATCTCTTTGTAAATCAAGTATATATTGTGTTGACACTCAAAAATGCATTCACATTATTAAAACATTATCTCACGATTTAAATGCTTCTGATTCTGTATAAATAGCTTTTATAATACCACTTTGAATACTCCATTTTATAGTTCATTCGTCTATTGGATTTCTTGCTAATCTATTTAGTTTCCAAGTAATTATACAATCGGCTTTTCATGAATTAAATAAACTCATCATTTTATTAAATAATGGTCTTCAAGGCTCTTTTGCTGACATAGTTTCTTTAAATATTTCAACTATTTCAAGTCATTCTTTTAAAGCTATTCTTCTAGCTTCTTTTTCTTGTGCTTCAATTGATAGTTGTTGTCTATCACTTCTATCGGTTGATTTTCTGCAGTAAATTATTGCTTTCATAAAAAATTATTAATCATTAAATTTACAAGCTTCAATAAATTTATATCATAATGTTGTCATTTGAAAAAAATCATTAGTTTTTCAAACTGGAGAAAAATCTCACATTTTAATTCATTGAACTGCAGGAGCTTCTGCTAGTCTTAATCTAAAAAAATTATCTACAATTAATCTTCATTCTTCAATATTTATTTTGAATAATTCACATACTTTATCAGTTCAAAACTGAACATCAGTAATATTTTCATTTGATAAAATGGCATCATTATATATTTTATCTAATATATGAACCTCTAAAGTTGATAATTCTTTTAATATTTCTATATATGCAGGAGTAATATTTTTTTCTCAAGTTAATGAATTTGCTAATAGGTTTGCCCATTTATTTTGCAAATCTTCTTCATTCTCTAAACTAGCATTTTCTAATAAAGGAGTTGATATTTTTAAAGGCGGTTTTTTAATTTCTTTTTGTGAGTCATCAATTATTTTCTTTGCTTTTATCATTAATTTTTGTGCATTTTCCCATCTTTCAAATTTAGCTTCATCTTTTTTTATTCAAGATTTATCTACAATTCAAGGGATTATAAAATTAACAAATTTAGCTAATGCATTATAGTCTTCACTTCATAATTCAAGTTCAGCAGAATCCAATTTTACTTTCATAATCTAAAAATTAATAAATATTTTCACTATTTTACATTTTCTAATTAATAAGTCTAAATAAATATTTTTTTTATGTTAAAATATTATTTATTTGTTAAAAACTTTATTTTGGTTTTTTATAATAAATTTCCAGTAATCTATAATACTTTCAAGTACTTCTTTTGCTTCTTTTTCAGATAAAAAAGGGTATAGACTCATAACTTCATTTATAAATTCTTGTTTTTCCTCTTCTTTAAATATTTCCATACTTGTAGTGATTAGCAAGTATTTCTTCAAGATTTTCTCTTATATATTTATCTTCTTTAGCTAGTTCTTTTACAAATTTTTCTTTTTGAACTAATTCATTAAAATTTTCTATTCATATAGCTTTTTTTGTTAAATCCTTTATATATCATTCTTCAATTAAAACTCTAATTGGACAATATCAAAGATTAAATACTAGTTTTGCATGTCATAGAAAAATATTTCTTCTTTTATCTCTGTAATATGTACTTTGATATAGTTCAGGGTCTATTTGTTCAACTTTCTTTGAATATAGAGTTAATTTTTCTCAATAACATTCATCAAAAACTTTTGTATGTCTTCATATATAGTTTTTAAATATTCTAAAAAGTAATTTAGCATTAAATAAATCTATATAATACATATTTTGTGCTAATTCACTTCTTATTTCTATTTCAAGTCTAGTTACATGATTATTTAATAAATAATCTGCATATAAATCATTTTTCTTTTTATTTTTTATATCAACTAATTTATTATAGATTCTAATAAGTTGCCTTTTGTTTTTTGTTTTTTGTTTTTCTCAAATATATCTTGTTTCTATTTCTCATCATTGACCATTGAAAGTTGCTCATCTTTGACCTAATTCTTCAAAAGTTTCTAAAATAGTATCAATATTAATAGTTATATCACATGCTATATCAAATCTTTTGGTTTTTGTTATATTAAATTGGTCTAAAAAAAATAATATTCTATCTTCGGATAATATTCTAAATCAAGTTCAATGAACAATTATATAATCTTTAGTTGGAATTGATTGTAATGAATTTCATTTATAATATGAAAATAATATATTTTTATTATTCTTACAATCTTCTTTATCTATAAAAAAAGCTATTTTATATAAATATTTATCAACTGAATATCTTTTAATATAATATCAATTAATAATTTTTACTAATTTAGTTCATTTATATTGATAAATAAAATCATCATCTTTAAAAGTTCCGTAAACTTCTAATTCATCTAGTCAGAAGTGAAATATATTCTCTTCAATTTTTAATTTATTTGTCATTTTAATTAATAATAATGACTC
>Ga0100402_1007930_pt1 | contig 10114 bp, 7 predicted proteins | sample CryGeyme20150102_FD_80419 | JGI IMG/M metagenome (GOLD analysis project Ga0100402, IMG submission 80419) | Groundwater microbial communities from Crystal Geyser aquifers in Utah, USA - Crystal Geyser metaG 2015-0102 | ecosystem: Environmental > Aquatic > Deep subsurface > Groundwater | place...
AAATAGAAATTGGATGTCAGCGAGGACGCTGACTTTTGTTTTTTAATCACCTGCGAGGACGCAGTCGCTATGTTTTAAAAAAAGTCATCTCGACCGGAGATGAGAGACTAAGCAATCACAAAGTAAGAACAGAGAACGAATAGAAGCGGAGAGATCTTCGAAATAACAATAAGCACAAAAAATGAACCCTGTTTTGAATTTGGATGCCAGCGAAGACGCTAAAAAAATGATGTAATGAGTTAATGAGCAATGAGAAATTAATTTGGTGAATTAACAGGTTAGAAAGGCTTCAAACCGATAAAAATCGAATTTTCAAAGTGGACTCATTTTAAAAATTTCATTCTTCATTCATTCACCAAAAACAAAAAAGGCCATCAGTAAAAACTGACAGCCTTTTAATTTCATAAAAACCAGAAAAAATTACTTCTTAGAGCCTCTGATTTTTTTTAGGGCATAAGCGCCGCCGCTTAGTGCAAGAATCGCTAAGCCGCCATCAATAGGTGCTTGAGTAACGTCTTGAGGTAAAGCTGGAGGAGGTGGTTGTGCAATTAAATCGTGTGCACCGAATAAAACTGCAACTACTACTAAAAGCAAGAATAAAGTTAAATTTTTCATAATGAGTAAGATAAAGATTTTAAAGTTCATTTCAGGTTTAAAAAGGAGCGCCTGTTAAAGCACTCCCGTTTTGAATTACTTAATGAGAGTCATTTTTCTCGTCATTACTGTTCCGGCTGCCTCGAGACGGTATATATACATTCCACTTGAAAGGGCAGAAGCATCGAAAGCAAACTCATAATTACCAGCTGCTTTTGTTCCATTCACTAAAACCGCAACTTCACGTCCTAGCATATCATACACAGCTAAACGGACATTACTTTGAGCAGGAACTGCATACTGAATAGTTGTGCTTGGATTGAATGGATTTGGGAAGTTCTGTGAAAGTTCAACAGAAGTTGGAATAGCATTTCCTGATTCAACAGAAGTTGTGATTGGAGTAATTACAACTTTGAAACGATCACTACCTCCACTCAATACTAAATCATCAGATTTACTTTTTGCTTTTTGAGAAGCACTTTCTAATGTGAATGTTACCATTCCATCGTTGCGTAAATCGTATGTTTCACCAGTTTGAGAATCATGTAACTCGATAGTGAAAGCTTCTGGGAATTGGCTAAACTGTTTCCAGTTGATTGTAAATTCACCCGAATTTCCAACGATTTGAGGTTCGATAGCTAATTCAACAACTTCGTTTAAATCCATTGGTAATGATTCAATTGCTTTTAAAGATGAATTGCTAAGTTGGCGACCACCAATTACAGCATAAGCTTCTGAAAGAGGAGTTATGCTCGAAAAATCATAAACATCAAATCCGATTTTTGCATTTTCATGTAGTAAAACTTTAAATGGATTAGACGTTTTTTCATTATGACTTAAGGTAAAAATACCTTCAATAGGTGATGCTGCTTGTTTTCTAAAATAGGTAGCAGTTGTATCTGAACTAGTTTTTCCAGAAACTGGAATAGTAAGTTCAGTCGCATCATCTGCTTGTAAAACAAAAGCCCAGAAACCTTGCCAAGGAGAAAGAATATTAGTTGAAGTACTCACTATATCATATTGGCTATTTGCATTATCCCAAACAGCAACATTTTGACTTAATGTACCACTATTGTTTACACTCAATGTACTTAAATCTAAGTTTGATGCAAACGGATTTCCTACTAAGGTATAATAAACAGTTGATTCTTCATTTGATACATTAATTGTCTTGTTCAAACTTACAACTACATCTGAACTTGGCTCAGATCCACTTACATCTAAAGTAATTGGTAATTCTGAACTTCCGTTTAAAGCGTTATTGAAGAACTTTACGATAAAACCGTATCCGTCACCAAATGAAGTATTTACATCTGTTGGAGTTGCCCATGATCCTGTTGAACCAAAGAAGTAAAAGTTTGATGTAAATCCTGTGTTATCACCGCCAGGAACACCTTGAATGGCAGTATCGTCAGAAATGTCTGAAACTGTGAATCCTGTTACTGGAGCAGAGAGCATTCTGTAACCTGCGGATCCTGTAATTTCTTGTTCATAACCATAACTATGAAAACCAAGATATTCTGATGCATCAGTTGCCGCATTCGCTACTTCTGATAAAGAGAATTGTGTCCATTCTCCAGAGCCGTCAAAAGCACTCACAGTTGTTGTTCCATTTATGACATTAAAGTTTCTAACAAAAGATTTGTCGCTACCCCATGTATCACTTGATTCACTAAAAATACAATCAATTCTATCAGCCCAACTACTTCCATCAAACAAAATTGCAATCGCATCATTTCCATTAAAATTCATTGCTGAATTTGATGTTGCATTTGAATTCGCATAAGTAGGATTAGCAGCTCCTGAATTTTTATAAATTTTAGATGCACCAGATGCTAAAGTTCCACTTAGAGTTATAACTGAAGTGGCAGAACCTAATGGAGCACCTTCATTATTACTCCACAAAGCAAGTGCAACTGTAGTTAAGTCAGCTGAAGAACTTCCTGTATTTGTAATTTCAATGTATTTATCACTACTTGCACCTTCGTAATATTGACTAATTATTAATTGAGGCTGAGAAGGAGTGAGAGTTAATTGGCTAGCAGTTGAAGGACTTGTTGTGTAATTCTGACTTGTACCGGATCCTTCATTAAATTCGTAAACAGCTACATGGTAAGTTGTTGCTGAACTTAATCCAGTTACAGAAACACTAGTTCCAGTTCCTTCATAAACAACATGATTTCCAGTTCCAATTTCAGTACCTGAGCCAAATGATGCATTTGCAAAATAATTTGTAGCATCAACAGGGTCACTATCTACTGCAGAACCTTCTTTTAGTAAAACAATTACAAACGCGCCATCACCTCTCGTCCAACTAATATCAGATGTATTATGTGTTGCATTTGAAAAACTTGCAGCACTTGCTTGTATACTTGGTTCGGTATCTAAAGAATTACCTGAAACACTAACTGTTTCGCTTGAAAATTCATCTGTAGAAGAGGAGATAGTAATATCGCCCGTAGTTGAACCTTCTGCTGCAACTGGAGCAAAACGAACATAAACAGTTACAGGCTCGCCATCTAAATTTCCACCAGTTTGAGTTAATGAAACAGATGCGCCAAAATTACTACCACTAGTTGTTGAAACTTCAAATCCGGTTGGAGCAGTAACAGTTACACTAGAAGAAAGATTATCACCTGAAACGGTAAAAGAATCTTCTGAAGAACTTGATCCATTTACAACACTTCCAAAATCACTTAGAGAAGTTTCGGAAATGGCTACAATTGGAACAGAAGCTGCAAGAAATGTTATAGTTCCACCAGCAGTAACTGATCCTGATTTATCAGCAGAAGTAAATGTGAAATCAGTATTTGCAATTGCATCAAGACTGATTGTATTACTCACTGTTGCTTGTACATCAATATCGGTAGTAATCCAAATGTAAGAGGTTCCAACAGCTATTTCTGTACTTAGTGATGAGAATGTAAGTGTCTCGCCGTTTCCACTAGCTGAAGATAATGATGTACCAATTTGTGTAGCACCAGTGAAATTAGCATCTGAATCCATCCATAATTTGAATCCATCAGTTTTAATATCACCAGTGATATAAGTTCCTGATGTATTTACACTTAAAGATTCTAAAGTAGCAGCTGCATCTGTTACCGTTATATCAAAAAAGCTCAATTTAACATTGTCTGTGTTTTGTTCTGGTGAAGAAGCTGTTAGTTGTGATGTAGAGGCGATTGTGACGATTGATGTAGTACTAGAAACAACTGAACCACTTACAACTATATCATCACCTGTACCATCTCCAATACCTGCTGAACCACCAGTTGATTCTGAATAACCATATAATCTGTAAGTGACTGCAACATCTGATGTTTGCGAAAATGTAAATGTAAATTGTTGTGTTGATGTATTATCTGTTACACTTTTCTCTGCATCTAAATTAGTTGAATAGGAATCCATTGAACTTCTTAAAGCTATTCCACTTAATCCTGTCGAAGATCGTTGAATTTGAAACAAAATTGATGTAATAGAAAATTGGTAACCACTATTAGGCGTTATTGTGAACTCCATATAATTATTTCCAGAAACTGCATTATCTATGGAAGTTAAAGCCCAGTTAGTAGCATTAAATCTTCCGCTATTTCCAGAAGCTGTTAAGCCACTACCACGTGACAATGTTGAGGTAGTTAGATTAGCATCATTTGAATTAGAAGTAGTTGTAGCTTCACTACCACCTAGTGCAGAATTTTCGAAAGTTAGAATTTGCCCCCAAGCACTTCCGGCCAGGAACATTAAAAACACACTCAGTATTAATTGCTTCATATAAACTATTATTTTATTTCTAGATTAAGATTGCACAATCTGCTCAAAGTTTTTTAACACACGTATAGACGGAAACAGACTGCGATGTAGATTTACTGAAAATTAGTTAATTCAAATCAATTTTCTAAATTATCCCAATGACTTAACACAAATTTAACGCCCATTCAAACCCAAAATATTCAAAAAGTTTTGCAAAATCTTAATTTCCCTAAATAAATAAGGAAAAATAAAGTTTTATTCTTAAAAAATAATGTTAGATAAAAGTAATGCAATCTCTCTTAATAGTTGTAAGTCAATCAAATATCGTAAGGATTTCATCAATTCGAGTCATTTGAGATAAGTCTAACAAGATTAAAAGTGATAGGTGTAGCCAATTGAAAAGCCTATTGCACCTTTCAATGTTGGTCTAGTCAAATTTTCTGGTTTCTTGCTTAATAATTCATCATAAGTGTACGAGTTACTTTTTTTCGGGACATAGCCACCAACGTACAGAACATTGATTGAGAGCATGTTCTCAGATCCAAATCCTAAACCTGCACCAAATGCAACGCGAGGTGAATCTAAATTAGTAAGTGATAAAGCAGGGCCAACTACTGCGTTAATTGATATCCAATCAATATTTTGATCAAAAAAAGGTCTCCAACCAAAATGAACAAAGCTTGCTATTCCAACTTCACCTTTATTATTTTTTTCATCGATTAATTTGAATTCACTTGTACTATCATTTTTAGCAATCTCTTTTGTACTTAGAACATCACTTTTTAAGCCAGCATAATATAGAGACAGGCCAACATCTAAAAAATATTTTGTAGTCTTTGGAAATTGAATTGTTGTTGAATAAGAAGGTAAACCAAAGTCAGTGTTTTGGGGAATAAAATCAATCGAAAGAGTGGTTTTGTCTTCATTGAATTGCATGGGTAAAGTAGAATAAGAAAATGAAGCATTATTTTCTTTGTATATCAATTGTTGAATCCAAGAAGTAACAATTTCTGAACTAATACTTTTACGAAGTTTCTCAGTATTTGAGATTGATTTTTCAAAAATTACAAGTAATTGATCTGATTCTTTTTTAAGTTCAACATTATTCTTGTCTTTAATTATTTTTTTATTTTCTGCATCAGAAATGAACGTTAAATAGTTATCTTGATTTGTAAGAATAGACGTTGATAATATTTCGATTTCCTTTCGAATGTTATCTGCTTCTTCTAAAATCGATTCGAAATTCACTTCGCCTGAAAGTTTTTTGAAATTTGTATCTGATTTATTCAAAACTAAATAACTAGCTAGCTTTTTTTGGACTAAAAGTTGCAATTTATCAATTCTAGAATTAAGATAACGTGCTGTTTTTTCAGATTGTAATAGAAAATTTGATTCTTCATTAATTTTATGATGAATTAATATTTTTCCATTAGTGCTGTTAATTAAATTTTCTTTTTTTAATGATGAATATATGTAATTAACTAATGAATCGTTATTAAGTTTTAATTCTCTATTTTTTAAATTATTGTATTTAGATTTATTTGCAATATCTTCTTTTAATAATTCAGAAATTAAATTAGAATTAGGTAGTTTTATAAACTTAACTAATTTGCTAATTTCATCTAATTCAGGCAATCCAAAAGAAAGACTTGGTAAACTGAGCTCTAATGAAGTATCTTTTTTACTAATTACTATTTTATAAAGATTCAGATTAATATGTTCAAACTTAAATTGGTAAAAATCGCCTTTTCGAATAGAATTTAATTTTTCTATATTTGTGAATTTATTTTCACTATGTGAATAGGTTACCGTTTTAATATTATCTTGACTTTTAACAGATAGATGAATAAATAATAAAATAAAAGAGATTAATAGGAATTTCATAATTTTAAAATATTTATTAAAGAAAAATATTTTAAATGAAATTTAAAAATGTAGTATGATTTACTAAAGTAGAGCTAAATAAGGCAAAAAAATTTTTTATATAGTTAGTTTAAATTTTAGTAATACAACTATATTTCAAATCTCATTCAAAATTAAAGTATCATTACTTTTCTTAAAATCACCGCATGATAATGTGGTATTTTATTCAAAGTGAAATAACCCTTTCAATGAATTTTGTCTAAAGTTTTATTAGTGTCGATTCTGCCACCATCCAACTCCCTCCGAATGTTCATACAATACATTAAATAATGTATCATGAAGGGAGAGCATTTAGCCCTTATATTCAAAACCTTAATTTAAAACTCGTTCATATAGGAGGGAAAACGCAAGAACACAGACGTTAATTATAAGAACATCTTTTCCCGATCTCAGCTTAATAGCTAGTATTAAAACAATAGTGAGATTTTACTTATTGATTTGTTCTTAAATGTCTTGATAAAATCTAAAGTCTAGCGTTTTTAATCGCAAATGTAACCTATTCTTAAAAATTTGATTGTTTAAAAGAAAAGAGAATTCAAAATTAATCTCAATTAGAATTTTACTTTTGCGAATCTTAGTTCAATTTATTCACTTTAACGATATTTAGTTTTATTCCTTCTAAAATCGCATCAGTTTTGTTTGTTACTCCTAAAGATTTATACAATTTTCTAATGTGATATCGAACCCCATCAAGAGAAAGATTTAGCGATTTCGCTATGCCTTCATAATTGTATCCTTCACTCAGTTTTTGAAGAATAAAACACTCTTTTTCCGATAGTTTGCTTATTAGTTTTTCGTCTCTTATAAGGTGTGATAGTAGAGATTCTGTAAAAACAGGACTAATTACACGGACACCAGAAAAGGTCATAGATTGAAGATAGGTTAAATTGAAAATCTCGTCAGCAATATGAATTAAAGCATGAATTCCACTTCTCCATAAACTAAAAATGTCTTTTGGAGGAATAGCGTTTGTTGAACCTAGAAAATATATTTTAGATTGGTCCTTTTGGGAAATGATTTCGAATATCAGGGATTTATTAACGGTTTCTTCATTATCAAAGTGAACAATAATTAGCGAAAAAGTCTTATTTAAAAGTTGCGAATATTCAAGAAGAGAAGTTATTGTGATTGAAAAGGAGTCAGCATTTTGAATAAATTGTTTTATCCAATCGGATTGCATCGAATTAGTCAAATCAAAATTTAAAAAAAGAATGGAATCGTTAATCATAATCAAAGACACTCTTTAAGAGTTTTAACAATTCAAAATAAAATTCTAAACTGTATTTGTCACCGCATGCACATGTCGTATTTCTTTCATAGAAGAGAAAAATTAAATTAATTTCGTTGGTTAATAATGAAATATGAGAATAGAATCTAAGTTCAAAAAAATCGAATTTTTCATAAAAAGGTAAAAAATGAATTTCTAAAGCCATTCAATTCTTGTACATTCCTTTAGATTTTAACCTAATTAAAAGATTATGCCATATTCATCTATTCTCGTTTCGTTAGCAGGAAAATCCGAAGAAAAAAAAGTGCTTGATGAAGCCGTAAAATTAGCCAATCAATTAAATTCGACACTTACTTTTGTTCATGTGAATGATCCACATGCTGGTAAAATGAATATGATGATGGATTCCCTAAAAAAAGTATCAGAAGATGAAATAAGAGCTTTAGTTGCTGAATCAGGCTACCCAGATTTGAGTAAAACTGCAAAAGTTTTAATGATGGTAAGCGAAAACTATTCGAAAACTATTGCAAAAGCCACTGAAGATTTCGATTTACTGATAATTGGGCATCATAATAAAAATTCCTTTCTTGCAGCTTTAATAGATTCAACTGACGAACATATTTCAGATTTAGTAGATTGTCCGGTTTTACTTATTTCAATCTAATCAGAATTCGGTTCTAAGTTAAAAGGGAGTTTTTTTTATTAAAACTCCCAAATTGTTAACTCTTTTAAAAGGGCAATTCAATCGTTTAAAAAGGGGATGTTCTAGAAATGAATGATTTATAAAACAAAGTTGCAAACAAAAATTAAAAAATCTTTTTTCTTGATTTCAAGATTTGAATTTTCAAGTCCATTGTACATGTACTTTTCTAGTTATATCTTTTAAAAAGAGACAAAGTGCCTTATTTCTTAAAAAACTGTAAGTGAGATGCTAATTTCATAACAAATAGAATATATTTATCCAAATCAATTCAACTGAATAAATTGTTCGATTCATACAATTGTTTACTTCTTAAAAAAGTTGTTTACTATTTTATCAGAGATAAAACATTTCCGATAAGTATGATATGCCAATAATATTGGATCCGCGATATATATGACCACTGAAAAAGATCGTTTAGCTGCGCTTAATTTTTACGAAATTCTGGATACACCTCAAGACGGGGCCTTTGATAGTATCGTTAAATTGGCAAAAGATTTTCTTGATGTTCCAATTGCTTTAATAAGTTTAGTAGATGAAGATCGAATTTGGTTTAAGTCAGGTGTTGGTTTACCAGTTAAACAATTAAATAGAGAACCTGGTTTTTGCTCATCTGCAATTATGAATGATGAGTTTTATGAAGTTCAAGATGCTATTAAAGATATACGTTCAAAAAATCATAGCTTAGTAAGACAGAAAAATGGGCTACGTTTTTACGCTGCACAGCCACTTACTACAGTAGATGGATTTAATTTAGGTACTCTTTGCGTAATGGATCGTAAACCACGAATGCTAAATAAAGAGCAAAAAGACCAACTTAAATTGTTGGCTACAGTGGTAATGCAACAATTAGAAACGAGATTGAAATCTAGACTTGCAGTTCAGGCTCAACAAAATCTGAGTAACATGGTAACTCACGACTTAAAGAACTCAATTGGCAATATTCCATTGTTGATGGATATTCTAATCGAGCAGGCTGAGAGTCCTGATAAAGTTAGAAATATTGCAAAATTGACTCAAAATGCAGCAAATAAGAGTTATGCAGTAATTCAAGAATATATGATGGAAGCGATGAAATTTACAATTCCAGAAGTATTTAAGAAAGAAGTAATCGACTTTACTAAATTATTAAAATCGGTTATTCAAATTAATGAAGTCGCTGCAACAAGAAAAAAACAAGTTATTCAAACTAGTTTACCCGATAAGTTAATTCTAAAAGGTGATCCCAAGAAACTAGCCGAATTAGCAGATAATTTGATTAATAATGCGGTTAAATATTCACCAATGGGAAAAAGCATTTATATCGAATTATCAAAAGATCTGCTTAATTGTACTTTAATAGTTCGAGATAATGGGTTAGGTATGACAAAAGAAGATGTGCAAAAAGCATTTATCCGCTTTAGTAAATTAAGCGCAAAGCCAACTGGTGATGAGGATTCAACGGGATTGGGCTTGTGGATTGTTAAAGAAATTGCTGAAAAACATAACGGTAGTATTCGTGTAACAAGTGAAGGGAAAAATAAAGGGACAACGTTTGAAGTTAAAATTGCCTTGAAGTAAAGTTCAATTTATATTTTTTTTAATTGTCATCTCGACTGGAGATGAGTTAAAGCCAAAATTCAAAAGCAAGAAAAGTGAACGAATCGAGTGGAGAGATCATCGATACAAAAACAGAAAAGAGAAATTGAATAAGAATGAAATAGGAAAGTCAGCGAGAACACTGTCTTTAGTTTTTAAATCATCAGCGATGACGCAGTCGTTATGTTTTACTAAAAATAATTGTAATCTCGACCGGAGATGAGTTAAAGCCTAAGTTCAAAAGCATGAAAAGTGAACGAATCGAGTGGAGAGATCTTCGAAACAAAAACTGAAATGTTTAATGAGCAATAAGAAATTGAATAAGAATGAAATAGGAAAGT
>Ga0100402_1007944_pt1 | contig 10103 bp, 11 predicted proteins | sample CryGeyme20150102_FD_80419 | JGI IMG/M metagenome (GOLD analysis project Ga0100402, IMG submission 80419) | Groundwater microbial communities from Crystal Geyser aquifers in Utah, USA - Crystal Geyser metaG 2015-0102 | ecosystem: Environmental > Aquatic > Deep subsurface > Groundwater | place...
AAGAGCTACAGTAACAGCAGCATTCTCTCAACAATGAGGTCTAAAAATTACAGCAAGAAGCAAGCTATTTCAAGAGCACTGTCGACAACCAGTAAAACATAATCAGTTAATACAAGACCAGCATCGACTACTATGAAAAAATGGCAGAGAGGCAGAAGCAGTAATTGGAATAGCTCAGCAATCAAAACAAGTAGATTAGCCTCAAGAGTAAACAGATGAATTAACAGCATGAATAATCAGGGGAAATTAAATACCAAGGAACGACCTATTATGTAGGTAGGTTGTTGCAACAAATTGAGGAGAAAAATCACGAGCTTGATGACATGCATAGGAAATGGCAATAGATCGAGGAAGAGAAGAGAAAAATGTCAGAATAGGTCGATCACTACCAGAGGGAGTTGGAAAGTCAGTAAATCACAATCAACTAGCTAAGGATCAAACTGCAAGAAGAAATAACATACTATCAAGGCTAACTGGACAACAAAATTCAAGCCATTAATTAGCTTAATTCTCATCTCCAGGTACAAGAGAATCAAAAAAACTACATAGGTGAGCTAAAAGAACAGATCAACGAATATGTCAGGAAAGAAGACTAGCTGACAAGGCATCTTGAACAAACCGGCCAGATAAACTACCAAGGGTCAACCTATAACATCAATGATCTTGTTCTATAATTGCAGGTTAGAGACAACAAGCTCAATTAGTTGGAACAAGATAGACAGAGATAGCTTTGCTATACTAAGAAATTATGGCAGGAGTAAGAGGAAAAGCTGAAATAAGCTCTAGCCAGCTACTAACAATAGTTGAGAAGAAATTCCGATGCATTGAAATAACATGAACTCAAGATTGAATTCTACGAAAGTCAAAAGTATAGCCATGATTGGACAATCAACAACTTGCAGACGGAAATTGAATAGCTAAGAACCGTCGTAGTTAGGTTGGAAGGACAACTGAACGAGGAGCGAGAAGCTAAATAGCATCTAGAAAGGCAGGAAGCAACTTTGCTTGAGGAGAAAAACTGCCTCAATGCATAAATCAGCTAACTCAGATCCACTGAGAACCAGTATAAACTTCAATTGAAATAATTATCGGAACAAAGGAATGAGGATAGGCATTGTATTAGCACTCTCGAGCATAATATTCAGTAGTAAAAGGAAAAGGCAGCTGATACTGTCACTAATTTCACCATCATCCAAAACAAGCTGCTCTAAGAAATTGAGGCCCGAACAAAAGTATAGTTCGAACTCAGCAATAAAGATCAGTAAGTCAGCAGCACAGTCTCATAACTCGAGCTGAGAAGAAAATCCATCGAGCTCAAGAGACAACGCTACCTTCAGGATAAGGAAGCCCTCATCGAGGAAATCAGTGTGCTGACTATAAATTTAGAAGGGAAAGAAGACCAGTTGGCAAACCTATATGAAAAATACCAGAAGTTAAAAGAAGATTATCGAAATCTTGAGGACGAGAATATCAGCTACAGAAACAGAAACAACAACATTGTTGAGGAGCTGTTCAACTATCAGAGCCAGAATGAGGAATACAGCAGCAAAATAGCTTAATACTCACTGAAAATGCAAGGAGTAAGCCTTTATGAAGAAAAAATTGCATAAATGGAAAATAAATTGCAAAACCATAATACACTCGAATAATAAGTGTTCAACCTTAAAAGCAAGCTTGAAGAGTACGATTTACAACTGAATCAAGCTGATCAACTGTCAGGAAAGTTGGCCCAGCTCGAGTAATAGCTTGAGCACTATCAGAATGAAGAAATAAAATTGAGAATGCTGCTTGATGAAGCTACAGATAAAGAAAGACACCTCGAAGCAAATGTTTAGGCTCAAACAGCTGAGCTGTAAGAGTTAAGAGGCGAACTGGAAGGATAAAGAGGTCAAAACGCAGCCGAAAGAGAGCAGATTAATATAAGGCTGGAAGGTATCAATGAACAGCTGGAGTATGAAAAGAGAAGATATGATGAGGAAGAGCAGTTTAGAGGACAAATAGAGCAAGAACTTGCCAAGCAAAGGGAGATGAATCATCAGCTTGAGCAGCAAAACAGCGAGCATCAAGCAGAGCTGACTATCCAGAAGCAAAAAAGCGAAGAACTTCAAAGTAGAATATAATAGCTTTTGGAGAGTCTTGAAGCCGAAAGGAAACAGTGGAATGAATAAAAGTACAGTCTGATTGATGAGAAGGAGCAGGTCAAGAGTAAAATTTCAGCATCATAAAATTAATACTTTGAACTTCTATAAAAAGCGAGAAGCTAACATCAAATAGAGAAAGAAAGGCTAAGCAATACAATAACTGAACTTTAATAATAAAAGCATGATCTCTTGAAGTTAATTTAGGAACTAAGATACAATCTGGAAAAGGCCAACTCTGAAAAAGAACATCATCATACCTAGGAATTAAGGCCATCTTTGGATACAGAACTGGGGAGCTTGACCTTCAACTACGAAGGAAGATAAAATAGATAGGAGCGCCAATAGGAATCCAAAACAGAGGAACTGTATCATAGGCTGAAAGAACTTCAAAATAAAGTCGATTAGCTATAAGATAAATAAAATGTAGGTGATACATATCTGAAAGCTCAAGACCAAGAGGAGCATCTAAAAATGCTACTGAACTCCCTTCAACAATAAAAGGAGAGCATATAGAGTGAGCTTGAAAGAATAAAAAATCAAGATCTGAGTAAATTGAGATAAGAGAATGAATCTCTTCAGATCCGTCAAGATGAGCTAAAATAGAAAATGGTCAGCATATAAAATGTTCTTCAGTAAAAAGAACAAGCTATCGAGGAACTCAATAGCCAGCAAAACAGGATCAATCAATAGCTAGTAGTAACAAGATAAAAGTTGATCGAAAAGGAAACCTTCATCAATGAAATAAATAATTTTGATAATAATCATGAGGAACTACTGATTGTGAAGCAGACTTATGAGGCTATTCAGAAGGAGCTCCAAGAGAAGAATAACAAGTTGGTTCAATAACTTAACAACATGCAGATTGAATTGGAGTCCATCAAAGGGGAGTATGAAGTGATGAAAAATGATGGAATTCAAGGCAGTTAGCTCAAATAAAAAGAAATTAATACTCTGAGAGAGGAAGTTGAGAAGTACCGATAAAGGGAAGACAGTATTGACAAGAAGATGAAATAGTATAATACTTTAGTTGAACAAGTCGAGGATCTTCAAAATACAATGAAAATCATCCAAGAGCAGTTGAAACAAAATATTAAGATTCAGAAATAATTGCAAGAGCACAACCTTTGTCTGTAGCAACAGAACTACGAGCTCAACAATCGAATCAGATAAAAAGAAGAATAAGAGCATAGAATTTTGTCTAAACTCAGCAAAAAGAGTAATGTCTCTGGCAATGAGGCCAGCAAAAGAGAAGATTAGTGCTCAGAGGGAGGACAATCAAGCGATGGATAACTCACAAGACGGATCCTCAACTATGATCCCTCCAAAATATCAGGCCAGGAAAGCAAATTTTCACCTAATATTGCCTTCGAAAGCAGCAAAATTCATGTCGTCAAGGAAGTGACAGAGCAGGAGAATATCAAAGAAATATAAATAAAAGAGCAGAGAAATGAATAATCTGAGCTGAGCAAAACTGTTCAAGAAAGATAAAGATCGGCAACTGACCTCAGAAGCTAAAAATAAAGTCCTAAGCAATCCTAGAAAGAAATAGCAGAGAAGAAAGCTGAGACTCAAAGTATTCACAGATCTCGTAATTCATATGCCAACAGTGCACCTTCTTAAAAACATTATTCACAGTACAGCGGACAAAGCATCACCAATCACTTAAAAAAAGATGTCTAAATTGTGGTTGAGCATCCCTAAAAGATCGACTATGTCAATCATAATGAACCTAGCAATCCTGTTGATCAGAATACTAAAAAATAAGAGTATTTGCCTCAGCAAAGCAGCAAAAAGACGATCAGCAATGATTCCAAAAAAATAACAGAAGAAAAGGAAAAGCCCAAGTATGAACCTTTCCAGAAAAGGCAATAAAGTTAGCTTGACACCCCTGTTTATGAAGCACGAGGAAATCGACCTTCAATTATCTAAAAACTTCACTAGTTCAGTCCCAGGGACAGTCAATCTAGAAGCAACAGCAAAAACAAAATAACGATTTCATATGGCCAATCATAAAAATCATTTGAGATCCATCCTGGAAGAAGAGCAGTGATTTATGAAGACAAGAGCTAAACCTCCAAAAGCAAACTCAGCAACAGTCACATAAATTCTATGATGAAAGGGAATAACCAAATGAATGAAATCAGTCCGGTTGTGAAGAAGCAATCGGAACTGCAATTCTCACCTAGCCCTGGGCAGTCGCTACAGACTAGTATTATGAAGAATCCGATTAGCTATCAGGAAAATAACATCAGAAGCAGCTTCATAAAATCTCCATAAATCATAAAATCTGAAACTTTGATAAGGAGGGTCACAAATGGAAATGCCCCTACTCATCCTCAAAACTATCAAAGGATATCAGCTGCTTTGGGAAATGCATCCACCTCTAATTACTTTAAAAAATAAAGTCCACCTGCCTACATTCCTAACATTTAGAGTCGAAGTAGTGAAGGAGCCATGCAGTTGACATTCAACACTGTCAGAAGTGGTGGTAGTCCTACTTATGAGAGAAAGAGCAACATCGTCAATAATTTTCCAGAAAGAAGGTCTATTGCTCCTCAGACTCAAGTGAGTCCAATTTATAGAAACTCAGGAAGTGAATCATTGAAGTAAACCGTTCCAGTCAGGGTCAGTATGAACAGAGTATCAAGCGGAAGGAGATAGCGCAATACCGGGGATTCCTTGACTTTTGGAGCTCGGACAAATAAGAAGGATAAAGATGACATGTCGCAGTCATCAGATTCTTCAGGAATTGAGATTATGCAGTATGACTGGACAACTCCTTGTTGCAAAAGTGAGTCATGATTCATCAGCTATTTTTGAACATTTAACAATATCTGTCATACATAGTGATTCTGACCATTGTAACAGTACTGACATTAATCAATAGTATTTTATTAGGAATACCAAATCATATTGTCTCAGTTTCAACTATTCAAAACATTATTAATGGCATAATGCTCCACATAATATTCATTTATCATATATGGGGGCTCCAGCCTTCGTACATACATCTGAGAAGCTTAGGATCTCTGCTGGTAGATATCAATGCGGATATTCCTTCCTCTATGGAGTTAAAGTTATAATGCTAGAATTTTGATCTGCTCATGATTTCTTGAGTCAAATTGATATCTGACGAATCCACAAAATTGGACAGAGCTTTCCATATTTCAGGCTACTTAATTTGAACAGACTTTCCTACGTTAATCATTTCCGATAAAAAGAGGCCATGTTAGGCTAACTAACCCAATGGCTCAACAATACTTTGTGTGAGTCTAAATGGTACCCATTCCGGGTATCCCAGTCTGAAACCGAAGTCGATAACGTATTAAAAGTCAATGTGCACGATTTTGCAGTCATCTCTTAGCAGAATGTTTTCATTATGCCTGTCTCCTAGTCCAATAAGATAGCCGACCATTGACCACTGGGCACATGTTTTCACAAAGTTGACATGCTTCCGCCACCAATCTTGGACGTTTGAGCATCTGCTGATGATGAACTTTGACAATTTGATATTCAGCAGAGTGGAAAGATAATCGAATTTTTTCAAAGGTCTCATATCAGGGTACCCTGATGGCAATATAAGAGGTGGCCCAACTTTTCTCAAAGCCATTCCCTCTTTAACTCTTATATCTGGATCTAACCCTGATATTATAGCTCTGAGGGTCCCTATATTTTGAACATGCTCTATGATGGCAATCGTTCTAGAAATATGAAAAATGCGATATGTAGTGCTTTTGTCGATCAGTCCACATTCCTCGAAAAAATTAGCTGTTTTGCTCTCCATTCTATATTTTTGTATTTCTCCATTGACTTATTTGACGATTGCTTTTACAACTTTCCGAACTTTGGTCTGCCTATCTTATATAAAAAAAGAAATCTATAGAGGACTCGATTTGCCACTATTCAGGTACTTTAAGTCCTTCAGTTTCTGAATGTTATAGTCACTGTTGAATGGGAACGGTAAATTTTAGGGAAGTTGTAGTTAGCAAAAATGCTTCATCGCTAAATGTCTTCTTGGTTGTTAGTTTTATTTGTCGAATCGACCACATTTTGCCAAGGCTTAGATATATTCCAAATGAGAAATATTTATGGATTCTTTTGCTTCAGCTGAGATAGATTTCCATGTTGAGGAATAAAACTATATAATAGCTTGGTTTTAAGAGTTTGGAGGCATATTTTTTTATTTCTGGTTGCTCTTCATCTTGCTGTATCTTTCAAAATTTTTTAGGAATGCTATTGTCCAGATACATTAGTTGGTGTTTCGAAAAAGAAGTTAGTTGAGGATGCTCTGAATGACTCTATTTCTGGCACTATTACAAGAAACCTTTCTCAGGAGGTAATCACTAAAGTGCAGGAAGGCTTTGAACTTTCCTCTGAAAAAATCAACAATTGCAATACCGTAGTTGTCTACACAATCAGTATAGTGAAATTTTTATAGGACAAACCTTAAGAGATAAAATATTGTTTCTTTCAGATAAGACTCATTCGATGACATAATCCTGTTTGTATTAACGAAGTCAAAAAATATTTTCAAAAAATGCTAGTTGTGTTTGCTAGACGTGAAAGAATAGCGTTGAAATATCATTCTAAACATTTTGAAAAGATAGCTGAAGTGTTTTTATTTATTGTCGAGCTCAATATTAAAGCTTGTGCAGTGACTTCTAAAATAATCCAAGCAAGTGTACAAGTCGTAATTTAACTCAGATAAGTACCTACTTTCTAAGTACATTTGATAAATTTATGATCTGTGGGCTCTTTTTTGTATTACTTCTTCATGAACAAGTTGCATAACGTTAATGAACTTTTCCTTCAGATAGTACTGCTTAATCTAATAAGGCAGATACCTTTTGAAATAATTTGGGGAATTCTTCTTAGATTCTATGTATTAATTTAGTGTTTTTTATTTCTTCATTGATAATAGGAGTTCCAGGTAGGACTATTAAAGTTTGGGAAAGTTAGTGAAAATATCCTCATCTTTTAGTAGTTGTTCAGATACAACGATCTGAATTTCACTATTCTTTATCTTTTCAACCAAATTTATAACATGTTAAATGGTCTCTCTTTATACTTTCCTGTCAGCAGCCCGATTCTGCTCAATAAAAATCAGTTACTTTTGAATTTTCAACAAAAATAGTTTTTATTTTAGTAATTACGGTTCTCTGATTTGTGACATTTCTTGGACAGTATGATTCAGCACCGGCTCATAGAAGTTGATCCAATTGAGCAGAGACATTGTCTATTTATCGCCTTGGTGAACAAAAGGTGAGTATTCCAGAAATCCAAATGATTGTCGAATATTAAATGATGCATTTTGAATATCTCTTTCAACAAGTTTGTATGGTTCTGTACAAGCCTATGTCACTACTTCATGTTTTATCTGGAGATTTTTTTCAATATGAGGCAAATTTTGGTTGAATTCAGAGTCCATCTTGGCATAAAGGGACATAAGGTTCTGTTTGATTAAGCTATTTTTTTATTTACTAGTCCAGCAGTGAAGTTAGGTAAAGAAAATAGCTTATTTGATATAGTTGAACGTCTCACAGTATTTAGCGTACAGAAGGTAATTTTTTTTGTGTTATTATCGCTTCAGAAAGTCAAAATACTTGGGGGCTACTTTATCTGTCTCCAACCGCGAAAAATAATTGTTTCTTTTTTGATCAAAGTCCTCAAATATTGCTCCCATATTCATTATCAGCTGGATGATCCCCAGCCGTTACCCTCTCTGAATTTATTCGTTAATGAGTTAGGAAAACATTTATCTCTCTTTGATATCTTTTGGTTAATTCAGAAGGAAAAAGATATAACCGTAATTGACCAAGATAGTTTTAGTGATGGCTTCGTTTCGCATAGAAAGCAGATAGGCCACCTGAAGCAGTTGATTTTTGTGAATTCTCTTGCACTTGTAGTCCATTTCGAACAGTTTGTACAGTTTGTCCTAGAAGTGAGACCTATCTAGGTATTTTTCATATTTTTCATATTCAGATAGACCTTGATTGGCCCTGATTTTTGAGTATAAGTATTTTAGTTTCAAAAAAATGCCTAAGTCCAGCTACAAATTGTATTGGCAGTGATTCTCAATGATTTACTAAATGTTGACCGAGATTCCTTTAGATAACTAGATCGAGCAGAGTTTATACAAGTCTGTACCAGCAATGGATTCATGCTAGTTGAACAGTTCAATCTGGCACAAATCCAAAATATGATTGAGCTACCATCGAATAGCTTCAAGAAGGATAGTACAGTCGCATCGAAAATGTTTCTTTTCTTCAATTTTTGCAAGAATGTTGATAATGACTCCGATAATAACTGGGCTTGGCCTTTTCTCTTTGATTTCCCATGAAGTGATGATGTAGTTCTTGAAGCCTTGCAAAAGAAGATATAATCCTTAAAGGTTGAATTTCTTGAGTTCCTCTTCGATGTCGGCTTTCCAAGTTTTATGCATTGTTGAACATTTTTTATGGCTTTGAGAAAATGATTTGTCCTTAGTGAAACGCAAAATCCCTGGAGAAAGAGAATTCTATTTCTCTTCTTGCCGAGGCTTCGTTTACTTCTGGGAAGCTGTGATGAATTAAGGACACCATTGCAAGTATTTTTCATCGAATTTTATATTTTTGGCTTTGAGTTTGCAAATCTCCTCAACTATTTCAGTTTTCTAATGATTTCCTAATTCTTTGAATATCTTTAAGCCTGCCAGGAGGTGGTAGGAGACTTTTTCAGCTATTATAGGATGCTTATTGATGCTTGATGATCTGATGAATGAAAGCAACACATTCACTACTGTTTGATCTGTATCGTATAGACAGTATAACTGTCTGTGGATGGCTTCTCCAAGAGTTGATTGTATTTCCTATTAGCGAAGAGGACTGTTTTAGGGAATTCTGTCCCAAAATTAGAGTAGGGCAAACAGTACTAAAATGTTCGATATTTTCATTTATTTGACAGTATTGTTTTCTATTGCTGTGATTTAGGCAAGAATGTCTCCAAAAAGTTAAGGTTTCTTTTGCATGCGCTTCATCAGGCTGAATATTTTTGTTCTACAGTTATGAAAGAGAATCCTTTCTATGTAATGCTAATCGAATCGATTGTATATAATTTCAAAAAGGGGCTCTCCGATAAGTTGATAAAGGTTTGACAAAATGTCACACTTATAATATAGTTGATCTTCAACCACTCCAAACAGTTCTAATATTTTTCCGAGCATCTTAGAAACTTGGTCCCGGATTGGTGCTCCTTCTTACTAGCAAAGGTCCTCAAAATAGCTGACAATGGCACTACACGCTTCTTTATCTAAATTCCAACTTTCCTTGATTTTTTTGACACGATTGAGGATTTAGTCATAATTTTGAAGTGGGTTTAGCCCATAGCTAACTATATAGGGTATTTGAAGTAATTGGAATCGAATGCACATGTTAATTTTCTTTGAACTGGATGGCCACTGTTTGATAGAGTTGACGTAGTTTGTGATGCTTTAATTGATTTAGTTGAACGAATCATAAAATCCTAGTTTTAATATCGATGGCGCCCAAACATTCTTGAAGCTGTTTGGTGGAACTGTCATCAGAAAGCATTGAGGGGCTTTTATTATGTTTTCTAACAAAATAATAGCTTTCTTTGGGTTTGTTTGAATCTTTTCAGTTAACTTTAAGAAAGGGGTTGACTTTTTCCCTCCTATCATTATCGTACTATTAATTATCGGCTTTTACTAGTCAAAAGAGTTATTAATACAAATCATATGCTAAGTTATCTCAAATATGTTAATTCAATACAATATCATATATCGATGTAAAGAGCAATTATCGAAAACAGGGCATAGGGTCCCATCACGCAGAAAAGAACGATCGATAAATAATATTTGAATGTTTTTGGCTGTTTTCTCATCTGAGTCAACTTTACATAGAAGAATGTTGGCATGAGAATTGATATTGAAGTCGAACATATGGCTCCGATAATGTTGAAGACACT
>Ga0100402_1007948_pt1 | contig 10098 bp, 10 predicted proteins | sample CryGeyme20150102_FD_80419 | JGI IMG/M metagenome (GOLD analysis project Ga0100402, IMG submission 80419) | Groundwater microbial communities from Crystal Geyser aquifers in Utah, USA - Crystal Geyser metaG 2015-0102 | ecosystem: Environmental > Aquatic > Deep subsurface > Groundwater | place...
CAGCATGGATAATTGGAGCTTTGAATTTTTGAGGAGCCTTCCAAGGAGTCTGAATCCATTATTTTCCAGTCACAAGTTCATCCATAAGAGCTGTGTTAAGAGAATCAATCAAAGCTCTATGGAAAGTATAAACAAATCCTGAAAACTGCTAATAATGGATATCTTTGACTTAATATTTCCGAGCTAGTGCTCTAATGTACCCAAATTCGAAATCTTTGAAGACATATTAAGGTATTGTTTCATACAGAGGAATGAGTGATATTTATTTTCTGGCCATCATAAATACTTCAGAAACTGGAGGCTGTTTCACTTTGATAATATTTTAGCTTATTATTTTTTCATAGTTATCCAACATGAAATGAGAAACTTACAGAAGCCAGCCATTTATAGTATTGATGTTGGCTCGAATAGATGGAACTTTTTACTTGATTATTTTGTCCTTTTTTTTCTAGCCGGATGCTTTAGCAAATGCGAATTTCAATGAACTTATGACCTTGATGTTATTCATTATTGTTTTCTATAGTATCATCTCCTTTAGCTTAATTATCAGAGGATCCTCAACAGCTATCTGAGGGTCAGTCTTTATTTCCTTAAAGATCAATTCATTGAGTAATTTATCTGATGAATTTGATAGAATTTCTGATGAGCTGTTGAGATAAGGAGGTCCTGCTGGAGTGATTTGAAAACTTTAAGATTAGCTTTCACTAGCTTTGATACTTTCTTTTGATTATATTTTCTCTTTTTCAGGCTCCTACAAAGATTTTATCTATTCGACTTTGATTGTAGAATTATTTTTCTCTTCAACATCCTCAGCCTCTTCAGTCATGCAGTAAGGATACTCTTCAGTTTTTACCTACTCGATCGCTATGTGTTCCACACTAGTATTGGGAGCATTTTCGAAAGAAGCAACATCTTTCTCAGAAATTTACTTTGATCTTTCAGCAATTGCTTCAATTTTATCAATCCTCTGAAGGTTTTTGTTTTTCTTGAATCTTTTTTCGTCACTAGGACAACTGTCTTATTCATCAAGCTCTCGTAGTACACTTTAGATCGAAATAACTTTGCTACTGTTACCTTCTGGCATATCGAGATGGTCAATAGATTTTTTAGCAGATGAATTAAAGTCCCATCTGTCAAATGAAAGAGAAACATCTAGATTAGAAGTACTACCTTGATGATCATCTTCAGCAAACCTGACTTCTTGAGGATTACTTCTATACAATCGAAGCAGTTAACTCAGGGTACTTTTTAGTTATCCTTCTTTGACTTTAATCTACTCAAGTTTAGTTGTATGATCTTCATTAATTTTTCCTATTATTTCCAAATAACTTCGATATGTTACTTCATTTTTTGTGTAACGATTCTCAACTGACAATAATTGTTTTAGTTTTTTCATTTATAGTTCCTTCTTACATTTGTGCATCATTTTTTCGATTGAGGTTCCTTTCCTAAATGCTATGTTTGCTTCTGTCTAGGGCTCTCTTAATATCTTGGTATTTTATTCTTTTTGTCTTCGGATGGTCTTCTCTGACTGGCCTATCCTCAAATCATATGCTTTGCTGACTTGTAATGTTTTCCCAGAAATTGATCGAAGGGGTGGTTGGAGTTACCCAGTTGAGTGTCTACGATTCTAGGTCAACTTTATTTGCTCAAAAGTATTGAAAGATGATCTTCTTTGTTAGGAATCAATCTCTGATTATTTAGATCTACAGGAAAGAGGTCTTTCAAGAGATCTTGATAGCTGTTCAGATATCATGTTCATTTCTTTGGGGGTTTTGGAGCTTTTATTGATTCTTTCGACTCTATTTCTTGGGGTTGATGTTGAAGATTTGGAATAAGCCGAAGCTTTTTTGCTTTTTGACTTGATTGATATATCACCTTTGGATTTGAACTCTTTGATTGTCAATGCGTTTTAATATTTCGATCTATCGTACAAAGTGGTTCCTGAAGATATCTGTTCTTCTTAAAACTGAACCAATCTTCTTATTTTTTTATTATCGAACTTTAGTTACAAAAATTGACTCTTGGGTTTCAGATCTATTTACTTTTATTACTCTTCCTATATTTTTATCTTACTCATAAACTATTTGACTCTTTTTCGAAAGGCAAAAACTCTCCACTGTCTCTGAATTTTTGTTGCAAAGGAAATGATTATGTTCATTATTTCCTTTTCCTTGAGCTAGCCTTTCTATTTGTACTTAATTTTCTTTGATAATTTTGGATTTTTCGGCCTGTTTGAGCTTGTGGTATTGTTGCTATCGGCCTTTTGCTCCTATTTGCTCTTGATCGGTTTATGACGAGGCAAAATTACTGATGGAATTTACTGCTATCTCTTTACTGGAGCCCTTTTATTCTGAGGAGATTTTAGACGTCGAACAAAATCCTTAGAACTGTTCATTACATTGACTAACTCTTGAGAAGGTTTTTTCTTCATATTCAGCTTTGATTCTAACTATATAATTTTAAATAATCACATAACTTGTCCTCTGGTAGAAAGAATCCAACCTCCTCCTTAAAATATTCTTTTGATTCAGGAAATTTAATTAATTTCGGTGAGCTTGAACATTATTATAATTGAAGGCAAATAAAAGTTATTTTAGCAAAATGGAGTTCAATAGACATAAAGCACGAACTACTCACACTCCTGAGCCAGGAAAATAGTCAGAAAGGGGTCATCATCATAAAAGTTAGATGAAACAGCAAAATAGATCTCAGCTGCCTACCATAAATCCTGAGCATCATGGAGACCTATAAAATATTTACAAGGATATCATATCTTTGAATCGTGACTATCTTACTAATAAATGTAAACATACCTATATTCAGTGAGAGTTGGTGAAGTAAAGAGACCCAATCAATATCAACATAAACTTCCCTCAAAAACGGGAAAATCGGAGTATTCATATCGATACAAAACTAATGCGAGTAATGCTACATTTGATGGGAGCAACACGCAAATTGAGCCATCAAGAACAAGGATTCAGTTGCCTAGACATCAAGTGACAAATATGAAGTCAAGTTATGAGTTGGATTATAAACCTGAAAAATACAATCAGCCAAGCACAACCATAAATATAAATACCTATAAGCCCAAAGGATCAAAATTCTTTATTGATACTGACGTTACTCCTTTAAAAAAGAGCTCCTATCAGAAAGATTATTCTGATCGAGGCTTTGAACCTTCTGAAGTGGCAAAAAGGCTCGAATCATTCTTTTTAGGAGGAAAGTTCAAAGATGATACTACATACAAGAACAGTTATGATCACAAACTGAAACTGAAGACTCAGCCTACTGAACCTATAGTACAACGACAGTAATTGTTTGTTAATATAGTCACAAAATTTTTGTTGGAGTCGATAGTCCGAGCCAATCGAGATATCAATAAAATTTCTTGAAAAATTCAGCTTCGATTGAATTACCAATAAGGCCTAACAATCACTTAACTCCCAGTTTCCAGAAAATGATTCAAAAAAGTACATACAATTCCCAATTCGCTCCAAAAGCTCATTCAAAAGAAGAGGACTTTTTGTGCATGAACAACGAACAACTTGATACATTCATTTTAAACAATTGATTATTTCATTCATTCAACAGAGATTAATATTTTTGATGATAGATCAAGATGATATTATTAAAATGTCAGAACAGAAGCATACTGATTTAGTGACGGCTACTCCTGTTACTTCCGAAGAAATGACCTACAGCAATCGAGTGTATCTCAGCCCAAATGGAAACATTCCTACTCATAAACAATATATCATTCTTAGAGGATATGTTCTTCCTGTTGCATTCTCATAAAATATTCCTCAAGGAAAAATAGGTCTCAATAAAAAGTTCAGATAATTTTTAGCACTCAGTCTGATTGATCAAACCCTGATTAAAGCTTATGATCCCAGACCAACAGATAAGGCCGCTACCAGTCTCACTCTCAAGATAGAATTACTCCTACCTCCAAAATAAAGGTTTTAAGTTGACGATATTGAGCTGTTGAAGGAATTCAAGAAACAATATAACAAGTACTATGTCTCTCCTGATCAGGTGTTTGTGATGAACCTCAATAGTACTCCCTACATCATCACTATAGATCGACTGGTTGGAAGCAAAGATGCCTTTGTTTATATCTCTGAAGAAACTGCTCTTGAATCATTTGCTAGTTCAGATCAACAAATCAGGCTAAAATCGACCAAAAATCAAAAGAAGAATATTTTCACTGCTGATTTTTCAATGGATTCTTTAGGAATTGGAGGCCTCGATACGCAACTAACTAACCTATTCCGACGAGCTTTTGCTTCGAGAAGGTTACCTCATTCTGTTGTGGAAAAATATGGAATTAGCCATGTTAAAGGAATTCTACTTTATGGCCCTCCTGGAACAGGAAAAACTTTGATTGCTAGACAACTCGCTAAAACTCTAAAGGCAAAGTCCTGTAATATTGTAAATGGCCCTGAAGTTTTTAGCAAATATATTGGAGAGTCAGAGTAAAACATTAGAAAACTATTCGAACCAGCTCGTCAGGATTAAAAGAAATATGGAGATGAGAGTCAGTTACATGTAGTTGTTTTTGACGAAATCGATGCTATTTGTCGACAAAGAGGCTCTGATGGCTCAGGCTCAAGTAATTGGTTTTTTATGTAGATGCAAAAGATGCTGTTGTCAACCAGCTTCTCACAAATTTGGACGGTGTTGAAGCTTTGAATAATATCATTGTTATTGGCATGACAAACAGAAAGGATTTGATAGATGAGGCAGTGATTAGACCTGGAAGGTTGGAAGTTCAAATCTAGATCGGAATTCCAGATGAAAACGGAAGAGTCCAGATTCTGAAAATTCACACAAAGCAACTTGAGCATGAACATCTCTTAGCTAAGGATGTCAGTATACCTGAAATAGCCAAAACTGCCAAAAATTATACAGGAGCTTAACTTGAAGCAGTTGTTAAGAATGCTTCTTCTTTTGCAATGACCAAAGGCAACAATATTATGGATTTCTCGAAAAACCTATAAATTAAAGCTGGAACAAAGATCACTCAAAATGATTTTTTGAAGGCAGTTGACGAAATAACACCAGGGTTTGGTATTGATGAGGCCAACTTTGAAGTCTACCTCAGAAATCCTCTGATCAACTATGGTCAAAACTATGGCAAGATTATGGGTGTTCTTGAGAAAATGACAAATTTGACCTTAAAGGGTTCAAAGCAGCTCACATCGATGCTTCTTTATGGTCCTCAAGGCACAGGAAAAACATCAATAGCCTCTCATTTTGCCAAAAATTCAAAGTTTACATACATCAAAATCATCAGTCCCGAAAAATATATTGGAGTTGGCACCTACGGCAGAATATTTAGCTTCAACAAAATATTCAACGATGCTTATAAAACAAGAGAATCTCTAATCATTATCGATAACATTGAAAGATTAATTGAATACGTGGCAACTGGACCAGATTTCAACAATACCTTGATGCAAGCTATAATGCTTCTGATCAAGAGAATCCCTGAAAATCCTGAATGCAGATTGATGATTATTGGAACAACCTCCAATCTCACAGCCATGGACTTGCTAGACATTGATAAAGTATTTAACGTCAAGCTCAAAATTCCTCTATTGAACAGAGCCGAATGCGCTAGAATTTTAGGATGTGATCTCAATATCTAAAACGTTGGAATTAAGAAACTTGTCAACTTCAAATAGATCTGCGCTGACAAACCTAAGGAAGTATGGGCAAAATTGTGGGCAAAGTACTCGAAATGATTTGATTAAAGACTATATTAATCACTTATCTGATAACAGTTTCAGCTTGGCATTGAGTAGTTTCATGTACATCTCATCTAACTCTGTATCAACTACGCTATTTTTTGTCCTTTGAAGCTGCTCTCTTTGTTCAGCTTTCCTTTAAAGTTTCTCGGCTAAATTTTTGACAGATTGAGATTTCCATTTAATTGCTTTTTATTCCTTATTTACTTTTGTGAGGAAATTGTCTGTCAAAGAATTGCTTCTTCGCTTCATTTTTATTTACTCCAAATATTTTTTTGGCTTTGCAACAAGAGCATTAGCAAGTCGAGCTTATTCTATTCTTTTTGCTTACAATTGTTCTTTAGACATTTTTTTTTATTTTGCCTCCTTAAGATTAGACAGACCTATCTGCCTTATCTACTTGGCCTTTTTTCTTTTGATCGGTGAATGAAATCTCTTCTATATTTCTTCAATTAGCCTATCATCACTTTCTGGCATATAGCTATGCTTGATATACTCCGAGTATTTCTTTTGTCGATCCTTGAGTTATTTAATGATCTCTTTCTTTTCTTCAATTTATTCTTATTCCTTGTTCTTTTATTCTTTCAGGGCCTACTTATACCAATGAGATTTATAGAATAAATTTGATCTTGGACTAGATTATCTATCTTCTTTTTCGACCGACCTCAGGTTAAAAGCTAGCTTGTGATATTACTTGATTTGTTGAGCATGCTTTTCAAAATCTGTTCTTGACATTGGCTTATGTATCTACCTGATTAAGGCCAGCTTTTTTTTCTTCTCTTACAAGTTGGCATTCTCAATCTTACTGTAGTTTTCCTCAAGGCGATGGAAGAGGGTTTTTTCGCCTGCTATTTATTGATACTATCTATTCCGCTATCGAATTTCCTCTGCTCGTCTTTCTTTTTACTCCTATATCTATTTAAGCCTCTTTTATATAATCCTTCTTTTCCTGTTTTGCTCCTATTTGAATTTTATTTCTTTTTAGAGTTTTTACTATTCTTCCCTCATTCGTTCTTTTTCTTCACGAATTCTAGCATTTTACTATTTCATATGTTTCACTTATTGCTGTTTTTGTTTCATCCTTTTAACAAAGTTGAGTCTCTACTCTTCCGAAACTTCCAGACTCTATCTGGGCTCTTTTTATTGACTTTTGCTCATAATAGTCAGTCTCTCTTGCAATTGCTTATTTTGAGCATGATACTATATCAATTAACAAGTACATGAGCAATGTCTCTGAAATAATCCTTTGTTTTTGGTAGAGATATGTTTATTCTTTTCTACATGATTATTTACTATCCATCTTATATTTTTTAGGTAAACTTTTAGTTTATGTTGATAACCCACTGTTCAATAGATTGACTTGCAATTAGATGAGGAGAAATGAGGTCTTTTAAGTAATCATACTGTGATTCTTAGAGTGCTGTTCCATTATTCATTTTTGGTTAATTAAAGATTGAGAATAAAATATTAATTGCAGCAAGAACAAACTAAAAGATCATTTCAAGTGGTTGAAGGGTTTGTGCTATTTTAATCTTAATATTGACTTGAACTAATTATAATAATATTCAACAGTATGAGTTCAAGCAAAAAGAGCAGATAAAACATTTAATAGGAAGAATTTAGCGATGAGAAAGAGGCTGAATAAGTTGAGAATGAGCAACCAGAAGAATAGGTAGAATAACTAGAGGCAGAAGACAATATGATTGAAGTAGAGAATCAGTAGTAGCAAGGAGAAAAGCATGAAGAGTACATGGAGAAGCTAGGAAACAGGGGAATATGCTATATGTCAAGAATACCTCCTTACATGAAGCCAAGCTATATCAAAAAACTACTCTAAAGCTACTTAGTCGAAAGAATATATTTGCTTCCAGAAAGCTAATGGACAAGAAAAAATAGAATCAAAAGGGGAGGCAACAAAAAGATTTGCTTCAGAGAAGGGTGGATCGAATTTTCAGACAAAAGAATGGCAAAACTAGCAGCTCTGACCTTGAATGGTCAAAAAATGGTGGCAAAGAAGGGAAATTTTTATTCCTAAGATGTGTGGAACCTCAAGTATTTGCCTAAATTTAAATGGCATCACCTTACCGAAAGATTGGCCCATGAAGAGAGACTAAAGCGTGAGAGATTAAAGGTAGAACTGGAGGCAGAGAAGAAAGTGGAAGATTTTTACTCCGAAAAATTAGCAAAGAGCAAAATGATAAACGGAATAGTAAACAGAAAGATGCAAAAAGGCAAGAGCATCAAGGCAGCAAAGCAATAAAGATAATTCTCTCAAGCAAGGATGGCCCCTTAAATAGCCGATTAGTGATGTTGATTCTGACTTATTATGATTGTTAATTTGAACATCTACAGTTATTCAACTTGATTATATTTGATGCGGCCTAGATCCATCTAGATACTCACTACATCCATCATCATCGATATGATGGGCAATAACTTTCCTTTTGGGGAATGCCACGTCAGCCCTGATGAGCCTGAGGAGTCTAGAAAAATCTCTGTGAGAAAAAGGGTACCCTACAGAAATCAAACCTAGAAGCTACTTTTCTAAACCAAGCTAAACCACTTGAAACAGTTGAGCCATAGAAATGTAATAAATATCAAAAAAATTTAAGAACTGCCTGATAAGGAGTTCATGCTTTACTATAACTATGTACCTGAATCTTTGGAAAATGCCTTTGAGGAAATAGGTCATGATACTTTCAAAGAATTAAACAGACAGATTATTCAGCTTGTGATTCATCTTGCCAAAAACTATATTTTGACTAACTTTAGAGCCAATCGCTGTGGAGTTGTGTTTGTTGATGGAAAATTTCTCATTAAATATTACCTGCCTTTGAAATAAATTGTGATTACTTAGGATATTCAGGCGCTCTAAAGGTCAGTACAAATGTTCAAAATACAAGCCATGAACTTCATAGATAGCCTCAGATACCCAGAAAATATCGAAACGACAGCCTCAAAAACTTCACTTGACTTTAATCTCAGAGTACTGAGTCCAAAGGCAGAAAGAACAAAACATTCTGATATTTTTTCCCCTAGCAGCGCTCGAAAAATGTCAAGTGAAACTCTGAAGAATAGAAAATTTTCACATTTCCATGAAACAATGAATGAAATTAAGAAAAGAAGAGAATCTCAGGACTCTACTCAAGTGACCCAGAAGAGAATTACAAGTCTGAAAAGAACTTTCAACACCATTAGAAATGAATCAGAAGGAAAAAGATACCTATAAAAATCAAAAGAGAAACTGAATATCCAAGTGGAGTTGATCAAGATAAGAAGCGCAAGGGCTTTGAGATTATTTGAGGTTTTAAAGAAGAACATAACAGACTACGTAGCCTTGTCTCGGCTAGTATCATTGTGTAATGAATTATGATTGTATACATTATCGTAAATATTCATCAATCTTCCTCTTCCACTTGAATGTTCAGTTCCGTCCCAGGGTGATACATTATCAGCTCAAGATGCAATCGTCGATCATGAAAAGCCTTTGGGAGCTATGTTTTTTGAGTTAAAACTTCCATCGTATTCTACTTCTTCCATTCTATATATTTACTGTTCATGTTCAAGTTCATCGTTATTGTGGTGTTTTCTTAAGTTTTCCAGTCTTTTGAAAAAAATGGTATTTCTCCTTAAACTTGAACTTCTCCTTCATGCTTGGAGACGTATAGTCTTATGTTATTTTTGATGCCTACCTTTTATACTTTTTCATCCTTGAATTTTCTTTAGAAGTAGAAAATTCCGACAGAAAAGGCTCCATTTCCAGTTAGTTGAACATACCTGAGTTTGATAGTATACTTCGAAGTCAGTAGAAAAGGCTGGGCCGAGCATATCCGATGAGGCATATGTTTCTCACCTCTAAGCTTGATATTGGCCCCATCAATAGCAAAAGAGCTGGCCTGAAGTGTGGTCATATCCCACCCAAGTTCATCCTTGCTGATTGTCCTTTTATTTAATTTTTTATGTTTTTTAACGTCACCTCCACTGACACAGATCCCCATTATTATAATTATCAATTACTAACACAAATTTGATCATAACTTCTAAACCTTTCTCAGTTACATAACTTTGGATGTCTCATCATAAAACCAAAGAGAAAATTGTCCACAATAATTATATATTAACTTTTTTATTAACCCTAACAATGTAGAGTCTCGAAGTTCCCAACCATTCAAAAGAGCAAGAAGAGGAAAAAACTCCATCTGGCCTTCACCCTCATATATCAGTCACGATTCCTGAGAGAGAGCAACAAATATCGAATCCTGAATCATAAGCGACAAGCTTCAAGGAGAGTGTGTTTTCTTTGCCAGTAGAAAGTGCTCGGTTAGTGCATGTGGGCTCCAAAACG
>Ga0100402_1007949_pt1 | contig 10095 bp, 6 predicted proteins | sample CryGeyme20150102_FD_80419 | JGI IMG/M metagenome (GOLD analysis project Ga0100402, IMG submission 80419) | Groundwater microbial communities from Crystal Geyser aquifers in Utah, USA - Crystal Geyser metaG 2015-0102 | ecosystem: Environmental > Aquatic > Deep subsurface > Groundwater | place...
AAATTGTTGTGTGAGAAAAAAAAAGAAAGTTAGGCCTCAAAAGGTGTGATTTTTGTTGCATCATGGAAGTGTGTTTTTTTTCCGGAAACATGGGGGTTGGGTTCTTGTTTCCCCCCCCCCCCCCTTCTGCGAAACCGCTTGCACTTGATGGAGTGATCTTTCATGAAAAGTCAGAAATGAAAGGCTTGTTACAGTACAGATCGTCTAGAAACCTTGATATCCTTCACACTCCCCATTCTTTTCCGTGGAGTGCGGAGTCTAAGTTCTTATCAGTATCATGTATCATGAGCGCACTGCTTAAGGAAGAAATGTGTAGCGATAGATCTCGATTTGCAATCAGATCTGGATTCACAGCTTTGAGAGCTGTCGATGCGTTCACCATTCTGCCGATATTATTAGCTTCAGGAGTATTCCATTCTTACTTTTTAAAACAGAGGCATTTTTTCGTGTCATGGGGAGCGCGCGAATTAAAAAATCTGATTCAATTGAGTGCATCGAAAACCAGTCGTGTGTGATTCTGAAACGTGGCTACTAAACATGTTTGTGATGGTAACGCTAACGCTAACGCTAACAAACTGGCTGGGCTCTCTCCCATCCATCCAACTCGCTGGTCGTTCATTGGCAGTAATAATTTAAAAGCACCTTGAAACTATTGCCGATTGCCGACAACGGTGCACACAAACAAACATCGCATTTAGCACCGGTGAGTCTGTGTGTGTGTGTGGAAGCAAGAGGGCCCATTCATATTACTGGTAACTTTACTGCCATTATACTTCTGTGGAATGACGAAGCTGGCATTGTCTCTGTCGATTCCACGAACGCTGCTAGTGTTCCTACTAGTGTTGCTACAATTCCTTCCTGGTGTAAACTCTTTTTCCATTGGCCACACCAAGTCGTACTTTCCCACGTTTGAACAGACGAGTTCGTCTGGCACAATGCATGCTTTCGGTTCGTCCCGTGGTCGAAGACTCCTATTGAAAACGCCACGGAGGCACAACAAATTGAGTGAAATGGCGGCAGCAGTATCCTCCAAAAACATTTTTTGGCCGGAACAGCCGCTGGAGACGGTTGCAGAATCCCAAGTAAGCGACGACAATGAGGAAGAAGGAAATGACGACGACTTATCGTCCGTTTTGGATTCGATTGTGAAGATTCATTGTACTCACAGTGAACCAGACTACTTAATTCCCTGGCAAAAGCAACATCAATCCGGTAGCTTCAGCAGCGGGTTTGTGATCTCCTTGTTGCCCAACCAAGAAGATGATAATAATCATAATAATGAACACAGCAACAGCCATCACAACAAGCGCATCATGACCAATGCACACGCTGTAGAATACGGAAGTATGGTCCAAGTGCAACGTCGAGGAGAGGAAAGAAAATATGAAGCCATTGTGGAGCACATGGCAAACGAATGTGATTTGGCTATTCTCCGCATTAAGGATGAGAAGTTCTGGCATGGTGATTTGCAGGCCCTGGAGTTTGGCGCCTCTCTGCCAGCCCTGCAAACCGAGGTCGAAGTCTTGGGCTATCCTACGGGTGGTGACTCGTTATCCATTACGCACGGTGTTGTGAGTCGCATCGAACGACTAGAATACACCCAAGCCTCAACCCGTTTATTGGCCATGCAGGTTGATGCCGCCATTAATCCAGGGAACTCGGGCGGACCCGTTATTAACGAGGATCTACAAGTTATTGGAATCGCCTTTCAGGGATTGGACGAAGCCCAGAATATTGGCTATGTTGTACCTGTCACTGTCATTCAACACGTGTTACACGATATACAAAAAAGTCAAAAATACAATGGATTTTGTAAATTGGGAGTAGATTTTGCCTGCTTGGAAAACAAGGCCTTTCGAAAATCACTAGGAATGATCAAAAATGACAACGAAGAAGAAGAAGACGACGACGACGACAGTTTGTCCGGAGTTATGATCAAAACGATAGAACCAACCTCGCCCTGCAAAAACGTCTTGAAACCAAAAGATGTGATTTTGAAGCTTGATGGGATTCCCGTTGCTAATGATGGGAAAATACCTTTTCGGCCTGGTGAGCGGGTGTCGTTGACGTGCTATATTCAAACGCATTTTATTGGAGATACGGTTCAAGTGCGGGTTTTGCGAGAGCGACAGCAGATCACATTGGATTGTCCCGTCAACGTCATCCAGAGACTCGTGCCCGCCCATTTTGGCGACCAGTCTCCTCCTTACTTGATTGTGGCAGGTCTGGTATTTACAGCTCTGTCCATTCCTTACCTGGAGGCTTCACGTGCTTGGGATGACTACGTTTCGGATAATATCAGTAATTTGTTGGGAAAAGTCCATGAGCCATTAGAGCATGACTCGGACCAAATTGTCGTGCTCGCACAAGTCCTGGCCCATCGTGAAAATCTTGGATACGATCACCTTGCAGATCTTTGCCTAGAGAAGGTAAATGGCCAGCCTGTGCGGTCGCTCTCTCATTTGAAAAGCCTCATTGACACCATACAAGATGAATATCTGCAGTTTGAATTCCAACTCGAAAATGAAATTGTGGTCTTGGAACGGTCTCAGGTGGAGCAGGCTACAAAGGATATCTGCAAAGAACACTCAGTGCAATACTCTTACTGTTTTCGCTGATGGGAAGCGTGACTGGGCAACATAGTTGACAGCAGGTCAACAGAGCTCCAGGAGATTTGCAGTCTCCTCACAGTCTGCACTTCTGCGAACAATAGTTAACAGTGGTTACTTTCGGGAGCTCAACACTCATCACATGTCCAATGAAGAACAAGACTAGAATCACTCGCATAATCAAACTCATGGCATCCTTCTGATTCCTCGTCCAAATTTAATTCATTTTCGTCACACTGAACCCCGCGCAGTTCTGCAAATAATTTCCCAGCCGCGCGGCACTTGCCATGAACCTGCAGCTCTTGCACACGCCATTTCCTTGACATCCTATCATTTGCATTGTTTAATTGTGATTTGAGAGCTCGGCCGCAATCATCTGCTTTTGAGGAAATTTGATTGGTGATATTGTTTTCATCTTCGGCGTGTGCGTAGCTTACACGAGTTGAGCTGACTATGTTGTGCGCTTTTACGAAATTTCATTTGGATTTCTCCTCGTTCGAATATAAATATCACTGCTATTACTCTCTCTACAACTAGCTAGACTAGTAGCTAACGCATATTCGGATTACTAGTTACAAAGCTATGTATTGTACAAATGTTTGCAGTAAAACAGGGGGGACGAACACGAACGACAGTTGCGCATGCCCTCACATGGAAAGGACACCAAGCAGGCGCCCGAGTGGATTGATGCTAGCCGGGTTGAAGCATCGGAGGGGGCAGAGTCTTGGTACTTGGTACTGTAGCTAAGGCTTAAATAACATCATATACAACTATACAACAGCTCTCAGACTTCCTATTGTTTCATGTTGCATGTGGTATTGCCGTTTGTCACCACCTAGAGATCTTAAGGATGCGTAAGATGGTTTCATCGCCGGAACTATGCTTCCAACTTCCAACCTCTAAACTCTAAACTATATCTTCCCAACGCTGCGACTGCAACAATAGCAAAATGACAATTACTACTGCGGTCCATTCACGAACTTGCAAGTCTTCATAGAATTCTATAGCCAGCAGTTTAACCTTTCTAGCAGAAGGAGGAGAATGTACAGCTGCGTGGTGCAATCTTCCCCAAGTCAAGAGGGAAGGCGAACAGGAGAGAGGATGAGAGGATATTAATTTATTGAACTGAAGAACGTTTCCCTGTAAAAATAAATAATACTATTATGGTCTTGAATCTCTGAAATATTCGTTGTGGCTGTGGCGAGATTCACGCTCATCGAGAGTTCGCATTGATAAGTTCGTCATATCGGCATCGGCAGTGCAGGCAGCAGATGGAGCTAAAAAATGGCTTGTTTGAAGATAATGTGAAGCAAAATAAATAATAATACAGTAGGTCTAGTAGACTACGCTAATTCAAAGAAGACATTATTTATTTAATTCTCCTGAGCGTTGCTGTTTTATCATGACTTGTAATAACGGATGAGAAGGTTCTCAGGAAAATAATGACCCATGACCCAACCTTCGCTGCCTCAAAAACTGGCAAAGTTCTCATCCACTAAATCCAAAAGATACAGGACGAGGAAGACTGTGGCCACTTACTACAAGATCATAGGCAAAGCGAACCCTGTTCATGGGCTGAGTTTCGTGCAAGTCCGTCTTCCATCTTCTGGGTCTCCTGTGAAATCGCACATTCGCCAGTATTGATAAAGCATTTGCATACGTATCAATGAGAACCTCAACAGCAATGACCAACAAACAAATCCAAATCCTTTTTTCTTTCTTGCCGTTTTGGACTCACAAAATTATTTTTTAAGAATAAAAAAAATTACTAAAGCACCACTACCGCAACAACAAAAATTAAAAGAGTACGAGTAATCCCGTCGACATGACAACAGCACCAGCAAAGACGTCCGTGTCCGCTGCCAAAGCAGAACAAGACCTGGCCATGAAAAAATTGGACGAACTGGTCGCTCGCGTAGAGGAAGCGCAAAGGGTCTACAGTACCTATACCCAAGAAAAAGTGGACGAAATCTTTCGAATGGCCGCTTTAACAGCAGCGAATGCCCGGATACCTCTGGCCAAAATGGCCGCCGAAGAAAGTGGCATGGGTGTTGCCGAGGACAAGGTGATCAAGAACCATTTTGCTTCTGAGTACATCTTTAACAAGTACAAGTCGTACAAGAGCTGTGGTATCATTGAGACCAACGAAGAATTCGGAACAATGACCATTGCCGAGCCAATCGGAGTTTTGTGTGGAATTGTTCCTTGCACCAATCCCACCTCGACGGCCATCTTCAAGGCTTTGATTTCCCTCAAGACTCGAAACGGAATCATCTTTTCACCGCACCCTCGTACCAAGAAGTCTACTTGCTACGCTGCCAAGTTGGTCTTGGATGCTGCCGTCGCTGCCGGGGCCCCTCCCGATATTATTGGCTTTGTGGAAGAACCCACCCTTGCCATTTCGAATGCTCTCATGATGCACCCTGGAATTAATTTGATCTTGGCCACAGGGGGACCTGGTATGGTCAAGGCTGCCTACTCGTCTGGCAAGCCTGCTATCGGCGTCGGTGCCGGTAATACTCCTGTGGTCATTGACGAAACAGCTGATATCAAGCGAGCCATTTCCTCCATCCTCATGTCCAAAACATTTGACAATGGTGTTGTCTGTGCCTCCGAACAAGCCGTCATTGTCCATGCAGGAATCTACGATGCCGTAAAGGAACGTTTCGCAAAGTATGGTGGTCACATTTTAAACAGAGAAGACGCTGACAAGGTTCGCAAAGTCTTGCTGATCAATGGCGCATTGAATGCCAAGATTGTCGGACAATCTGCAATCACGATTGCCGAGATGGCTGGGGTCATTGTCCCACCTTACACAAAGGTGCTGATTGGCGAAGGCAAGACCCTTTGCGGCGACAAGATTTGCGAAGAAGACGAGTTTGCCCATGAAAAGTTATCTCCGACACTCGGCATGTACAAGGCAGTCAGCTTTGAAGATGCCGTTTCTATGGCTTGCCAGATGGTTCGCATGGGTGGTATTGGTCACACATCTTGCTTGTACACTGACCAAGATGCGAACCAAGATCGCATTGAATACTTTGGCAAGCACCTTAAGACAGCCCGTATCCTCTTGAACACTCCAACCTCTCACGGAGGTATTGGTGACTTGTATGTAGAGTATCGCATCCCACTTCTTTGTGCTGCCGTTGTTACATCACAGTCTCACCAACTTCTATATTCTTTCCCCTCCAGGTACAACTTTGCTCTGGCTCCATCCATGACTCTAGGATGTGGTTCCTGGGGTGGCAATTCCATTTCTGAGAATGTTGGCCCTAAGCACTTGATTAACAAGAAGACTGTCGCCAAGCGTGCCGAGAATATGCTTTGGCACAAGCTCCCGCAATCGATTTATTTCCGTCGTGGAGCTATGGGTACCGCCATGGAGGACTTGAAAGACAAAAAACGCTGTTGCATAGTTACCGATAAATTTCTTCTCAACCACACACCTTGTGTTCACGAATTGGTTAAGCTATTGAAGGAGCGAAAGATCGAGATTGAAATCTTCTACGACGTCGAGGCTGATCCGACACTCGCTGTGGTCCGCAAGGGTACGGCTGTGTTGAACTCTTTTCAACCGGACTTGATCATTGCCATTGGCGGTGGTTCTCCTATGGATGCTGCCAAGATGATGTGGGTCATGTACGAGCACCCTGAAGTAGCGTTCGAAGAATTAGCCATGCGATTTATGGACATTCGCAAGCGTATCTACCGCTTTCCCAAGATGGGCGAGAAAGCCATGATGGTAGCCATTCCTACCACGTCAGGAACAGGATCAGAAGTGACTCCATTTGCTGTCGTAACGGATGATCGCACTGGACAAAAGTATCCTATTGCCGATTATGAAATCACTCCCAACATGGCCATTATCGACGCTGACTTGATCATGCACATGCCCAAGGGATTGACGGCTGCTGGCGGTATTGATGCCGTTACTCACGCCATGGAAGCCTACGTTTCGATCTTGGCGAATGAATATTCCGACGGTCAAGCCCTGCAGGCATTGAAACTGTTGAAGGAATACTTGCCTCGGGCATACGAGAAGGGGGAGAATGATCCTATTGCGAGAGAAAAGGTCCACAATGCCGCCACCATTGCTGGTATTGCCTTTGCCAATGCATTCTTGGGCGTCTGTCACTCCATGGCTCATAAGATCGGTGCAGAATTCCACATCCCCCACGGAATTGCCAACGCCATGCTCTTGACAAATACAATTCGTTTTAATGCTACCAATATGCCAACAAAGCAGACCGCTTTTTCGCAATACGATCGCCCAAATGCCCTTCGCAGGTATGGTGAGATTGCCTTATTCTTGGGGTTCCACCAAGAGCACACGGTCGACCGTGTCAAGGCTATGCTTGTGTGGATCGACGAATTAAAGGACCAGCTGGAAATTCCTCGTTCTATTCAAGAGTACGGCATTGACGAAGCCACCTTCATGGCCAAAGTTGACGATTTGGCCGAGAAAGCCTTTGACGATCAATGCACCGGTGCCAACCCTCGCTATCCATTGATAAGCGAACTGCGAGCAATTTTGGTGGACAGTTACTATGGACGTCCTTACGTCGAAGATTACGAACGCATGGGCATGCGCACGAAAAGCAGCGATAGTGTGGCCACTGCCACAACCACCGACTCGGACTTTGCTGTCTTGACTCCTCCTGATACACCTCTCACCCAGTGAACGGAGAATAAAAATGAGAGATGAGTGAAGAAATGGAGAACAGGATGTTGCACGTCACAAGTACATTTTTGTGCTTTAGATAGAGATAAAATCTTTTTTCTAGAAATGTTTGTTTATGTTCGCGGCGGCGAATCAAAATTATTAGGTAGCGCTCTAATTGAGCAGTCAGCCGGAGCCTGGTGTAGAACCTGTTGGAGTTACTATTGGTACGCCAGTCAGACGATAGCCGACCGATCACGAGGCTCTGGAGGATTGAAGAAACAATTACAGTTGTGTTGGACTGTTGACAAAGTTATTCATTTTTAAGATACTAGCTAGACTGCAAATCTGATTACTGCGGCAGCCCAAATTAAAATGCATGATTGTTCGGAAATAGAACTCAATTTTAGGGAATAGCCGGCCAATGAATGCAAGGACAGCGTGAAGAGACAGTGCAGGTCATTTTTTTCATTTTGTATTAACTCCGCAGAAATTGTCGAACAATCACAAATTAATTATTGACGATGAGAGATGCGAAAGCACTGATCTGCCCCTGAATTTTAATGCGCGTTTGCAATGGTCAAAATAGGTATTATTGTTTGATTGGCAAAAAGTAAATTTAGGTTCCACCGAGATTCGAACTCGGGTTTCAGGAATCAGAATCCTGAGTGATGACCAACTACACTATGGAACCAGTACTGCATCGAGCAGAAAATGTTATATAAATACACATTATATTTAGACTATTTGGTGAGGTCATAATCAATTTATCGAGGAAATGCCACAAATGCGTAACTCAATAAAAAGCAGAAGAAATTAGTGTTATAGGCTCCACGTGGTTGCAACAGGTCTCTAACAAGTGGTATTAGGTACGGCCACAAAGTTGGCGAGCCTTTCCTTACCAGTGGGCTGCCCTCCGGCACATCCATGTTGATCAGAAAAGGAGACGCTGATCGTCTCTGTGGACCCTCCTATAGCTGCTCCTGTGAGAGAGCACCGACTTGCTTCAAAAATGGTCTCTACCAGTCTGGAAACATGATCTCGTCTTCTTGCACAACGACCTTTGTTGAGTTTTTATTAAATTCCCGTATCTCGTCAAGTTTTCTCAGGGCTTGAATTCCCATTGATTTGAACGATGTCTTCAGCGTTGCCACACCCTCCGACAACATATTTTCAATTTCTTTGTCACTGACCACGCTATCACCTTCCTCCCCCGTCACGACAAGCCTCTCCTTTAACTTTTCCTTGGAATGCGCTTCTAAACCGTCCATGTACCTCAGCAAAGCTGCTTTTGTTGACGATGCAATTTTCTTGGATTCACCGACAATACGACTATCCCTTGAGGAATCAATTTTTCCTGCCGCCAGATCTTCTAATGCAAACTTGACGGCTTCCTTCACCTTGGCACTAAAATAGGCTTGAAAGATATCGTAAATTTCATCGGATGTGCATCCTGGTCTCCTCGTCTTATCTTTGTTGGCCTCTGCCGCTTTTCGGATGCGTTGATTCAAATCGCGTACAGCGGTCAACTTCAAGACAATGTCGCCCGACAAAGGGGCCCGCAAAGGCCGCGATCTTGTCCGTAAAATTACCTGACCAGTCAAATCCAAGCTACCGATGCGAACAAAAACATGTGTTGTTTTCGCTGTTTCTGCGTCTCCATCGTCGGCTACAGGCATGTACACCACTTCTGGGGGGAACCCGTGCTCATTCAACTCGTCCCTGTTGTTGAAATAAAAACAAATTAAGAGGAGAAGCGTTTAGAGAGTACAAAAATGAAGCTGCGCTTCCAAGAACATACGACATAATTAAGGATGGCGTACCAATTGTTTTTCGTAAAGAAAAGATTCACAAACTCGACCAGGATATCGACATTTTCAACTTGAATATCGACGCAGGGACGGCGGTAGGAATCCCACGTCACGTGAATTCGACCAATCTTGAGGGATCCCTGATCAGCGTCGGGAAGGGACACGGTAAAATTGGTAATCAACAGTTCTTTTTTGGCCACGTTAAGTTTGGCTTCATCACAGTGTAAGAGATTGGCCAAATCTTTCAGTTTGGGATCCAAGAAGAAACCTGCCTTTTTGACAAGCACAGATAAAATATTAGAGGGATCTATCGTTATGTACGACGCCCAAGAGGCAGACAATGATGATGCCGATTGTTCGGTAGTAGCTGATGGTTGTTTTTGTTGCGGAACGTTCATGCGGCCGGATAAACTAGTAGGTCCAGGTTTGCCGGTATCTGCACTGATGAAAGAGGCTCCTCCATGGAAATTTGAAAGGATGAAGACGATCCCCAAGAAACGCTGCAAGAACATCATGATGCCTCTTATACTTCGTTAATAAGTGACTAAGATGGATATGATGATGGGTTATCTTGTGGCAACGAATGAAAGGAGCGCTGATGGGATTGAAATACTTTAGTTTATTTAAAAAAATTAACATGTGTCGCACTCCGGTACTACTTGGGGCTGGTAGTCTAGTCTCCTACTAGCAGTAGCTACTAGTAGTAGTAGTACTACTACTACTAGCTAGTAGTAGAGTAGGGTAGAATCAGAAAGAAGAATTGTGTTTCGTCGGGATTCTGACTCTAATCCTATCGCTGGCACAGTGTGCATGTTTGATTGTCATCCTTGACTAACAAATACTGTACTCGAAATAAATGGCAAGAAGAGCATCCCACTAGACTACAGACTCCGTGTTGGCGAAAGTACCTAACCCACTGGTTATGGGTCCTATGAATCCTACGTTTCAAGGCACTACTAGTAGTATCTAGTAGGACTGATATCAAGTAGTGATATCAGAGTCCTCTCACTTTAAC
>Ga0100402_1007950_pt1 | contig 10094 bp, 9 predicted proteins | sample CryGeyme20150102_FD_80419 | JGI IMG/M metagenome (GOLD analysis project Ga0100402, IMG submission 80419) | Groundwater microbial communities from Crystal Geyser aquifers in Utah, USA - Crystal Geyser metaG 2015-0102 | ecosystem: Environmental > Aquatic > Deep subsurface > Groundwater | place...
CTTGTAGTATTTTCACAGCGGTATTGTTGTCCAACACCAATTTAGGTGAATGATACCGAGTTGCAAAGCTTTGGAAACAAATGCTTTGCAGCTTTTTTTATTTATAACCTGCGGAATCTAGGAGGTATCGGAATTAAGATTTGGAATTTATAAATAGCATTATTCTTTTTCATTGGTTCATAGTTTGAAGAGGCCGGGGATTTATTTCTCCGGCTTTTTTGTTTTTCCTTTTCATAGAGCCATTTTTGCAGAAACTTATTCAATCGGCATGAAGCAAATTATCGAATGTGTTCCTAATTTTAGTGAGGGGAATGATCTGAGTATCATCCGCCAGATTACGGCTGAAATTGAGAAAATTGATGGTGTTAAATTACTCGATGTAGATCCTGGGAAAGCAACCAACCGAACGGTTGTAACCATGGTGGGAGAGCCAGAGCCGGTGATTCAAGCTGCATTTATGGCGATTAAAAAGGCCGCTGAATTAATCGATATGAGTAAGCATACTGGCGAACATCCTCGGATGGGCGCTACTGATGTTTGTCCGATGATTCCCGTAGCCGGAATTAGCATGGAAGAAACAGCAGCTTATGCCGTAAAACTAGCCAAACGTGTCGGAGAAGAATTGAACCTACCTGTCTACCTCTATGAACAAGCTCAACCAAATAAGGAAAGAAGTAATCTGTCGGTTATACGAGGTGGCGAATACGAAGGCTTCTTCAAAAAGATAAAAGAAGCCAAGTGGAAACCCGATTTTGGACCCGCAGAATTCCCTGCACGTTCTGGAGCTACCTGTATCGGAGCACGTGAGTTTTTGATTGCCTATAATATCAACTTGAACACCAAATCTACTCGCCTTGCCAATTCCGTAGCCTTCGATGTACGCGAAGCAGGTCGTGTGAAACGCATTGGTCACCCGGTATTGGGTGAATTGGTTTTGGATTCCAATGGAGAGCCGGAGCGAATCCCTGGTACGTGTAAATCGACTAAGGCTATTGGCTGGTATATTGAAGAATATGGCATCGCCCAAATCTCTATGAACCTCACGAATTATTTAGTGACTCCTGTTCATATTGCTTTTGATGCAGTTTGTGATTCCGCACATAGTAGGGGCTTACGGGTTACCGGTTCTGAGCTCGTAGGTCTAATCCCGCTCAAATCCATGCTCGATGCGGGAACCTATTTCTTGGAAAAGCAAGGCCGCTCTTTGGGAGTGAGTGAAGAAGAACTCATCCATATTGCCGTAAAATCCTTGGGCTTGGATGAATTGGGGCCATTTGATCCAAATAAAAAGATTATCGAGTATCAGTTGCGTAATCTAGAGGATGAAAAACTCATCAACATGAGCGCAAAAGACCTAGCCTATGAAACGGCATCTGAGAGCCCAGCTCCAGGTGGGGGTTCAGTTTCAGCCTATGCCGGAGCGCTTGGAACGGCCTTGGGAACTATGGTAGCCAACTTGTCAGCAGGAAAAAGAGGCTGGGAAGACCGCAGTGACTTTTTTTCTGCTAAAGCGACCGAAGGACAGCATATTTTGAAACGCTTACTGGCTCAAGTAGATGAAGATACAAGAGCTTTCAACGCCATTATGGATAGTTTCGGATTGCCAAAGGAAACGGATGAAGATAAAGCCATTCGCAGCAAGGCCATCAAGGATGCGACAATTAATGCCTGTGTGGTACCATTTGAAGTGATGAAAACAGCTTTTTCGGCTTTGCCATTGATAAACGCAATGGTAGCAGAAGGAAACCCGAACTCGGTAACCGATGCGGGTGTTGGAGCCTTATGCATGCGCACAGCAGTACATGGAGCCTATTTGAATGTAAAGGTGAATGCCGCTGGATTAAAGGATAAAGCGGAGATAGAAGGCTTGTTGAAAGAGGCAGAGGATATTTTTCAGCAAACAGAATCGCAGGTTAGCCAAATTCTAAGAGACGTGGAAGGAAAAATCTAGAAACAAAAAAGCCGGTTTAAACGCCGGCTTTTCTTTTATAGATTGGTACAGTTGAACAAGGTTCTCCGTACATGAGACTCTTCACATAAGGAGCCAAAATTCGGGTGATTTCCATATACGCCCCAGTGGGAATGGGTTTGTCGAAACAACCCTTAATTACCACAGGTTTGTCTTGATATGCTGTGGCATCAAAATTACCCAGTGCTCTTTGAAAAAGCGAGGTTTCTAAGGCCTCTAAATCGCCAAAAACGAAGCCTTTTGCATACTGACTGAGCTTTTGGGCCACGAGCATATAAGCCCAAGTCGGAACAATGGCATCTGCCGAACAGATTACCGACACATACGAATCTTGGTATTGGCTCCAATCATTCTCCTTGATAAACCCACGAAAATCTTTCTCACGCAGAATCAATCCCTGAAAGAGGTGCTCTTTCATATCGAAAACCAAGCGCTGACCTTCTGGATAAAATTCTTCCAGATTGATCGTGACCAAGGGACTGCTTGCTACGCGATTAATAATTTCTTCAGTCATGAAACAAAGATAACTAAACAGGAACGATTCTAATTAGAGTGATGATGTCTTGCAGGTATCCCTATACAGTTTTTTAGCTTTATTCTACCGTGCTTACTTTAATGGCATTCGTTCTGGATTTTTTATGTATAGGCATACTGGCAGTATTAATTACCAAGTCGTCTTTGAACACAAAATCATTTTCGCGGAGAATGTCAATCACATCATTGAAGGTTTCATCTGTTGATGAATATTTATCATAGAAGAAACCACGCACTCCCCAAACCAAATTTAAGGTGTTCAGTAAGGGTAGGTTATTTGTGAAGATGTAGATATTCGCTCTTGGGCGGAAACTTGCAATCTTGTATCCAGTGTATCCTGAACGGGTCATCGAAACAATGGCGCGAGCATTTAGGTGAGACGACATACGTACCGCAGTGAAACATACCTCATCAGACAAGAAGGTTGGAGAATCTTCGCTAGGTCTTTGGCCTTTGTAGTATACGTCACCTCGTGCTTCAACATTGCGCACAATACGTTCCATGGCTTGCACCACTTTTACAGGGTAGGCTCCAACGGAGGTTTCGGCACTGAGCATCACCGCATCGGCACCATCTAATACAGCATTGGCTACATCATTTGCTTCTGCGCGTGTTGGTGTTGGACTCTGAATCATGCTTTCCATCATTTGAGTAGCAATGATGACAGGCTTGCTTGCGATGATACATTTTTTAACAATTTCCTTTTGGATGATAGGCACTTCCTCCATTGGCATTTCCACACCAAGGTCGCCGCGAGCTACCATTATTCCGTCTGTGATGGCAATGATATCATCGATACACTTGACTGCTTCTGGTTTCTCAATTTTGGCAATGATGCGTGCATTGGAACCCTGTTCACTAATCAATTTTCGAAGAAGACGGATATCGTCGGGCTTGCGTACGAATGATAAGCCTACCCATTCTACCTCGTGTTGTAAGGCGAATTCTAGGTCAGCTAAATCTTTTTCGGTAAGTGCTGGGATGGAAAGATCAGAGTTTGGCAGGTTGAATCCTTTTTTGGAAGAGAGTACGCCTCCATGAATAACCCTCGCTTTAACGGTATGATCATCGATAATTTCTTCAAAGACTAGCTCAAGCTTTCCGTCATCCAATAATACCTTTTCGCCTGGCTTTACATCTTTGGCTAGCTTATCATAACTAACAAAGATTTTTTCAGTAGTTCCCAAACACTCAATTGAGCTTAAGAGTATTTCATGGCCTCTCTCAAGGATAATGGAATTATTTTCCACCTTGCCAATGCGCAATTTAGGGCCTTGAAGGTCGAAAAGCATGCACACATTGGAGCGCAATTCGGCATTGATTTTCTTTACATTTTCTATCACAGCCGCATGGTCTTCATGGGTTCCATGCGATCCATTGATACGGCAAACGTCAACTCCTGTAAAGATAATTTCTTTCAGAGTTTCATAAGAAGAAGTAGCCGGACCGATAGTCGCTACAATTTTGGTTTTGTTAAAATTCGTTTTATAACTCACAGTACTAGGTTTGCTTTTGATTTGAGTGATTCAGGCTTGACATCGAACAAATGAACAATTCCAGAAATCTCTTTCAGTGTCTTTAAGACACTAAGGTAAAATGTTCTGTCAATTTCTCCTTCCAGTTTCAAATAATAATCTACCACTTTTTGTTCTGGAACCAGAAAGCCATTTCCTGATTTGTTGCCAATAATAGTCCAACGTTGGTAGTTTTCTTCTTCATTTAAATTATAAAATACCGGAAAAAAACTTTCAGGTGCTCCCCGCTTCGAAGTAAGCACTAATTCGTCACCTCTTTGTAATGGGAGCATTAATTTTTGTTCAATCCACCAACAGAGGGTATGCGCTGGTAGTGCGCTTACCATGGCAATGAGCTTGAAATCATAATCCGGTTCAAATTCTAAATAGGTTTTTTTCACCGCTTATTCCTAATCGCCGGTGCAAGTTAAGGGAATAGTCCTGAAAACATTTTGTTTGTGATTTAAAGCTAAAAGTTTGTTATTTGCACCCAATAAAAACCCGAACAAATGTCTGATATTGCATCTAGAGTAAAGTCCATCATCATCGATAAACTCGGTGTTGAAGAAAGCGAAGTAACACAAGAAGCTAGCTTCACCAATGATTTGGGAGCTGACTCATTGGATACCGTTGAGTTGATCATGGAATTCGAAAAAGAGTTCAACATCGCAATTCCTGATGACCAAGCTGAGAAAATCGGTACTGTTGGTCAAGCAGTTTCTTATATCGAACAAAACGCTAAGTAATTTAAGATTCCTGTATGCAACTTAAACGAGTTGTCGTTACTGGGTTAGGTGCCCTTACGCCAATAGGTAATACAGTCTCAGAATACTGGGATGGTCTTTCTAATGGCGTGAGCGGTGCTAATCTTATTACCAAATTCGATGCGAGCAAGTTTCGGACGAAATTTGCTTGTGAGGTCAAGGATTTTGATCCGCTTAATTTCATTGATAGAAAAGAGGCGCGCAAGATGGATCCATATACCCAATATGCTGTCGTGGTAGCAGATGAAGCAGTGGCTGATTCTGGTATCAATGCTGAAGGGATTGATCACAATCGAGTTGGGGTGATTTGGGGATCCGGAATTGGTGGCCTTCGCAGCTTCCTTGACGAGGCGATTACTTTCGCTCAAGGAGATGGTACGCCTCGATTTAATCCTTTTTTCATCCCGAAAATGATTTCCGACATTGCAGGAGGTCATATTTCCATTAAATATGGATTCAGAGGTCCTAACTTTACAACGGTTTCGGCCTGTGCTTCTTCAAATAATGCCATTGTCGATGCGTTCAATTATATCCGTTTAGGGATGGCTACCGCCTTCGTAACGGGTGGATCTGAAGCTTGTGTCAATGAGGCTGCCATGGGTGGTTTTAATGCCATGAAAGCTTTATCTGAAAGAAACGACGACTATGCGACTGCATCACGTCCATTTGATCTTAGCCGCGACGGATTCGTCCTTGGTGAAGGGGCAGGTGCTTTAGTACTTGAAGAGTACGAGCATGCAAAAGCACGTGGTGCCAAAATCTATGCAGAAATTGTAGGTGGTGGATTATCTGCCGATGCCTATCATATTACTGCTCCACATCCTGATGGGTTAGGAGCTACAACCGTAATGAAAAATGCACTGCAAGATGCCGGAATGCACCCAGAGGAAATTGACTATGTGAATGTTCACGGAACCTCTACACCGCTTGGTGACTTGAGTGAGTCAAAAGCAATTCGTCAGGTATTTGGCGACCATGCCTATAATATGAATATTAGTTCTACAAAATCCATGACAGGTCATCTTCTAGGTGCCGCTGGAGCTGTAGAAGCAATTGCGGGTATCTTAGCGATGAAACATCAGCTTATTCCTCCCACCATCAATCATACGACGGATGACCCTGAGTTTGATTCTAAGCTCAACTTCACCTTCAATAAAGCGCAAAAACGCGAGGTTAATGCCGTGTTGAGTAATACCTTCGGATTCGGAGGGCATAACGTTTCTGTGATTTTCAAAAAGGTTGATTAATAGCCAGTAGTTTGAAATCGGCTATCCTGAATCGGCTTTTCGGAAATAACAGGAAATCAAACAATCCCAAACTTAAGAATCTACAGCATTTACTGGGCTTTCGTCCGGGTAACGTAGCGCTCTACGAACAGGCATTTCGGCATAATTCTTATGTCAACCAAAATTTCCCTGATGAAACCGGGGTGCTCAGTAACGAACGTCTTGAGTACCTTGGAGATGCAGTCCTTGATTGCGTGTTAGCCGAAGTATTATTCCTAACTTACCCGAATAAGGGAGAAGGTTTCCTTACTGAAACCCGTGCCAAGATTGTAAGCAGAGCCATGTTAGGTGAGTTAGCAGTGAAAATGGGCTTGGATGAACTTATTCAATATGGCAAAGGGCTTGGAAATAATAAACAGGTAATGCGCTCCCTTAGCGGCAATGCCTTGGAAGCATTGGTAGGAGCTATTTATATGGATAAGGGGTATAAGTTTACCCATAAATATATCCTCAAACGCATCCTGAAAAATTACGTGGATATCCATGAGTTGGCACAGGTTGAGGTAAACTTTAAGAGCCGCTTGATTGAATGGTCACAGAAAAAGCGACGAGAAGCTGCTTTTGAATTGGTAGAGGAAAAACAAAAAGGACGCGCCAAAGTATATGTAATGAGTGCCACAATTGATGGCGTTGAATTTGGCCGTGGAGAAGAATTTTCAAAGAAAAAAGCCGAACAAGAGGCCGCCAGACAAGCATGTCTACGGTTGGAAATAATAGCATCATGAACGACAAACAAATCAAATCAGCACTGATCTCCGTATTTTATAAAGATGGATTAGATGAGATTGCCAAAGAATTGCACCAGCAAGGCGTCACTATCTATTCTACTGGTGGAACACAGACCTATTTAGAGAAACTTAATATTCCCTGTGTAGCTGTTGAATCAGTGACTGGTTATCCTTCCATATTAGGCGGACGTGTTAAAACCCTTCACCCTTCCGTTTTTGGAGGGATATTGGGAAGACGTTATGTAGAAAGTGACTTGGCGGAGATGGAGGAATACAAAATTCCGGAAATTGATTTGGTCATTGTCGACTTATACCCCTTTGAAGAAACGCTTCAAACCACAACAGAAGAGGCAGCCATCATCGAGAAAATTGATATTGGTGGGCCGTCTATGATTCGGGCTGCTGCTAAGAATTTTAGAGACCTCACTGTCCTAGCAGATAAAAATGAATACCCCGCCTTATTGGCTTTATTACAGATGCAAAAAGGTATAACCACTGGAGAGCAGCGTCGCATGTTTGCAGCAAAAGCCTTTGAAGTGGTGATGAATTATGATATTGCTATCAATAATTATTTCAATGGCGATATTTACCGCCCATTGCGTGGAAAGAGAAGTTTGCGCTATGGAGAAAATCCACATCAAGATTCAGGCTTTTATGGTGACACAAATGAGCTTTTCGAACAATTAAATGGAAAAGAACTTTCCTATAATAATTTGGTGGATGTAGATGCTGCATTGCAACTTATCGCTGAATTTAATGAAACGACATTTGCCATTTTTAAGCATACCAATGTGTGTGGCATTGCACAGCGGGATACAGTTAAAGCATCTTGGGACGCAGCATTGGCGGGAGATTCAGAATCTGCTTTTGGTGGCGTTTTAATCACCAATAAAAGGGTAGATGTAGCAACCGCAGAGGCAATTAATGAAATCTTTTTTGAAGTATTGATAGCCCCTGAATATGATGAGGCGGCTCTAGCTATTTTAAGGAGCAAAAAGAACAGAATTATTCTCCTCCAAAAGAAACAATTGGCGCCAGGTATGCAGTATCGTTCTATTCTAAATGGCACCCTTGTTCAGCATACTGACGTGGGAAATTTCCAAGAATGGAAAGAAGCGGGTGCACGGGAAGCCAATGAGGTGGAAAAATCGGATTTGTCTTTTGCGAATATCGTGTGCAAACATCTAAAGTCGAATGCGATAGCTCTCATAAAAAACCGTCAATTGGTAGGGAAGGGATGCGGACAAACAAGCCGTATCGATGCGCTACGTCATGCGGTGGAAAAAGCCAAGCAATTTAACTTCGATTTGAAAGGTTCAGTTATGGCGTCTGACGCATTTTTTCCTTTTGATGATTGTGTGAAATTAGGGCATGCTGAAGGGGTAATTGGCTTCATTCAGCCAGGAGGTTCTATCCGAGATCAGGATTCAATTGATTACTGTGTAGAAAATGGACTTGTAATGGTTATTACTGGTCAGAGGCATTTCCGTCATTAGTCAGAAATGACAACGGCTTGGTTCATATTAGTGCCCTGTACTTTGCAGGAAACGAGAATTCCTTTGAATTCACTAAAAAAAATGACCAGCCACTAGAATTAGTCAGCAAAGTATTGGTATTTTGCGGGAAATAAGGTAGAATACAACGATATTGGGGAACGGATAATGGGAATGTTCAATTTTTTAGTGCAAGAGCTGGCGATTGACCTTGGTACGGCAAATACGCTTATCATCCACAAGGATAAAGTGGTGGTGGATCAACCCTCTATCATTGCCATCAATAGAACCACCAGTCAGGTGATTGCTATTGGTCATCAGGCAATGCAGATGCATGGAAAAGTTCATGAGGACATCAAAACGATTCGTCCGCTTAAAGACGGTGTAATTGCCGATTTTAATGCAGCAGAGCAAATGATCCGAGGAATGATTCGTATGATCAATCCGGGTAAACGTTTGTTCTCCCCTCAGTTGCGCATGGTGATTTGTATTCCTTCTGGAATTACAGAAGTGGAAAAACGAGCGGTACGTGACTCTGCGGAAAGAGCGGGATCAAAAGAAGTCTACCTCATCCATGAGCCTATGGCTGCGGCAATTGGTATCGGCATCGACGTAAGTGAACCAATGGGGAATATGATCATCGATATAGGTGGAGGAACTACCGAAATTGCTGTAATCGCCTTAGGAGGAATTGTTTGCGATGAGTCTATCCGCGTTGCGGGAGACGAGTTTACCCTTGATATTCTTGAATACATGCGCCGTCAACATAACCTATTGATTGGTGAACGTTCTGCTGAGCGTATAAAAATTGAAGTAGGAGCGGCCTTGCCTGAACTTGAAAATCCGCCTGAGGATTATGCGGTTAATGGACGTGACTTAATGACGGGTATTCCAAAGCAAATAACAGTCTCCTACTCTGAAATTGCGCTTGCATTGGATAAATCCATCTCGAAAATTGAAGAGGCCATTTTACGCGCATTGGAATTAACTCCTCCTGAACTTTCCGCCGATATCTATCAAACTGGTTTATACTTGACCGGCGGTGGAGCACTCTTGAGAGGTCTGGACAAAAGGATTTCTGCCAAAACGAAACTTCCGGTATATGTTGCCGATGACCCGTTGAGAGCAGTAGTACGTGGAACGGGTATCGCCTTAAAGAATATCCATAATTTTAAATTCCTTATGACATGAGATTAAAAGCGCATGCGTAATCTTTTCTTATTCATTCAGCGCTTCTATGTCTTTTTTATCTTCCTGTTACTTCTTGTCTTTTCCTTTTTCATTTTAGTTAGCAATAACCTTTACCAGCGCGCGGCATTTATCAATTCGTCGAATCGTATTGCCGGAGAGCTCTATACAGTTGTGAGTGATGTGCGTAGTTACTTTCAGCTCAAAAAAGAAAATGAAGCCCTGTTGCAAGAAAATGCTCAACTCAAATCGTTGATGCGTGATGCCTACTACGTGGATACCACTTCCGCAGTATTCATCAACGATAGCATTTTTAAGCAACGCTATTCCTATATCGATGCACAGGTAATCAATAATTCAGTCGATAAAAAATACAATTATATAACGCTAAACCGTGGGACAATCCATGGCGTAAAAAGGAATCAGGGCGTTATATGCAATGATGGAGTGGTAGGGGTAGTAGTAAAGGTATCCGACCGATTTTGTACGGTGATGAGTCTGCTGAACCGCAAAACAAATATTCCACCAAAGATTGATACCCTGATGTATTTTGGTTCTGTGAAATGGGATGGGAATGCGTTTGAGTATGCGCAGCTTGCTGATATCAATCGTTTTGCA
>Ga0100402_1007952_pt1 | contig 10094 bp, 11 predicted proteins | sample CryGeyme20150102_FD_80419 | JGI IMG/M metagenome (GOLD analysis project Ga0100402, IMG submission 80419) | Groundwater microbial communities from Crystal Geyser aquifers in Utah, USA - Crystal Geyser metaG 2015-0102 | ecosystem: Environmental > Aquatic > Deep subsurface > Groundwater | place...
TAAAAACACTGGAGAATGAATCAATTGATTTGATTTTTTCTGATCCTCCTTATAATATTAATATTGCTGAATGGGATATATTCTCTTCACAAAAGGAATATATAGATTGGAGCATGAAATGGATAAAAGAAGCCAATCGTGTTTTAAAAAAAACAGGTTCACTTTATATTTGTGGCTTTTCTGAAATACTTGCAGATATTAAATGGTCTGCGTCACATTTATTTCATAGCTGCAAGTGGTTGGTTTGGTTTTATCGCAACAAAGGAAATTTGGGAGGTAGCTGGGGAAGATCGCATGAAAGTATTTTGCATTTCCGAAAAAGTAAAGATTTTATTTTCAATATTGATGAGGTTAGGATTCCTTATAATAATCACACGCTAAAATATCCGGCAAGAAAACAGGCCGAGTCTTCACAGTTTTCAAACGGAAATAAGAAAACGTATGAATGGACTCCCAATCCATTGGGTGCAAAACCAAAGGATGTTTTCGAGATCCCTACTATTTCAAATGGTTCATGGGAAAAAACTTCACACAAAACACAAAAACCTGTTGAATTACTTAGAAAGATAATTCTTTCTTCTTCAAATCAGGATAGTTTAATACTCGATCCCTTTGGTGGTTCAGGCACTACTTATGCTGTTGCCGAAGCATACAAAAGGAAATGGCTCGGTACGGAATTGGAAGCTGAATATTGTTCGATAATAAAAACAAGATTGTCTGACCAAAATCATTTGGAAAAAATTTTATCAGGTAAAGACGAAAAAGAATCCAACATCAGGCGTTCGAAATTAAGGGGCGAGTAATTTCCAGATATCTTTGGATGTTGTTTTTGCAGAAACAACAATTTCATTCTTCATCAGTTTGATATGGGATTTGCAGTACCGTTTTTTTATTGGCAATTCCCATTTCAGTAAAAATAGCTTTTATCAATTCCTCAAAACGATTACCAACATGTTTTCTCGCACTATTGGGGTTTGCCAGTAAATCAAATCCAACGCCAATGGATTGTTGAATCGTGTAAAGAACACTTTCCAATAATTCCTTTTCCGAAACTTCCCACTGATTATTTTGAACTTTTAATTTCTCAAATAACATTTCAAATTCTACAAGTTTATTATTGAAATCTATAGGAGAATAGATAAAAAGTCGTCGATTAATTGGTCTGATAAATTTTAATGTTCCGGCAATTGATGAAGAATGAATTTTATAACCACTCTTTATTTTTTCTTCACTTAAAACGTTTGGCAGATATTCTAAAACGCGTAAAGTAATTTTCGTGAACTCTTCGATTGTATATTTAGGTTTTTGAAGGTCTTCAATTAATGAAAGCATAACTTTTTTCTGCTAAATTAACAATTGATCTAAGAATACAGAATAGTGTTCAAATTTCTGATTTAACTGCTACGTGAAGCAAAAGCATAAAATGATGCAAAATTATACTAACCTCAAATTCGTAACTCCTTCTATAAATACGTCTTCCAACAGCTCACAAAAAAAGTCCCGAAGAAAACTTCGAAACTTTTTAAAGTGGGGTGGATGATGGGATTCGAACCCACGACCTTCGGAACCACAATCCGACGTTCTAACCGACTGAACTACAACCACCGTATATTTTTGAGGGGGCAAAGATAATATTTTATTTTTTCGAAATGCAAAATCTCTAAGAATTAGATTTGAAAATGGATGCCAAAAACGTGTAACATTATCATACCCAAATGCGTCATTCAACTAAAATTTTATTGATGGAATGAAAAAACAGGATATTATAATCCGATAAAATTCAACAGATTAGAGTCAGTAATTTTTTAAATACTGAAATTTTTTATATTTTTTTTCGACTGTTTTGCAACCATCTGAAGAAAAATGCTGTCTATAGAATTACAGAAAACAAATTCAGAATATTCTGAAGTAATAAATTGATAAAAACTTAACAAATTATTTTTTAAAGTTCATGAAAACAATTAAACAAATTACATTTTACTCTTTGCTGTTTTTGGCAACAACCGGTTGTATCGAAAATTTTATTATTGATGGTAACGGTATTCCGGTAACCGAAGTAAGGCCGGCAAATAATTTTAACAAAGTAATTTCGTCCGGAGATTTCGAAGTTTACATAACAAAAGGCATGAAACTGGAGGTTGTTGTAAATGCAGAGCAAAATATTTTGCCTTACATTGAAACCACTTTTTCAGAGAACACGCTCTTAATCAGCCAACGGAGTTTGCATAACTTTAAAACCCGTTTGCCTATGAAAGTGTATGTTACCTTACCTGTCCTGACCGGGGTAAACCAAAGTGGCTCGGGACATATTACAACCGACTATTTTTCAGCCGAAAGGATAGGACTTTTTGTGTCGGGTTCGGGTTCAATTACTACCTCAGTGGATGCAAATATTGTTGATGCTTCCATTTCCGGTTCGGGGTGGCTTAAAATTACCGGCGATGCAACCGAATCTAATTTAACCATAAGTGGTCCCGGAAATATCAACAGTCATAATCTGATGGTAAACAATTGCAATGCAATTATTTCTGGTTCAGGTTACATGCAGGTTTATGCATTAAAAGCAATTTCTGCCACGATTTCGGGTAGCGGTAATGTTTACTACACCGGAAATCCGGGCGTTGAAACCAAAATTTCAGGTTCGGGAAAAGTAATCCGTGAATTCTAAAATACTAAATAATGAAACATTTTCTTCTGATTCTGACTTTAGCTGGTTTCAATGTTTTTGCTTTTTCGCAGGAATTTAAACAGGCAATTGGAATTCGTGCCGGTTTTACCGGTGGAATTGAATACCGGATTTATACCGACGAAGAGAATTCGTATAAATTTCTTTTGGGTTCGCGCGAAAGAGGATTAGTGGCTCACGCTTTAAAGGAATTTCACAGGTACGATTTATTCGCATTTACCGACCAGCTCAATGTTGTATTTGGCGCCGGGCTTCATGTGGGTTACGAACGCTGGGACCAGCAATACTATAATTACAACACAAGTTATTATGTAACCCGCACTGCATTTATTGCAGGTCTCGACGGTCTTGCAGGACTTGAATACATGTTCCTTGAGGTTCCTCTTTCTGTGGGACTTGAAGTAAAACCCTATTTCGATTTTCTTGGACACGAGATGTTCGACTTTGAATTGTTCGATTTCGCGTTTACCCTCAAATATCATTTCTAATAAATTATTTTAAAAATTTATAAAACACAAAATCATGAAAAAAGCAACTCTGTTATTATTCTCTATTCTGGCTTTTACAGTTATTAAGGCACAGGATTTATATCAAAACGACGAAATCAGAACTGTTTTCTCGAGAAACAAATCGAATGGCGGATATGGCGCTTTTACCATCAGTTATTCGAATATTGGCGGTTATGATGCCATTGTAACAGGCGGCCGCGGCGCTTTTATTTTCGACCACGCTCTTGCCATTGGTTTGGGCGGCTACGGATTTGTAAACAATCTGGATTACAACAATTATCACAATAATTCCAACCGCAATTTATCGCTGGCTGGCGGCTACGGCGGCTTTTTAATTGAACCTATTGTGGCCGGAAAATCGCCAGTGCATTTAGCCTTCCCGATACTGATTGGCGGTGGCGGTGTTACTTTGGTTGATATTTATGGCTGGGATTATTGGGGAAATACTTATCCGGGTAATGAATATGCCTATGATGCTTTTTTTGTTATAGAACCTGCCGTAGAACTGGAGTTTAATCTGGCCCGTTTTTTCAGGCTGGCTGCCGCAGTAAGTTACCGTTATACCTCTGAAATCAGCTTATCCCGTGTTGATTTGGCCGATTCGAAACAAACCAGCGCAGATGCCTTACGAGGTTTTAATTTCGGGTTAACTTTTAAATTTGGCAAATTTTGATGCCCTCCTAACCTTCAGCCAACTGGCGGAGAGGAACAAATAATAAAAAATGCCGGAGTTACCACCCCGGCATTTTTTATTATTAGCTTATCCTTCTTTTTTATTCCGAAAGATTTACATAATCCGCAGCAATAAGGTAATCCAGACTTTTTTGGCAGCTTTCAATTGGAGGAAAATTGTATTCTTCAACCTCAACAATTCCGTATTTTACCCCTGATTTTTCTTTTCCGGCAAAAATTGCAGCAAAATCCATCATACCGCTTGCACCCAACTCTTCTTTGTCTTTGATGTGCCACAATTCAAAACGGCCCGGATATTTTTCGAAATACTCGGTGGGAAGTTTTCCGCCAACCACGGTCCAGTATAAATCCATTTGAAACATAACTTTGGCCGGATCTGTCAATTCGAGCATCCAGTCGTAAACCGGTTTGCCCTCTAAAACAGTTGAAAATTCCTTGTCGTGGTTGTGGTAACCAAAACGGATTCCGGCAGCGTTGCATTTTTCGCCAACTGCATTAAAATATTCGCAGTAGCGTTTTAAGCCGTCCAGACTTTCGTAACCAGTTCCACCCATCCACGGTTGAACAATCCATTTTACATCTGCAGCTTTGTGTGCAGCAATGCAAACATCCCACCAGGCCATGGTTTCAGCCCATTTTTCCTGTGTCGGCACATCCTGTCCGGTGTGGGCGCCTAAAAACTTCATCCCGTTGCTTTCGCAAAGATTTTTAAATTCTACCGGGTCCATTCCATAAATTTTGCCATCGCCATAACCTGCGGTTTCAACAAATTTATAACCCATTTCACCAACGGCAGCTACCGTTCCGGCTACATTCACTTTCATACTGTCTCTCAGCGAATACAACTGAAGACCAATAAATTTTTCTGCTACTGCGCTTTTTTCTTCAACCGGTGCTTGTTTTTTCGCTGAGTTGCACGATACAAATCCCTGCAACATCAAAACCGATACACTTACAATTAGTAACGTTTTTAAACTGATTTTTTTCCTCGACATGTTTTTTAGATTTTAGATAATTGAATTTGGTGTAAATTTATTTATTCTTGCCGGAATGTTAACAAAATCAACACTATAAAATAAGTACTACTTTTAACCATTTTAAAACGAACAAAAATGGATACTACAGAAATTCTCATCAAAATCCGCAAAATTGTGCGCTCAATTAACCTCGAATCAAAAAAAATTCAAAAAGAATATGGTGTGAGCATCCCACAGGTTTTGTGTTTGAATTATTTACACAGTTCGACCAATTACCAAACTACGCAAGGCGATATACGCAAATTTATGAACCTTAATTCAAGCACAGCCAGTGGCATTATCAACCGCCTCGAAGCAAAAGGGTTGATTGCGCGTTTGCCAAAATCGGGCGATAAACGGGTAGTCAATATTGTACTCACTTCTAATGGCGCAAAACTGCTGAACAAAATACCCTCATTACTCCATGAGCAACTTTCCGAAAAACTCCAAAAACTCGATAATAAATCATTAGTGCAAATCAAAAAAAGCCTCGATTTACTGATTGATATGTTGCAAATCAGCGAATTAGATGCATCTCCAATGATTACCATTGAAGGCAATTTGGAAGACCAGGAAAACGATTTCTAAAAGCAAAGGTTTTCTAAGTTCATTCGATTCATGCGGCTGAAATATAGAGCGTTAAAAATAATAACGAACCTTAATATTTTGTTTTTAACCTCTTATTAGCCTTAATCGTACCAAAAATCAAAACCGTATTATTTTAAGAATAGCTCGATTATTTTTCTTTTAGCAATGATAAAAAACAAATTCCTGTAAGAACTATTTATGTTTTCGGTTATTATTAAGCTATTTCTAAATATGCATTCAGTTTAATTGTAAATAACTGTATATAAATTAGTAAAGATATCTTTCAACATTGCCGTATTGTGCTTTGTCATTTGTTGCATCAATTATTTATACTACTTTTGTTAGTATAGAAACTATATGTATGGAAATATTTAATGATTTGCAACAAGAAATTGCTACAAAGATTGGTTCGGAAAACGGTATTACGAGTTGGAAGAACTGGAAATGGCAACTAAAAAACGCTGTTAAAACCTTAGAAAGTTTTGAGTTATTAACAGGTATAAGATTCCCGGAGGAGGAAAAAAAGTTGTTGAAAATTACAATTGATCGCTTTCCTTTGTCAATTACCCCTTATTATTTGTCGTTAATTGATACTGATAATTATATGAACGACCCTGTGTTCAAGCAAGCATTTGCTGCTGTTGAAGAGCTTACGATTTTGAAAACCGATCTCGCAGATCCGCTGCACGAAGAGGATGACAGCCCAGTGGAGGGAATTACACACCGTTACCCTGATCGGGTGCTCTTTCATGTAAGCAATATTTGCTCAATGTATTGCCGCCACTGCACCCGTAAACGGAAAGTGGGCGATTTGGATTCAATCCCGTCAAAGGCTCAGTTGGAAAAGGGAATCGAATTTTTACGAAACACGCCACAAGTGCGCGATGTGCTTCTTTCAGGCGGAGACCCGTTAATGCTGCCTGACAGTTATTTGGATTGGCTGCTTTCTGAAATCACTGCTATTCCACATATCGAAATAGTGCGAATAGGAACAAGGATGCCTGTGGTTTTGCCATACCGGATTACCGATAATTTGGTCAACATGTTAAAGAAATATCACCCGCTTTGGATAAATACCCATTTTAACCATCCGCGTGAAATCACTGCTTCAGCAAAAGAATCGCTTGCAAAGCTTGCCAATGCCGGGTTTCCGCTTGGTAATCAATCAGTGTTGCTTGCCGGTGTAAACGACTGTCCGCGCATCATGAAAAATCTGGTGCACAAGCTTGTGCAAAATCGTGTTCGCCCATATTATATGTACCAGTGCGATTTGTCTGAAGGGCTTTCACATTTCAGGACTCCAATCGGTAAAGGTATCGAAATCATGGAAAGTTTAATTGGGCATACCACAGGTTTTGCAGTTCCAACATACGTAATTGATGCACCTGGCGGTGGCGGAAAAATACCGGTAATGCCCAACTACCTGATTTCTTGGTCAACAAACAAAGTGGTGCTGCGAAATTATGAAGGCATAATTACAACTTACAATGAACCAGAAAATTACGAGGCAAAATTCTGCGACCGCGATTGCAAAAACTGCAATTTGGAACTGAATTTGGAAAACAACGATGAATACAAATCAATCGGTATCGAAAAATTGCTGTCGGATAGCGACGATACAATTTCATTAGTCCCTGACAACAACGAACGGCACAACCGAAGAGAAGATGAATCAAGATACAACTGAAATAATTGAAAACTCAACGATTCACCATGGAAAAACCAGCAATCGGATTTACCTGATGAAGTTGGCTCCGGAAACGGTCAATCAGCTTATCCCAAAGCTTGACAAACTTGCTATGAAAAATGGCTACACAAAAATATTTGCAAAAGTGCAGTCTCAGGTTTTGCCAAGTTTTATTTCAAATAGTTACGAAATTGAAGGTTTTGTTCCGCGCTTTTATAATGGCAGAACTGATTGTGTTTTTGTATCGAAATTTGTTGACAAAAAGCGGAAGTCAATTCCGTTAAAAGAACTTGACCTTTTGCAGAATTTACTTCGAAATGCAAAGGAAACCAATCTAATTGGCAACAGTAATGGTGTGAAATTCAATGCAGAACGTTTAGAAACAGGCAATGCCAAAGCGATAGCAGAAATCTTTAGACAGGTTTTTGAAACATATCCATTCCCTGTGCAAGACCCTGATTATATATTAGAAACCATGGAGCAACACGGCACTAAATATTTTGGGGTTTTTGAAGGGGGGAATTTAATCGCTGTTTCAACTGCAGAAATAGATTTGGAAAACAAAAATGCTGAAATGACTGATTTTGCTGTGTTGCCCGAATTTCGTGGACAAAATATCGCGCTAAGTTTATTGGGCAAAATGGAGCAAGAAATGGAAAATGAAGGAATTAAAACTTGCTACACAATTGCGCGGCTCAACCAACCGGGCATGAACAAAACCTTTTTGAAGGCGGATTATAAGTACACCGGCACACTTGCGAACAACACAAATATTGGCGGTAACATTGAGAGTATGAATATTTTATATAAACATCTATAATATGCAATTAGGGAAATTATGCAAATATGCCGGAGATTGCCCGGTTTACAAAAAAGAAAACAAGAGGATTAAGAAACCTTTTTTTTTGGTGCGGAATGTGTTTTGCAACCGGGGGTACTTAGGTTGGTCTAACTGCAAACGCTATGAATTGCTGGAAAAAGGGGAAGCAGTTCCAGTGGATATTATCCCAAATGACTAAAAATTTTGATAATCGAATCATAGAAACAAATCAGAAACAATTAACAGGAATGACAGAAATTAAAGAAAAAACAGAACAGGAATTCGCAGATTATCTTAAAGAGAATGGCCCAAGTGTTTTAGGCGAAGTATTGAAGGCGTTGAAACTTTCCTATTCGAACGGCAAAAGACACATTAACAATATGCTCACAAAAGGTGTTGTAAAACAAAATGCATCACTGCTCCAATTGGAACCGAACTCCGATCCTAAATAATTCAATGCACTGGATTGACCTGACTATTTTTGCCACCTACCTCGTTTTAATGTTGGGTGTAGGTTTTTATTTTATGCGGAGAAACAGCTCTGCCGAAGATTATTTTGTGGGCGGACGGAAAATGAATGCGGTGCATATCGGCTTGTCAGTAGTGGCTACCGATGTGGGCGGCGGTTTTTCTATTGGGCTGGGCGGACTTGGTTTTGTTATGGGTTTGTCAGGCAGTTGGCTACTTTTTACCGGGCTGGTAGGTGCTTGGCTTAGTGCGGTTTTGCTTATCCCAAAAGTTTCGCGGCTGGCACAAAGGCACAATTTTTTGTCGTTCCCCCAATTCCTTCAAAACCTTTACAATGGACGGGTTGCAATTATTGCAGGTATTATTTCCGCAATAGGCTATTTGGGTTTTACAAGTTCGCAACTGCTGGCCGGAGCAAAATTGGCGACAGCCACTTTTCCCAGTATTTCAATGCAAACCGCTTTAATAAGTATGGGGTTTATTGCTGTAACTTATACAGCGATTGGTGGAATTAAAGCTGTGATTTACACTGATACAATTCAGTGGATTTTGTTGATGACCGGCCTTGTTTTTATTGCATTACCTGTATGTTATTTTGGCATTGGCGGCTACGAAACGCTGAAAGCAACTTTGCCTGCCAATTTTTTCAGTTTGACGGCAATTACATGGCAGCAACTCGTTAACTGGTTTATAACAATTGTTCCCATTTGGTTTGTAGGGATGACTTTGTACCAACGCATTTATGCGGCTGGTGATAGAAAAACAGCACAGAAAGCCTGGTTTATAGCGGGTTTGTTCGAATACCCAATAATGGCTTTTACAGGTGTTTTGCTGGGAATGTTTGCCAAAGTTGCTTTTGAGAACGGAATAATAGGTGGCAATGTTACCAGCAATTTCGACCCCGAGATGGGCTTGCCTGTTTTGCTGCGAACAATTTTGCCTGTGGGATTGACGGGTATTATTTTATCGGCCTACTTTTCGGCAATCATGTCAACCGCCGACAGTTGTTTAATGGCTGCCTCGGGAAACGTAATTACCGACATTCTAAAACAGCACAAAGCCGGGCGGATTATGCTACTCTCGCAATTCATAACTTTGTTGCTCGGCGCAATTGCTTTGCTCATTTCGTGGAAAGTCCCCAATGTTTTGGAACTAATGCTTCATTCTTACTCATTCATGGTTTCGGGATTGCTGGTTCCTGTTTTAGTTGGGATTTTCATGCGAAACCGAAGTTCCGCCGGGGCATTTTGGTCGATGATTGCTGGAGGAGGAATGACTTTGTCGCTTATTATAAGCGATTTAGAATTGCCGTTTGGCTTGGATGCAAATGCTTTCGGAATTAGTTTTTCCTCATTGGTTTATCTGTTTTTTCATTTTCTGGGGAAAAGAAGGTTTTGAAAGTTAATGCGAAAAGCGTTAAAAATTTATACCACTAAAATTTGAACTTTTAGGTTGTAATGAAAGGATAAATTATTTCAACCTAACCCAAACGTCTTCATGAAACAGTGTTTTTAGCTGGTTTTTTTCCTATAAAACATTGCCGTTGGGCTTAATTTATTTGGGCTTACAGACAAAAAAAACTCAACTTTCATTTTTCAACTAAAACTTTACTTTTGCTTCTTTTTAA
>Ga0100402_1007954_pt1 | contig 10093 bp, 8 predicted proteins | sample CryGeyme20150102_FD_80419 | JGI IMG/M metagenome (GOLD analysis project Ga0100402, IMG submission 80419) | Groundwater microbial communities from Crystal Geyser aquifers in Utah, USA - Crystal Geyser metaG 2015-0102 | ecosystem: Environmental > Aquatic > Deep subsurface > Groundwater | place...
GACGCGAAAGGCAACCCCACAAGCAACGAAAGGGCGCTGGTGCTCAGCAGCCCTCATGTCGGCAAGCCGGTTCATTTTCGCTACGCCTGGGGGCGCAACCCGATGGGAAATCTGAAACCCCGAAACATTCAGGACGGCCCCCCGCTCGCGACCCAGCGCAGCGATGACTGGCCGATGAACGAAGTGCCTGTGAAGTTCGGCGAAACACTCGACAGAGCGAGCATGAAACAAACTCGCGATGCCCACAGACTGTTCGATGCGGAGAGAAGAGTGAAGGATGCCCAACTCCTGCTCGACGCAGAGCTGCGGAGCACTACAAAGGCGATGGAGGATTGGAAGAAAAAGTGGGGACGCTAGCAGTGGGGTTGACCGATGGCGATCTGGGATCAGTAGCAATTAGAGTCTTCTCTCCAAGCCTGTTTAACTGCACGGCAACAAATCGCCGGACTTTGTAAGATCGATGCTTAATGAAGATAAAGGAACCGAATATTTTTCTCGCAGGGCTCTCGCCTGCCATGGCAACGAGCGCGATACCGGACATACCGGAAATTTCTGGAATATGACTTGGGCGCTTCCAGGAGTTGTCCAATCCGGTCCTAACGCGACGGGTGCTTGGATGAACGAATTCGGTGCCTGGTATTTCGATCTTACACGCCGTTGGGACGGAGCGTTTCCGCACCAAGGGCCGCCCGAGATGAAACCCGATGCTACGGGAAATCGGGCCGCCACTGGAGCTTATTTACTCGCCTATGCCATGCCGCTCAAAAAGATCATGCGGACGGAGAAACGCCCCACAGATGTTCCGCCAATCAGTGCCGAGGAAGCAAAAAGCATCATTATCGATGGCCGTGGGTGGACAAACAAACATCGCAACGAGGCCTATGACGCCATGAGCGTGGATCAGCTCTTTAAGCGCCTTGCAAGTTGGTCACCGGTGGTTCGTGAGCGCGCTGCCATGGCTCTTATGCGGCGCAAGGTGGATCCCGCGCCTATCGCAGAGTTGGTGAAAATTCTCGAATCCGGCAATCTCAATGCACGCTATGGGTTGTGCACCGCATTTTCCATGCTCGGAAACGTCTATCAGAAGCTGAGCTTCGAAGAAATCAAACCACTCATCCCCACCATTCTTGAAGCCATTGAGTCACCTTCACCCAGCGGCATCATGTTTGCTGAAGAGGTTCGGCTCGCCGGGCTGCGAGTCTTGAGCAAACATCATATTGATTCAGGAATTCAAGCCTCTGCCGATCACCTCCTAAATCAGAATCCATGGGCCAGCGAGAAGCGCACCCCGGAAATCCTGGAGACCCTTCTCAGCTATGGAGCACATGACCAAGCGGCGATCCCAGCACTCGAGCGCGCCGCCGCCTTCTATGAGGCCGGAGAAGTCGACTTCCCAATGAGCCTCAGTCAACAAAAAGCCGCAGCTGTTCGCGACGCCATCAGCAAGATCAAAGCATCCGAAGATCGTCCGGAATTGAAGCACATTGATTGAGCCTACCTGCCATTGCCAATCCACCGAGATCAGCATTTGAAAAAAGACACTGAAATCATGCTCGGGGAATAGTCCGACAATAGAGCCACAGCTACTGATTCAGAAAAAATTGCATACGATTCGGAGACTGGAGCGCATTGTAATTGGACTTGTTCGCATCCAGAGCCAATCTTCGCACAAGAAGTTTTTAAAAACCATCAACCTATGAAACACCATCTCAAATCCTTACTTCCACTGCTCATCGGTATGCTTTGCAGCTCAAATGCATTCGCCGAACCAGCTCCCGTCAAAGTCTACATCCTCTCCGGCCAATCCAACATGGTTGGCATCGGTCAGGTCGATGGCGGGGGCACTCGCTGGGGAGATGAGTTCAGCGATATGGTGCTCTCCATCTATGCGGGGACTCCTGATGCCGCCACGGATTACGACAAGATGGAGGCGGTCAAGACAGTGCCGATCGAGAAATTTGTCGACAACGTGAAGTACCCGGAAGGTGATATTTTCGTCCTCAGAGGCCAAATCCAAGTGGCGACCACCGGTGTTTATGAGTTTCGTCCAGGCTGGGCGGCCTCGAAAGAATGCATCATGACGATTGGCGACAAAGAAGTCTACCGCAAGGAACCCGGCGGCAAACCGAATTTCGTACCGATCAAACTGGAAGCGGGACAGAAGCAGCCCTTTAAAATCACCTACCTCAACAATCAAGCAAGCGGGATCGGTTGGATCGCTCGTCTCGACATCCCGGGCACTCTCAAATCGGTGGTCAACTATGACGGCAAGTTCAAATATCTCGTTGATGACAAAGGAGATTTTGTAGCACGCGACGATGTCTACTACAAAGGTGTCGTGACGGACACAGTCAGCGGCTGGCTGGGGGTGATCGATGGCAACATCGGGCCTGAACTTGGCTTCGGCCACATGGTTGGCAACTTCCACGATGAGCCTGTGCTGATCCTCAAAACAAGCCAAGGCAATCGCTCGCTCAACTGGGATTTTCTTCCGCCGGGATCGAAAAGCTTTGAGCATACCGACGAAGAAGGAAAAACCTGGGTTTACGCCGGATACAAACAATCCCCCGATCGCTGGGAGAAAGGCACCGAACCGCAGCCGATCGATTGGTATGCCGGTAAACAATACGACGACTGCTTCAATGCGGCGAAGGAGGTGTTGGCCAACTTCGACACGCAATTTCCCCATTGGAAGGGTCGTGGTTATGAGATCGCGGGCTTTGGCTGGTGGCAGGGACACAAGGATGGCGGCGAACAAGGCACCGGTAGCGCCGGTCTCGCAGCCACTAAATACGAGGAGAACCTCGTCCATCTGATCAACACATTGCGTGAAGAATTCAAAGCGCCCAATGCTCCTTTCGTAGTGGCGACCTGTGGATTTGGCGGCGGGAAGACCTGGGAGCCCGGCAGCAGTGCCGACACCATCTTCAATGCACAAATGAATGTCGGCGATCCCGCCAAACATCCGGAGTTCAAAGGCACGGTGAAGTCGGTGGACATTCGCGATTTCTACCGCGCACCTGAGATTTCCCCCCGCAACCAAGGGTTCCACTACAACGGCAACGCCGAAACCTACATGCTCGTCGGTGAGGCGATGGGTGAGGCCATGGTTGAGTTGGAGAAAAAATAACCATTCCAAGAACCGTCTGACTCATCGCGGTGCCGGCCCTATGGTGCCCCCGATGATGAGTCGGGCTTCGTTGGCGGTCTTGCGGCGGTCATCCTTGCCGCGGCTGATGTTTTCCACCCATTTGACCACCCGCTTGATCAAAGGGGGGGAATCCCAACTAATGTGGGTGATGGCGGGACGGCACCAATCGAATAACGGGTTATCGTCAGTACAGGCAAGTGACACCTTCTCCGGGGCGGTGATTCCGAGGCGGGCGAGATGATTTGCGGCGGAAAAATACAATGAGGGTTGGCCAAGAATGATGGCCGTAGGCGGGGTATGCAGGAAAAGTGAATCCAGAACCCGGCCAAGTTCCTCGGGACCATCCCCCCATTCCGGAAGGTTATAGGCACTGGTCTTTATATGATTTTCTCCAAGCCTTTTCAGATACAGTTGTTCGAGATATCCGGGCGAAGGTTTTCTCCGCTCTTCACGCGCCAGCATCACGATACGGCGATGACCCATGCCTGCGAGACGATCCACCAGTTCTTGTACGGCACCCGCTTTTCTAGGTGACGTGCTCGCCAGCGGCACATCGGTTAATCGCCCAAACAGGGCAAAGGCTGGTGTGGGGCGCTCTGCAAACCACTCGAGCACGTCGCGGGAGCCTCCCACCACCACCCAGGCATCGCTATCAGAAGCCTCGACATAACGTGCGATTCGCTTCGCGTTCATGCCCAAATCATGCATGGTTTTGTCTGCAAAGTTCGCATCATGACCCGCATCGCGCAGTCGACTGATCATTGCCAACAAGTAATAGGTTTTACGGTCTGACTGTTCATAAAGCAGTAAGCTCACCCTCATGGCACGGTTGCTCTTTACGCCCTCTGGCAGCACGATACGTCGTCGCTTTCCGGCTCCTTGCGAAACCAGTAAACCTTCCCGTGAAAGCCTCTGCATGGCTTCTTCCACCGTTGAATTACTGCACCCCAGTTCCTCGGCAAGCCGATCCCGACCGGGCAGCGTATCACGCCAGCGCCCCAGGATCATACCCTGCCGCAAGTGATCGGTAACCTGATCGGTGAGAGAGGAGAATTTTTTGCAAGGCACACGCTAAACCTGTAGGGAAAACCCACAGCGAGTCAAGATGAAACAGGGTTGTTTCTATAATCACAGCCCGTAATTTTCTCGTGTCACATCCAAGCTTTTTTTTGATGCTTACGATCATTTGAAAACTCAAATTACAATGAAACAAAAATCCTTATTCTGCTTAGCAAGCATTGGAAGTCTATTGCTTGCCTCGTCCTCAGTTCATGCCGCAACGCTGCTCAGTATTGATTTTACCGCTGGTACTAGCAGCGTTGAATCAGGTTTCGTGGGTCAAAACGCAGATAACGTCACCCACACGACGACAGCTGGCGACATCAATGTTTCATTCACCAATGAAACTGGATTCTTTTCACGCGGGGAAACGGCTTCCACAGAGACCTCGCTGCATGATGATTTTGTGTATCGCAATAGTGGCGCTACCTTCACCATGGTTTTATCGGGTGCAGGTATCGCCGCATCAAGCAATTATTCCCTCACCATGTGGGCCTGGGACCAGAACAGCTCAGCCAATCAGACCTTCACTGGTGTAAGCGGCACCGTCGGATCTGCGGCAATCAACTTCACCGGTACCCCCAAGCCCGCTGATTTGAGTTCTTACAGCACGACTCAGACTTTCACTTCAGATAGCTCGGGCGTCATCACCATTGATATTACCAAAACAAATTTCACCAGCGGTGATGGACCTCGTTTGAATGGTCTTGTCATTGCCGATGCCATCCCCGAGCCCTCCGCAGTCCTGCTCGGCGGACTTGGCGTGCTCGCGCTCTTGCGCCGCCGCCGCGCCTAAAGGGAATACCTTAATTTCAACCACCACGTTCTCTGCAAGGAGACGTGGTGTTTTTTGTGCCTCCTACAAGCCGGGCTAGGGAGAGCCATCCTTCCAGGTGGCTTGGGCATCAGCGACTCACCAGCACGCTGCGGTCGAAGTAGTCGAGAAGTCTGCGGGTTGCGGACTCCAGTTGTCTTGGGATGCTTTCCTTGGTCAGCCCACCGACGTGCGGGGTGATGATGGTTTTTGCATGCGAAAGAATGGGGTGATCGGGATCGGGTGGCTCGCATGGCATCACATCGGCGGCGTAACAGGCCAGCCGTTCGCTGTCCAACGCGCGGAGTAGCGCCGCTTCCTCCACCAGCGCGGCGCGACTCGTGTTGACCAAAAACGTGCCGTCTTTCATCGCGTCGAAAGCGTCCGCGTTGATCATGTTGCGAGTTTCCACGGTTAGGGGCGCATGAAGAGAAATGAACGGGCAGGCCGCCATGATCGATGCCAATTCCGTGTGCTGGGTCACTGCGAGATCGGGACAGCTATCGTCGCCTTCCCAATTTCGGCGAAATCCATGAATCTTCATGCCGAGAGCAGCTGCGACTCTGGCGACGGTGCAACCAATTCCGCCATAGCCGATGATTCCAAAATTCTTTCCACGAAGCTCTACTCCCTGGCGACACCGCCAGATTCCGCTTCTGCTTTCGACGCTGCTTGTCACAATGTTGCGGGCTGCGGCGAGCGTCAGAGCTATGGTGTGTTCCGCCACCGCATCTTGTGTCAGGCCGGCGGTGTTGAACACATCGACTCCCATGTTTTTGCAAGCCTCGAGGTCGATCGATGCCGTGCCTGCGCCCACTTTGGTGATGACTTTGAGGCGTGGGATAGCTTTCTCGATGACATTGACCGTGATGTCGTCGGGATCGCAAAAGATGGCGTCCACATCTCCCACCAGTTCGAGCAGTTCAGATTCGGGAAGCGGGCCTCGACGTTTGATGACATCGAACCCACCACTCTTCAATAAATCGTGATGAGCGCCGGGGTTTGATTGAAACACCGACGAGGTGAGAAGAATAACAGGGGTGCTCATCGTAATGGAAAGCGCTGCCGAAGGGGAATCCGTGTGCATCTTTTCGACGTGGTCTAGCATAGATGCTAGAGCGTGTTTGGCAATCTAAACAGACGTTCAAGAAATTTTCTTCTAATCAGAGCACTAAGTTCGCTGATGGATGGTCTTTCAGACGACGCAATGGCGCGAGAAGATAGAAGGTGACAAAATCTTTGAATAAGGCACTGTCAACCAAGTATGGAAGGCAACTCATCGGCAACCCCTCAAGAATCTCGACAGAAAGGCGTGCAGCCTGTTGATGCGATATTGTCTGCTGATGGAATCGAAAATCACGCATTGGTCGGTGTTTCGACCGAGCATTTGACGCACAAGATGGTGCAGAAAGCGCGCAAGGGGAGACAGCTCACTCGCAATGTTCAGAACAAAGTTCTCAACGCCCTGAATGCCATCCGCCAACAGCGCGATCTCGAACCGCTTCGCCTTTCCGATTTGTTCAATTACAAAGGCTAGGGTCTGGCTGCGCTTTGCGTTGTGATTGCACGGCCTGTCTTCCTAGTTCAAGAACCTATTTCATGTCTTCCACATTACCTTCATTAGCCTCCCCTCTCAGCGAAATTGCTCACCCCTCACAGGCTCGTCGGACTTTGGCGATTATTTCGCACCCGGATGCAGGGAAGACGACGCTGACTGAGAAGTTTTTGCTTTATGGTGGGGCGATTGAGTTGGCAGGCAGTGTGACGACGCGCAAAAACCAGCGGAGCAATACGAGCGACTGGATGGAGTTGGAAAAACAGCGCGGGATTTCGATTTCCTCGACGGTGCTTCAGTTCGAATACGCGGGCTTTCGAGTGAACCTGCTCGACACACCCGGGCACCAGGATTTTTCGGAAGACACCTATCGGGTACTCACAGCGGTGGATGCGGTCATCATGGTGGTCGATGCGGGTAAAGGGGTGGAGTCGCAGACGCGGAAACTTTTTGAGATCTGCCGGATGCGGGGGATTCCGATTTTTACGTTTATCAACAAAATGGACAGACCCGCTCGCCCGCCAGTAGAGTTGACCGACGAAGTGGAGAATATTCTGGGCATAGCTTCGTATCCGATGAATTGGCCGCTAGGCGATGGACCTCGCTTTCGGGGTTTGATCGACCGACGCGAAGGCAAGCTGCATCTTTTTGAGCGGACGCCTCACGGAGCTTATCGTGCGCCGGAAAAGGTAGGTGATATCCACGATCCAAAGGTGCGGAAGTTGGTGGACGAAGAGTTGGTCGATGATGCGGCGAGCGACTTGGAATTGATGGAAGGCGCGGGTGAGCCATTTGATTTGAGCCGGGTGAACGCAGGTGAGATCACACCGGTGTTTTTTGGAAGTGCGGCGAATAATTTCGGCATCCAGTTGTTACTTGATGGGTTCCTTTCGATGGCTCCACCGCCGCAAGGTCGGAGGTCGGGGGGGACGCTTGTATCGCCTACTGATGGAAAGTTCAGTGCGTTTGTTTTTAAGATCCAAGCGAATATGAACCCGAAGCACCGCGATCGGATGGCGTTCATGCGGATTGTTTCTGGTCGTTTCGAGCGCGACATGACGGTTTCGCACTCTGGCCAAGAAAAACCGGTACGCTTGTCCAACTCGCAGAGTCTTTTCGCCCGCGAGCGAGAGACGGTTGAGGAGGCATGGGCTGGTGATGTGGTGGGGATTGCAGGGAATCATCCGTATCGGATTGGCGATACCGTTTCGACGGATCCGGCGATCGAGTTTCGCGAGATTCCGGTGTTTGCGCCGGAGTGTTTCGCGTGGATTCGCCCGTCGAGCACGGCCGGAGTGAAGCGATTTCGGGCGGGACTTGAGCAATTTGCCAGCGAAGGCGTGGTGCAGGCGTATTCGCTGCCAATGAACCATGGCACGCAGACCTTGTTTGGAGCGGTGGGGCCTTTGCAGTTTGAGGTGCTCAAGCATCGCTTGGAGAGTGAATACGATGCCGGGGTGGTGATCGAGCATTGTCCGTGGGACACGGTGCGGTGGATCAAGGTGGACGGCGAGTTTTTGAATTCTGAGGAGACGCCAGCAGGCGGTATTCCCACTGGCACGAAACTCGCACGCGATCCGTCTGGCTTATGGGTTTTTCTTGCCGAAGGGGAATGGGCACTGCGTTCCCTACCGCGCTATCAGCCGGATTGGCAGCTTTCGGAAACCGCGCCGGGCGGTCCGAAAATCTCCAAATAACGACAGACAATAAGTTTAGTTCCTAATTCACTAACAAACTAATGCGTATACTTTTTGCTATGGGGGTCTTCTCGTTTTTTAGTTCCAGCAATGGGCAAGACAAGTCTCAAGAAAACGCGGCTCCGGCAGTCATCGTTGTTGACCTTGGTGAATTGAAGATTGGTTCGACCATGCTTGGATCGCCGATTGCAGATGCTGACCCGTTTCAAGCCGCGTTGGCGATCACACTGTTGAGAGACGGTATTCTCTCAAATCCTATCCAGCGCAAGGCATACGGGGTGACCAAGCATTGGCCGCCACAATAAACCAAAGTGAGCTAATTCTGAGTTTGGCGAGGCGGCGTGTTGGAGGGCGCTTTTCATACGTCCGTGATTTTGCGCCGTTTTATCGAGCGTCGTGGAATTCTTTGACGGCGAACCAGGCGCGTTTGCGTTGGCCTTTGTCGGAGACGACACCTTTGCGATTCCAGCCGTTCTGGAACTTCTGGTGACAGCGGCGTGGTGAACGGAAATCAAACAGCACCCATGGACTGGTGCCGGCGAGGTTCGGGATGTTTGCGAACATGGTATAGTTCTGGAGGTAGATGGCTTCCTGATAGTCCTCGCTCCAGTTGTGGGCGACATCGGCAGGGCCGCGAACCCCATACATTGCCTCGCCGCCGAATTCGCTCATGATCAGCGGCTTGTCAGTCGCCACATCCCATTGGATTTTGGCCGGATCCGTTGGGAATGCATCGTACCACCCGAGGTATTTGTTCACGCCGACCACATCCACCACCTCGCTGAGTTTGTCTTGGATGAAGAAGGTGCTGGTTTCCTTGTTGTAGCGGCAGTTGTCGAATGCGGCGGCAACAAGGCGGGTGTCGTCGAGTTCGCGGGTGAGCGTGACCAATTCCGTGAGCACGCGATCGCGGTAATCCGATGGGCTGGTCTCGTTGGCGATGCTCCAGATGATCACACCGGCGCGGTTTTTGTCGCGATAGACCATTTCGCGCAGCATGTCCTCGGCCTTTTTGAGGATCGCCAGGTTTGAGAATTCAATACCTTGCCACAGCGGAATCTCCGACCAAATCATCAGTCCGTTCTTCTCGGCGAGTTTGACGATGTGTTCGTTCTGCGGGTAGTGGGCGGTGCGGATGAAATTGCACCCGAGGGCTTTGACTTCGCTGATGATCATGGCAGCGTCGGCATCCGAATAGGCACGACCCGCGCGCTGCGGAATTTCCTCGTGGAAGTTGATGCCCTTGAGAAACACAGGTTTGCCGTTGAGGAGGATTTGCGGCCCCTTGGTTTCGATGGTGCGGAAACCGATTTCATCGCGGATCACATCCTCGCCCGTCGAGATTTCCACAGCATACATCTTTGGGCTTTCCGGTGTCCATAGCACTGGCTTGGCGCTGAGGTTGAAGGTCGATCGTCCGGTGGCGTCGGTGGTCAGTTGTTGATCGATGCCAAGTTCCGGGATCGAAATGTTTGCCGTTGCGGGCGTCTCGATACCCGCGAGTTGCACATGACCGCTAATGGTGTCCGTTTTGCCCTTGGCGAGCTGCAATTTGTAATCGAGGACATGGACAGTGGGGCGTTCGACAATGAACACATCGCGCAAGATGCCGCCGTAGTTCCACCAATCGAAATCCATCGCCGGAATGCCGTCGACGCGGCGTTCGTTGTTCACCAGCACCACGATGTCGTTGGTGCCATCGACTAGTAGATCGGTCACATCAAATTGGAATGGCGTGAAGCCGCCCTCGTGCTTGCCGACTTCATTTCCGTTGAGCCAAATTTCAGCTTCGTAGCTGACTCCAGCGAAGTAGAGGA
>Ga0100402_1007958_pt1 | contig 10090 bp, 11 predicted proteins | sample CryGeyme20150102_FD_80419 | JGI IMG/M metagenome (GOLD analysis project Ga0100402, IMG submission 80419) | Groundwater microbial communities from Crystal Geyser aquifers in Utah, USA - Crystal Geyser metaG 2015-0102 | ecosystem: Environmental > Aquatic > Deep subsurface > Groundwater | place...
CTTTTTTTTCCCCCCAATACACACAAAACACAAATAACGATTCATTCATTCATTCATTCATTCCATTTTTTTTAAGGTTCATGAATCGATTTCATTCTCTCGATCGTGTTGCCGCAAAATTAGATAAAGAAGGACAAATTCGTAATGATTTGGCACGATGGGATCGCAACAATCCCGAATTGAAACACGAAATGATTGTGGGAACATTGACAAGCGGAATTATTTCCATTGTGGTTACCAATTTGTACTTGTCGTTCTGTCGAAGAATTCGAGCGTCCAATAGGAATTGAGATGATGAAACTTGACGAGTTGATTGTGATGAGACAGCGCGATGATGACGGTGACAAGGTGCAGCCAGTTTTGCTTGGAGAAAGGAAAAAGAGGGGGTCATGGTCAATTGATTGTTTCGAAGTCTAGGAACATTCCCCTAAGGCTCCCCACGGCCTGTCCTGTCAATGCTGTTGGGACATAAATTCAGCGAGACGAGGAAAGCTACTAAAAAGCGAGATAGAGAAACGTAGAGAACATGAATCGAGGACACTTTGTGCAAACAATAAGATATGGCCATGAACAAATAATATTTCCAACTCAAGATTTTGATATTCTCCTTTCAATCTTCTGAAAATGTGTCTGTAGAAAATGTGTAGCTGCAACGGCACCGTATATGGTGTAGGCAGGCGACCAGAAGCGGAATCCCTTTCCAAGTGCTGTGAAAATACGCCTACAATCCAAAAGAAAATTTCTTGTACAAGAAAAAAGATCTAATGTTTCTTGCTCGTTAAAATAAAACTGCCATACAACACTTCTTGCACTATCTTAAATCCTAATAAATGAACCCCGTTCATTGTATCAACCATGTTGCGTGAAACTGATTACTTTTCTTCTTCGAACAGATACGTCTTTCTGTCCAATCAAACCGCCTGCAATTCTCCTTGCCATGAGAAAACGCACACCCTTCTCTAATTGTAACACATACAAGGTCCAATCCAATCACTATAGCAACTCCAAATCCAAATGCCTAAATTCCTCCTCGCCTTTTTTTTTTCTCAAGGACACAGAGAGAGACAACTAATAATCGAAATTCCGCCAAAAACGATCCATCAACACGAGTTTACCAACCTCCCGTCTGCTCCAGCATGCAATCGATTTGATCCTGATCGTCCAATTCCAACATTTTCGGTGTTTGCGTGGGTTCAATACGTTCCCCATCCAACAAAAATCGCAACGACGATGCCTGAACTCCTTTTCGTGACGCATAGGTATCAAACACCTTTTGCATCTTTGTCGACTTTTTAATTTTGAAAAAGGTTTCTTCGCCGGTCTACATAACAGAAAGAGTGAAGGTAATTGTTTTGAGAAAATGGGAGGAGAATGAGCAGAACGTCAAGCAAAAAGGGACGGAGACACACAATCAAGCAAAATGACACGATTGGCATTTGCCTTCTCGAAAGATCTCTCGCTTCCGACCTCATTTTCACTTACCTGATCACGGACACGGATAGTAATGGGTTCGGCGCCCTCATTGGGTTTGGTTTCTTCACCGGCCTCGTTATCGTTATCGTTATCGTTATCGTTATCGGACATAGTTAATAGGCAATTGATTTAAACGAATACAGGTTGACAAAAATATATTTTTTATGAAAAGCTGTGGAAAGTTTCGAGCAGTTTTTACTACAGTGTATTGTGTTGCTACATGTATTGCCAGTTGTTTTCAGACTTCTGTTTTTTGCTGTCAGGCCTTTGGCGGGGCGCGCGCGCACGCTTCTCCCGCCAAACAACTAACCTTAATACTTTGGACAGACGACCAGACGAGACGGTGGGTTACCTGTTTACTTGAAATCTGAGCCGCCCCCATTCAAAGCCTGCTCATCAACAAGCTCTGCACCCTTGCTCTCGACAAGGCCCGAGTACTAATCTAGACTTTGCTGCTACCCAACAAGCAGTTTATCAACCAGTTCAATTCAAAGGTAGTTTCTAGAGTAAGCAAGGATAGCAAGATGACTGTCGCCGGAATCATGAAACAATTCCAGGTGGTTGGCCGAAAGGCTGCCACCGATGATCACCCCAACCCAGAGGCCTACCGTATGATCATCTTTGCCCCCAACCCTGTGATTGCCAAGTCTAAGTTCTGGTATTACATGCATCAGTTTCGTAAGATGAAGAAGACGACAGGTGAAATTTTGGACTGCGTTGAGATTGTGGAAAAGAACAGCCGAATCGTCAAGAACTACGGAATCTGGCTGCGTTATAACAGTAACTCGGGAACCCACAATATGTACCGCGAGTTCCGTGACGTTACATTGACTGGAGCTGTCAGTCAGTTGTACGATGAGATGGCCGGTCGACACCGAGCCCGTCCTCGTTCGATCCAAATTATTCGTACCGGAATCGTCAAGGCGGCTGATTTGAAGCGTAGCAATGGTATGCAATACGCCCAGGCCAAAGTCAAGTTCCCTCTCACCCACCGAGTCACTTCAGGAAAGCGATCTCAAAAGGCATTGTCGAGCAAGACTTTTTCCACAGTTCGTCCTACGACTTACTTCGGATAAGTTACACTGGCGCATACAGTCTAATAAAAAGCATCTTGTTATATACCACACCCGTGACTTTTTATGTGCTGTCGTCACCACTATTTAGATCACTACTTGTATTATCTTTGTTCACTGACTAACAGCCTCAAATAGTCTTTTGCTCATTGGAACGTCCACCAGCGATTGTTCTTCTCGTGAGCAATCACGAAGGGAGTGACAAGAAATGGGGATCCCTGTCTTTCTGGAATTTCAGACTGCGGTGTACTGGTAGCAAGAACTGGTAGAAGGAAGTCTACCTAAAGTAGTAGGAAAAAGGGCATGCACTAACTTTGCCTCATCTGAAGAGGTTTCAAAGCAGGAATGGCCGCCTGCTCTGGCTACTAGACAGGATTTTCAATGCTCGAGTAATATCTGATATCTACTAGTAACCTACTGTAACTAGCCAGAACTACTAAACAAGCGCCAAAGGAAGAGTTTAGCCACTGAAGCAAGAATTGTATCATTATGTATGTGTGCTCCATAAAAAACTCTTGCAGTGGCACGTTCAGAGGACTTGCAGCACTGGCTATTTCTACTAATCGTTACTACTGCCTAGCTAGAGTAGTACTCGAGTAGCTATGATTAGTATGATTAACTACTGTACTACAGTACCTCAGGTAGTACTACAAGCAAGAGAGGGCAGACAGAGACTACTACTACTAGTAGACTACCATTACTCGAGTAGCTACTCTTGCTAGCTCTACTAGTAGTACCTACTACTACTAGCTAGTAGACTAGAACACCCGGAGAAGGGGACGTTTCCAGCTCACATAAAATTGTCTAACATTGTCCCTATCAAACTCGTGGAAATCTGATTGACGCGATCAATGAAGTTTTCGTATTCGTCAAGTACTCTAGCTACTACTAGTAGTAGGAGTTAATAATACTCGAGTACTGTAGTAAAAAACTCGGGAATTATTGCAGGTGGCGGAAGCAAGAATATAAATAAATTACGTTTTTCCACGTGCTCAGCAGCAGCTTCCGGGTTTCTCGGTGATGCTCCGTTTGTACGAGTCCAAAATAGATGACATCAAGCTACCTTTCTTGCTTGAGGATACAGAAAATTATCCATGATCTCTCTAGAGTAGTTCTTTCGTACGAATTGATTGCAGGGAAGCATGTTGCTGCACGATTGATGGATGGATGCATGTTTTTCGGGTTGTCGATTCTGCCAAACGATATCTCCTGAACATAAAAAATCCCTCCTGAATATATTTTTTTATTTTGATTGCCCGAACAAGTTCCGTTTCTCCTACGACAATACGCCAACAATGATGATAAATCCTCGTTCTTTCTCCCTTCTCACCGTTTTCGGACTTTTGTTGTTCAGTTCCAATCCCAAGCCTGCGGTTGGTATTAAGCAGATGCGACGTCCCGGACGTCTCGGCCAATCCTCCGAAAACGAAGAAGCCGATAGTCTTCGCAACTCTAACAAGAATAGCCAACGTCGCCATCTGAAGGGCAAGGGCGGTGGTAAGGGCACTTCAAAGTCAACGAGTACTGACATTGGCCTCCCTGGATCCGCCCTCGAAGCTACGATCAGTGGTGGTGGTGGTGGTGGTGGTGGTGGTGGTGGTGGTGGAGGCGGCAATGGAAGTGCTGGCAATGGAGGTGCTGGCAATGGAAGTGCTGGCAATGGAAGCGGTGGTACTGGTAGTGGTGTTGGGGGAGGTGGTAGCGGTATTGGGGGAGGTGGTAGTGGTAGTGGGGGAGGTGGTAGTGGTATTGGGGGAGGCGGCGCTGCTACAGGTGGCAGTGCTGGAGGGACGACAAGTGGAATCACGAGTCCTTTCGCAGCCAATGTGGTTGGCCCCGAACCCAACGCCTGCGACTTCTTCGAAAGCATTGCAGGCAAAGATCCTGCTGTCATCTACTGTCAAGATACCGCTACGGATTGCGGACAAGATCGCGGAGAATGTTGTCTCAAAATGCACTGTCTGTGCGGTAAACCCAGTGATATCAACGCGCAGTGTGTAGGCGCCTTCGACTTTGACCTCCTCAACACCTTTCAGCCGTAAGTCGATGAAGTGGAGTGAGTAGTAGAATGTTCACAAGCTTTCGTTTCGGTTCCTGTCCAGTAATGGAGCCCAAGTAAGGGCGGACTGATAATTTTGTACATAACCTGAGCTTTCTGGGGCCAGAATGTTTTTCTATTATTGTATTATTTCTTTTGTTTCTTCATTTTTTACCTCTAGCGTGCCAACATGATAGTACTATGTATTATGAGTTTTCGGGTACTACTAGAATACTAGACTACCTAGACTACTAAATAAATATTCAAGCACATCTACGTACATGCTTCGATCACGATGATATTATTATTTTTTACTTTTTTGTACCGTACCACCTCATTCATGCCCCTACTACTAGACTAGAGTAGTCTAGAGTAGTACGCCATGTTAACTACTCTACTACGTAGATACTACGCTAACGACGTGTAGTATGAGTTGTCAGTATTACTGGTATCCTGATCCTTATCGCTCTATGCTATTTCCTCAAAATCTCAACAGAAGCGCCTTGATTCGAACCAATGAACTCTGTAGCTGGTATGGTAGTACTCTCTACGGTTCTCCAAAAGCAATGAAAGCTCAAACACAACATCAGTTGTTGAATTAAGTTGATTCATAGCATTAAACAGTTAGTCAAGTTAACGTTGTTGGGAGCGCCATAGACTTTCATCACCCAGCTGGTGAATCTCATCGAACATCAAAAAGTAGTGTAGGTCAAGAGGTCAATCAAGCTTCTAAATTCGACACGGTACCCATTAAAGCATAGAGCACAGGTACCTCCGAGCGAGTATCGGTTTGCTGCAAGAGGATCTGAAGTGGGGATAGTAGAATTAGATCCATTGGGCGTCAGCACTATCTCAATATGGTAGGAAGCGAGTTAAAGAAACTCCAGGCTCCGCGGCGAAATCCAAAATCGCTCAATCCAGTCGGTAAGGGTAGGAAAAAGGAAACTGCTGCAGTCGTTTCTAACGTGGACAACGTCCACGAGTCCATGACTTCCTTATCATTGCATAAAACGCCATCTATTGTGCCTGCTGAAATGGCTCGCACGACTACAACAAACATACCGACAACTGCCCAGGAATCTCGGGGCGCATGCATAATACAAGATTCTAAAAAGGTTGCTAATGTTAGGATGAATCGACAATCGCTGCCGACAAAACGAAAGCGATCAGCCCCGAGCAGTATACTTAATTCACCTATGCCGCCTGGAAATGGTGCAGTACCGAATAGCAAGCTAGAACAACATTCACAACTAGACAGGACAAATGGACCCCGATTGATGCTGAATTCGCCAGTGCCAGTTTCAAAGGTCAGAAAAATTACCCAAGATAATGGGCCGTCGGAAAGAAATGTGGATTTGACGACTACCAGCAATCTCGATAGTGATTCTCGACGAAAGGAAAAATTTGTGGAAGCAACACAAGAGACGGACGGCCATTTACGAAAGAATCCGACTCGAAAAGTTGCACTCCTTCACATAAATCTGGCAGAAAGCTCGGACGAGGAAGGACTCACTGGCGATAGCAACAATGGTTCTGTTGAAGGTGGAACATCCTCCAAGATTGCAGGTAAGAAAGAAATGACAAATGGATTGCCCAGAGAATCCACGGCAGAAGCAGCTCCTGTTCAACGGCGCTCTAGAACCGGTAATCTGCTTTGTGCTGTGCCCGCCTGTCCAAAGCATTCACAAGGACGAAAAAGCAATCAAATGTGCTCCTTGCATTTCCACGAATGGCAACAAGAACAACAGCAACAGGGAGGAGCCACCGCTGCTATTCCTCCAAATACTAACAGGGAAATGCCAACAGCCCAAAAGCCGAATGGCGAACCTCGGGAATGCAAAAGCTCTATGAATATGATAAAGGTACCACAGAGATATTTGGATGTCGCCGGGTATACTGAGCGTAGCAATGGTATCACGCCCAAGAGAAAGAAAAGGGGACGACCGCCCAAGGTGCGCAAACTTGGGTCGCAGTCAAACCAAAGAAAACCTACGAGAACCAGAGTAGTATCAGTGGGAAGGCAAGATGTCACTGGACTTGCCAAGGTTTCGCCCGAGCTCGTCTTGGAGAAGGAGATCTTTTCAAAGGAAACTGACAATGCTCTGCAAGTACTTTTCCATTTGACACGCACACATCTGGCCAAGGGGGAGATCAGGGAGGCGATAATGATCTGTCACGATGTATTAAAGTCGTTGTACAGCAAAGCCGTGACGAGGCTAGTGGAAGTTCTGGATGAACCAAGCGAAAATCACCATACAACCATGACGAATCATATTATGTTGATGCGGGAGAAAACTGCTGGTGTTTGGTGCTTATACGCCCATTTATTTATTCAAATCGCCGAATCAAGTGTGTTTCAGGATCACTCTAGCAATGTCCCGCAAACTGGTCCAAACAAAGGAGAAGGGCTTAAGGACCAAGCCATGGAGATCTTGTCCCTTGCTACTCTTTGCCCATTTGTGGGCAACCACAGTGCCATTACGATTGCGCTTTCTCGGCTGCGCTTCAAGAGATGCCGCCATGATTGTCGACAGGCAAATGGAAGATCGTTGCCCACAGACACTCTGGAAAATTGGAGAGACAATCTTGAGGCCTCCCTTTACATTTGCCAAGATGGTTTGGAGAAATCTTCTTCGTCAAGGGATTGCAAAAGACAAATTACTCTTGCACGCATTACTGGGAATGAACGCAGCTTTTCCGAGCAGATCTTTAAAGTTTCAAAAGAATTAGCTTCGTTGCTGGTAACGTTTGTCGAGGAAAGAGATAAAGGTTTTTACGAAGGCCCCCCTGCTGAATTCGTTTTCTTTGCAAATATCATGGGGCTCCCAGCAAAGTTGGAGGACGCTTTAATTGGCGCTCGCGTCGTACAGGTGCAGAAGGAAGAGGATGCCGAAGCAAAACTCGCCACCGAGCAGGTCGAACAACAAGAACCTCAAAAGCAAACTCAAACGCCGCCCGGAAAAACAACTGGGAAACTTCCGAAAGAGACACCTGCGTTGGGAATAAATCTGGAGCAGGCGAAACAGGACCCACAACAGCTGACCAAGGAAGTGCCACAAAAAGAAACCCGGCTTATCCGTGACAGACCTGTACCATATCTTTTCTTCGATCCTCGAAGTACTAAAGTCCTTTGCTTGGAGATGAATTGTTTGAGCCGTCTAAAAGAAAGCTTAAAAGCTCTCAAGTACAGCAGTGCTCCGCGATTAGCCCTTGTTCCGACACAAAAGAGTGCGATTGCCGATCGGGTTGCCGTGACAGGCGGAAAGGCTTGGGACGAAATTGTTTTCTTCCAAAGTATGAATGCTGTTCTATTGGAGGAAGGCACAAAGTTCATGCCTAGCCAATTATCATTCCATCTTTCTTCTGCTGCGCCTTTTTTTCGAACCGAAAAGCCATGGTCGGTTGGCCCGTCGGCGCGGAATGAAAATTCCATGTATGCAAAACCCCCTTACTACTATAAGTGGCACAGCCTCATCTACTCGTGCCCTAAGTGCGCTTATCTATGCGACTCAAATTGGAAATATGTGGTACATCGCGGAGTTTGTAAAGAAGTTGGGGAGATAGCTTCTGAACAAAAAGATACAGTTTGGGAGGCCTGGGAGGATCTTTCTTTTTTTAAAGATGAACAAGACGCAGCAAAGCAGAATCTGTCTAGAGGAACGAAAGCCAGCTTTAGTGCGCTGCCGAACGTTTGCTATGATATTATTCACGCGTCAGAATGTCTTATACTACGGACCCAATCCTCTATGAAATTAAAAAATGGCGTGAGCAAGACACCTGAGTCGAAGTTGGATAGCGGGGTTAGTTTCTTAGGCGACATTTTCAGGCAAGAGGCAGAGAGCAATTCGGATGATCAAAGCAGCGAACACAAAGCTGCAACAGAGTCTCCGTCCGTCCGAAAGAGACCACGGAGAGACGGCCGTACAAAGACGGTGAAAGGGAGGACTGGGCCAAAGAGGCCACCGAGAAAGATTAGACGTTACTTGTAATAATTCGTAACTTGAAAGATTTTTTTTTTTTAACTGATTTTAATGCACTGTAAAAATGGCGGGCCTCTATTATTGAAGTGCAGCCGGACTTTCAACGGCATCTGAGCTGTTGGGCTGCAATACCAAGTCGGCCTTCAAAACATTCATCAATCCTTTCAGATTTCCCAAATCGTCCAGCATGAGTTCGAACCCTTCGTCCCAGTCCGCATTTCCATTCACAATTACACGATCCATCATTTTCTGAGCCGTCATCTCGAACGAACCAATAAGTCTATGTTTGCCGCTCTTTTCCCAGTCATACACCGACAATTTGAGAGACCATTCTAAATCGCAATAGCACAGTTCCTCCAGTCCGATGGTAAATTCTTCCCAAAAAGGATTGAGATGATTGTCAATGTGTTCTGATCGGTATACAGCATTCCTGTATGTTTACGTTGTAGTGTGGTGTTGATTCGCCGCGGAAGATGCACAGAATTAGAGACTTCAGTACAACTCGGGCACAATAAAGCTAGCTGATAAACGAATGGGAACATACCATCGAACTACTCCAGAGGCATGGTCTGATTTTTTTTTTGAAATTTCAAAGAAGGGATCCGATCTGCCAAGTCCCATCAAACCAGGTTCAACATTCTTAATGTCTAATCCTCTCAGGTGGAGCTTCATGTAGCCCTGTGTAGAACCTTGAATGCTCTCTTGAATATCCACAAAGATTCTATTGATGTTCCAAGACTCATGGTGAGAACACGGCCATAATTGTGCCGCGGGACGAGACTCACGCCAACTCCTCAAAAATACTAGCACAAAAGTTAGACTTACTGCGCTCCATTGTTTCTGGATTCGTCTTCTTTCATTTGCATATGACCTGGAGATCGAAAGACTTCCGAGGCATCAAATTCTGCTTTGGCTAGTAATTTGTCGTTGCTATTGGCGCCACGCCAATCGTAAACAAAAACAGTAAAGGGAAGTTTTTGGCCAGGTGAAAACTCCAGTGTCATAGAAATACACCAGTCAGGATGTTGAGTTGGTTCTCGGATCTCCGTCCTTCCAATGTCTTGTCCATTCAAGGTAACAATAGCATATGGTGCCGGTCTTCCTCCAAGGAACCGGCGCTTCAGTTTGTCCGCGTGCAACGACAATTGGTATTTCGTGGGCATAGTGAAGCATGCACTGTTTAAAATCAGCAAGAAAGAAATAATGTGCTCTCAAATTTTACTAGTACTATTAAATAGTACTACTAGTAGTACTGCCTAGCTAGGAGTCGAGTACTCTAGTACTCCTACTACCTGGTAGTAGCTAGTAGACTAGTACTCTACTAGTAGTAGTACAATATTTCAGTGTAAGAATTAACCTGGTAATAGTCTAGTAAGCAGAAGCATGACGGAGTTCATTGCAAGAATCAGGATTTTAGTCCTGAATACTCTCGTGACTGAACCGTAAACTTTCATATTATTATTATTATCAACTTCTCAGCCCCTACTACAGCTGCCTACTAGAGCTAGCTAGAGTACTGTAGCCTA
>Ga0100402_1007964_pt1 | contig 10086 bp, 5 predicted proteins | sample CryGeyme20150102_FD_80419 | JGI IMG/M metagenome (GOLD analysis project Ga0100402, IMG submission 80419) | Groundwater microbial communities from Crystal Geyser aquifers in Utah, USA - Crystal Geyser metaG 2015-0102 | ecosystem: Environmental > Aquatic > Deep subsurface > Groundwater | place...
AAATCCTGAAGGCAGATGGAGAAAATTTGCATATGCTGAAATCATTGAAAGAGATAAAACCAACTTAGATATATTTTGGATAAAGGACAAAAGTTTAACTGACTTAGACAACTTGCCCGACCCTGATGTTTTGGCAAATGAAATCATAGAAAACATAGAAGCAGGATTAAACAGTTTTAAAGAAATAATGGAAACGATAAACGGAGACGAATAGGCAACGTAGTAGTCAAGCACATTTGCAGGTCGCACAAGCCAACGCTAAAGCCAAAACCTGCAAAAGAGCTTGCCTACCCCAACGCACCGACAAAAGACAATGCAGCAAAAAATGAACATAACGACTGACGAGAAAGAACACCGAACCGATAACAGCGGTTTTGCAAAAAAGCGGGTTCAGTGGTTAATTGAGCATTCTACCTCGCATCAAATTTTGTGGTATGTTGACAGTTTTGTGCTCCGAAATCCGCTTCTTCGCAAAGCCGCAAACCGTTGGCAACAAGTGTAAAAAGACAGACACAGCAGACAGATACGATATTGACAAAATTAAAATAAGAAAGGATTTAGCTTTTTGACAGGACAGTGCAAATTTGATGGAAATTTATTTTGTTTTTTTCTTCCCCCCGCAAAAAAAGAAGAAAGAAACCCTACCCACATTGCACACATTGCCAAAGCCCCACGAGCCAACGCTAAAACCAAAGCTTTGCCAAAGAGTGCAATCTTGCCGACACACCCGTGCAAATTTGTTACATTTGAGCTTTAATTAAACGAATTTTGAGAATATAAAAATATGAGTGAAGACCAAAAGAAAGTATTAGAACAACAACTCTGGAATATTGCCAATACCCTGAGAGGCAAGATGAATGCTGACGAGTTCCGAGATTACATACTCGGATTTATTTTTTATAAATACTTGTCGGAGAAAATGGAGATTTACGCTAATACCATTCTGAAACAGGACAAGATTAAATACCACGATATTCAAGAAAGCACGAAACAAGGCAAAGAATATATTGAAGCCATAAAAGAAGAATCACTTGAAAAATTAGGTTACTTCTTAAAACCTTCTGAATTATTTGGTGAAGTTGCAAAACGTGGAAACGGCAACGGAAACAAGGACAAAGAAAGTAATTTCATACTCGAAGACTTACAAAAAATCCTGACTAATATCCAACTCAGCACAATGGGAACGGCAAGCGAGGAGGATTTTGACAACCTCTTTGAGGATATGGATTTGAATAGTACAAAACTTGGAAAATCACCCGAAACAAGAAATGAAATTATTGCAAAGGTGCTGTCGCACCTTGACAAAATTGATTTCAAACTCGAACATACTGAGCTTGATGTTTTGGGCGATGCATACGAATACCTGATTGGACAGTTTGCCAGTGGAGCAGGAAAAAAAGCAGGTGAATTTTATACACCGCAACAGGTTTCAATGGTTTTGGCTAAATTGGTTACAACAGGAAAGACCAAATTAAAAACGGTTTACGACCCAACTTGTGGTTCGGGTTCTTTATTGTTGCGTGTGGCAAAGGAAGTAAAAGAAGTAAGCAACTTTTACGGACAGGAAATGAATCGAACCACTTACAACCTTGCCCGAATGAATATGATTTTGCACGGTGTGCATTATCTAAAATTCGACATTAAGCAAGAGGACACTTTAGAACATCCACAACACATTGACAAACAATTTGAAGCCATTGTAGCTAATCCACCATTTTCAGCACAATGGAGTGCAAACCCATTATTTACAAGCGATGACCGTTTTAGCCAATACGGAAAATTAGCCCCAGGCAGTAAAGCCGATTATGCTTTTGTGCAACATATGATTTACCACTTGGCTGACAATGGAGCAATGGCAATTGTATTGCCACACGGTGCATTATTTAGAAGCGGGGCAGAACAACACATTCGTAAATATTTAATCGAGGACAAGAATTTTTTAGATGCTGTTATTGGTTTGCCAGCAAATCTATTTTACGGTACACCAATTCCAACGTGTATAATGGTTTTCAAAAAGTGCAGAGAAAACCCCGAAAATGTATTGTTTATTAATGCAGCCGAAAATTTTGAGCGTGGCACACAAAATATTTTACGCCCAGATGATATTGACCGTATTATAACGACATACAGAGAACGAAAAGAAGTTGAAAAGTACAGCAGTTTGGCAACACTTGAATTTATTGCCGAGAACGAGTACAACTTAAATATTCCTCGATATGTAAACACATTTGAGGAACAAGTAACAATTGATATTGCTACGGTAGCAAGACAATTGAGAAGTCTTGAAAAAGAAATGAAAAATACCGATGATGAGCTAACTTCATTCTGCAAAGAACTTAATATTGACACCCCGTTTTAACTATGGAAAAATTACAAAGCAAAATTCCGCAAGTAAGGTTTCCAGAGTTTAAAGAAGCATGGGAGCATAAAAAATTAAGCGACCTATTAAGCGAAGCCAAAAAGCGAAACAATGATTTGAAATATAGCAAGGACGAAGTCTTATCTGTTTCGGGCGAATTGGGAATTGTAAACCAAATTGAGCATTTAGGCAGAAGTTATGCAGGTGTTTCGGTTCACCAATACCACGTTGTTGAAACTGGCGACATAGTTTATACCAAAAGCCCACTGAAAGCAAACCCTTTTGGAATTATTAAACTCAATAAAGGCAAAGCTGGGATAGTTTCAACACTTTATGCAGTTTACAAAGTAAATCAGAATACTGCTTACGGACCTTTTATTGATTATTACTTCTCGTTAGATGCCAATACCAACCGCTATTTGCGACCATTGGTAAAGAAAGGTGCAAAAAACGATATGAAGATTAACAACGCTTATGTACTGCACGATAAAATATTTGCACCATCAATTTCCGAACAAACACGCATTGCTTCTTTCTTTACGGTTTTAGACAAAAAAATAGCCCAACTCAAACAAAAGAAATCCCTTTTAGAGCAATACAAGAAAGGCATAATGCAAAAACTCTTTTCGCAGGAATTGAGGTTTAAAAATGAGAATGGAAAAGATTTTCCGAAATGGGAGAAAAAGAAACTTGGAAAGGTTGCGGATGTAAATCCAAGAAGTGATATTTTACCTGACACGTTTATTTACATTGACTTAGAAAGTGTGGTGAAAGGAAGGTTAACTAAAAAGGAGAGAATAAATAAATCAGAGGCACCAAGCCGAGCACAAAGGCTCTTAATAAAAAATGACATTCTTTTTCAAATGGTTAGACCTTATCAAAGAAACAATTTTTTCTTCAAAAGTTCTGAAAAAGACTTTGTTGCTTCAACTGGATATGCTCAAATCAGAACATCGGGAAACTCTGAATTTCTTTTTCAGTTTTTACACGAAGAAACATTTGTCAGAAAGGTAATTGAGAAGTGTACAGGTACAGGTTATCCTGCAATAAACTATACAGACCTTTCAAATATAATAATTAGCATACCATCGGAAAATGAACAAAATAAAATCGCCAATTTTTTATCAAGTATTGATGATAAGATAAACCGAACAGAAAGTCAATTAGAACAAACCCAAAAATATAAAAAGGGCTTACTTCAAAATATGTTTTGTTAAATGAAAAGAAATCAAGACAACATAGATAAGTGGTTGAAATTCCTTGACCCAGAAAACCTGAAAGGAAACTTGATGTTTTCTTCTCTCTACATTGCTTCATTTGAAGCATTCAAAGACTATGTTGTTGATGAAGTAAAGTTTTTCTTCAATAATGGTTTTAAAGATGGTGAATTTACTTTTTCTAATGAATACAACACCAAAGTTAAAATCTTAGACAAAAGCCTATTAAAGGCAACTTTAATTTGGTTAAAGGACTTAGAGGCAATTGATGAAAAGGATATTGAAACCTATGATGAATTAAGGCAATACAGAAACAAGTTGTCGCATGAATTGATGACTTTGCTTTTTGAAGGTTTACCGCAAGAATTACCTGAAAAGTTTGCTCAACTCATTGCCTTAAGAGTGAAAATAGAAAAATGGTGGATTATGAATATTGAAATACCCACCAATCCCGATTTTGATGCAAGTACTAGAATAAAAGATGAGGACATAATGACTTCTTCTCAAATCTTTAATCAATTAATATTTGACATGCTTTCTGGTGATGAAAAAAGAGCATCCTATTATCAAAATGAATTTAAGCAGAGATTTAATAAGTAATGGCAAAACAACCCGAACAAATATTAGAAGAACAATTGGTTGTGCAACTGCAAAAGCTCAATTATAGTTTGGTGCATATCAAAGACGAAAAGGAATTGATTGCTAACCTCAAAAGCCAATTAGAAAAGCACAACAATATAAAGTTATCCGATTCAGAGTTTGAGAAAGTGCTGAATATCCTTAGTAAAGGTTCTGTTTTCGAGAAAGCTAAAACTTTAAGAGAAAAACAGCATATTGTAAGAGATAACGGAGATAATTTGTATTTTGAATTTATCCAAACCGACCATTGGTGCCAAAACCAGTTTCAGGTTACGCATCAGGTAACAATGGAGGGCAAATACAAAAACCGCTACGATGTTACTTTGCTAATTAATGGTTTGCCTTTAGTGCAAATAGAATTGAAACGCAGAGGTCTTGAACTAAAAGAAGCATTTAACCAAATAAACCGCTATCAACGCCATTCGTTTGGTGCAAGTTCTGCTTTGTACCAGTACATTCAAATATTCGTTATCAGTAACGGTGTAAATACAAAATACTACGCCAACAATAGGTTTCAATCATTCAAACAAACTTTTTTCTGGACTGATAAAGAAAACAAACGACTTTCAAACATTCTGAACGGTTTTACAAGTGAGTTTTTAGAACCTTGCCACATATCAAAAATGATATGCAAACACATTGTTCTCAATGAAACGCAAAAAATACTGATGGTGCTTCGCCCTTATCAGTTTTATGCAGTTGAAGCATTGGTTGACAAGGTAATGCACAGCCGAAGCAATGGCTATATTTGGCACACCACTGGTTCGGGCAAAACGCTTACTTCGTTTAAAGCTAGTCAAATATTAACAGCATTGCCAAAGGTGAAAAAAGTGGTTTTTGTGGTTGACCGTAAAGATTTAGACTATCAAACAACCAAAGAATTTAACAGTTTCAGCAAAGGGAGTATTGACGGAACAGACAATACAAAAGCATTGGTTAAACAATTTACCGACGATACCAAACTGATTGTTACCACCATTCAGAAACTAAACACAGCCATAAGCAAACAGCATTATGTGGCAAGAATGGAAAAACTCAAAGATGAACGGATAGTTTTCATTTTTGATGAATGCCATCGCTCACAGTTTGGCGAAACACACGGAAGAATTAACAAGTTTTTCAATAATCCGCAAATGTTCGGCTTTACAGGTACGCCCATATTTGCCGACAATGCCGTTAAAAATGAATTAGGGAAACGCACCACCAAAGAATTGTTTGCCGATTGTTTGCATAAATATGTGATTACCGATGCAATTAAAGACGAGAATGTTTTGAAATTCTCAGTCGAATATGTGGGCAGATACAAACGCAAAGACTCAGCAACAGAAATAGATATTGAGGTTGAAGACATCGACACCAAAGAGTTGATGGAATCGCCTATCCGTTTAGAGAAAATTGCCGATTACATTTTAGCCAACCACAACCGAAAAACGCACAACAAAGAATTTACCGCTATGTTTTGCGTAAGCGGAATTGAAACGCTGATTAAATACTACGATATTTTCCAAAAGAAAAAAGACGAAGGGAAACACAATTTAAAAATAGCAACCATTTTCAGCTACGCTGCAAATGAAGAAGATGCCGATGCGAACGGCTTTATTCCCGAAGAACTTTCGGTTGTTGAAGAACCACGGGCTTTATATGGTTTACACGCTCACAGTCGTGAAAAATTGGACGAGTATATTGAACATTACAACAAAATGTTTGAAACCAAATTCTCGACCAAAGACAGCGAATCGTTTTATAATTACTACAACGATATTTCAAAGAAAGTTAAGGAACGGAAAATTGATATTTTGCTCGTTGTAAATATGTATTTGACAGGTTTTGACAGTCCACCGTTAAATACATTATACGTTGACAAAAACCTGAAATATCACGGACTTATTCAGGCGTATTCACGCACCAATCGAATACTGAACGAACAAAAATCGCAGGGGAATATTGTTGTTTTTCGTAATCTTAAGAACGCCACCGATGAAGCAATAACCTTATTCAGCAACAAAGAGGCGATTGAGGTTATTATAATGAAACCTTACGAGGATTATGTAAAGAAATTCAACGAAGCGTTTATTGCCTTGCTAAAAATTACACCAACCGTAAACAGCGTAAACGAACTGCAAACCGAGAATGACGAATTAGAATTTATCAAATCATTTAGGGAACTGATTCGGATAAAAAACATTCTCACAGCATTTGCCGACTTCAAGTGGGAAGATTTGGCAATGAACGAACAACTTTTCGAGGATTTTAAAAGCAAATACCTTGACCTTTACGACAAAGTTAAAAGCGACCATCAAAAAGAGAAAGTTTCCATTTTAGAAGATGTGGACTTTGAATTGGAACTAATCCACCGTGACGAAATTAATGTTACTTACATCATTCAATTACTTATTAAACTGAAATCGAAAGTACAAAAAGACGTTTCGCAAACCGAAAAGGAAATTTTCAATTTACTCAATACCGAAGCACATTTGCGAAGCAAACGTGAATTAATTGAGAAGTTCATACAAGACAATTTACCAGCAATTGAAGACACAGACGATATTCCGCAAGAATTTGAAAAATTCTGGAATGCCGAGCAACAGAAAGCATTTAACCAACTCGTAAGTGAAGAAAAACTTTCAGCCGAAAAAACACAATCACTGATTGAAGATTATTTGTATGCCGAGAGAGAACCGCTTCGTGATGAAATACTGCAATTGCTTGAAGGTGAACAACCAACACTTTTAGAACGCAAAAAAACAGGTGACAGAATCTTGAAGAAGATATTGAATTTTGTAGATACATTTATAAACGGAATAACAGGTAACTAAAAACAGAATATTATGGAAGAAATATCAAATGAAAACAAGTTACGTGTAAAAAAATACCTTGGTTTAGAAAATGTAAGTGTATTAGCTGGTGCGGGTACGAGTTGGCATCTCGGAGCACCTGTTATTAGAAATATTCCAGAAGGTTTAAAGCCTAAATGTGAAAAAGATATTGAAACGTATTTTGGAAAAGGACAGAATCCGTCTTTTGAGGATTTATTTAATTGCTTACAAGCGGATAGATATATAAAAACTAAAAGAAAAGAGTCAACAACTGAAATTGACAATTCAATTAAAGTAATGCAAAAATGGTTGTTTGATAATTGCAACACTGAAAAAACAGTGTTGAATGTGAAAGACGATAAAAGACTAAATAAAAACAGATACCATTATCATGAAGCATTCGTAAAGAAACTGCTCCAGAGACCAAACAATCTTAAAAGGGTAAATTTGTTTACTACAAATTATGATATGGCATTTGATTATGCTCTCGATAATTTAGGTGTTCATTATATTAATGGATTTATGGGAGTGCATAATCGTTGCTTTAGACCAGAAGTATATGATTATGACTTATATTATCCAGGACAAAGTGTAACAGGCAAAGTACATCGTGCAGAAAAAGTTCTTAAATACTATAAAATTCACGGTTCATTGTCTTGGTTAGCAACCAAACCAACAGTTAGTAATACTTATGGTATAAAGGAAATTCCTTTAAATAATGATTTTAAAGTTGATGAAGATAAGGAGTTGATGATTTATCCTTGTGTAAGCAAAAAGTCATTTACTTTAGATTTACCATATTCAGAGCTATTTAGACAATTCTCTCAGGCGATAAATCAACCACAATCAGTATTATTCTGTGTAGGATATTCATTTTACGATGAACATATTAATGACATAATAAAACAAGCACTCACAATTCCTTCGTTCACTTTGATTATAGCAAATTACTCGCAAAAAATAGATGCTAATTCTCCTATTGAAGAACTAAAGGCATTGAAAGATAAAAGAATAATAATCCTTGATGAAACAGATGCCAACCAATCAACATTTATTGGCTTTGTGGATAGCATAATACCCGATTTATATGAAGAAGAAGAAAATGAGGTGATAGCAAACACAATGCAAAAAATTTACGAAAAAGAAATTGTTAAACCTGTTGAAATTGCGATACCCATTGAACCAACCGAAGTTCAGGAAGAATCCAAAAAAACAGAAGAAGATGATTTGCCTTTTTAAAAGAAAATTTGTGAGATATGACGACAACAAATAAAGTAATTGGTAGAGTTCTTTCTGTTGACAATTTTAGGGTTTTCATTAAAATTGATGAAGATTTGCATGGGGCATATAAAAGCGGTGTTCATGACATTTATGAGATTGCAAGGATTAATTCATATCTCATTATTCCTGTTGGTTCTGATAGGGTTGTAGCATTGATTACTCGTGTAACAATGAAAGAGGAAATCGAGTTTGATAAAAATACCACAAATATTACCCTGCCGACCTCTGCTCGCTATATTTCGGCGACAATGTTAGGCACTATTGCAAAGCAAAAAGATGCTGAGAAATTCATACAAGGTGTTTACAATTTTCCAACTTTAGATAATCCTGTTTGGTATGTGACTGAAAAGGACTTAAAACACATATTTGATGACAAACAAGATTTAGAAAAAATAAAATATGAAACAGACTTTTATCTTCCAGTCGGTATCTCTCCAGCATTTTCAAACTATAAAGTAAAAATTTGTCCTGACCAATTCTTTGTAAAACATTCAGCAATACTAGGGAATACAGGCTCTGGCAAGTCTTGTACATTTACTTCAATCATTCGAAATCTTTTTAAATATGACTATAATGGTTTGAAATTGCAAAATGCTCATTTTGTAATTTTTGACACTAATGGAGAATATAAAGATGCCTTTTTACCTGAAAAAACAGATGAATTTGATGTAAAAACAATTCAGGATTTGCAACAAATAAACGCATATTATTATGGTGGAGATGAAGAAGTAAAAGTTCCTTATTGGTTTATGAATTGGGAGGATTTTAAATCATTGCTTAACCCTAGTGAAGGTACTCAAGCCCCAATATTAAATAGGGCTATTGGTTTAGCCAAAAACAATAGTAATATTTCAACTAATAACGAAAATAATGAGCTAGATATTCTTGAAATAGAACATTTAAACTCCATTGTTGAGTATGCTAAATCAGGCTCAGATTGGTGGAAAGCAACAAATTTAAAAGATTCATTTAATTCAATAAAAGTCAAATTACCAACAAGTTTAAAAAGTATCAGTTTGGAAAAAAATTCGCAGGTTCCAACTGTTAATCAAATAAATGAAATTGATAATCTTATCAATAAAAATAGAAAACTGATTGAAGTCAAACAGATTATTAGCGAGAAAAATATTGATAGTCCAATTTGGTTTAAATATCAGGAATTGTGCACTAAATTTATCGATACTGCAATAGAGCAAGAGAATACTACCAATAACAAATTAAATGAATATATTTCTACTTTAAGACTTAGGATGAGAAGTTTTTTTAATGATAAAAGAATTTCCGTTCCTTTAATGCTTAACGACAATAATTCTGACAATAAAGAAATTCTTGCACAATTTATATCTTTCATACTTGGCGATTTTAATCGGTTAAACAAAACTTCATCAAATAATTTTATCCAAGAATATAACAAAATAAATCCTTCAAATATTCATGATAAATCCAATCAAATTACGATAATTGATGTTTCTCAATTGCCTTTTGAAGTTCTTGAAACAGTTACAGCTTTATTGGGTCGTCTTATTATCGAGTTTGTCTCTCATTTTACACCAGTAAATAGAGGTAAGTTCCCTATTGTAATAGTATTAGAAGAAGCTCAAAATTATATTGCTGAGAAAAAAGAATCCGTTGCAAAAACAGTTTTTGAACGCATTGCAAGAGAAGGAAGAAAATATGGCATTTCCTTAATTGTTTGTAGCCAAAGACCTTCAGAATTATCAAAAACAGTGCTTTCACAATGCAATTCTTTTGTAATTCACAGATTACAAAATCC
>Ga0100402_1007968_pt1 | contig 10083 bp, 13 predicted proteins | sample CryGeyme20150102_FD_80419 | JGI IMG/M metagenome (GOLD analysis project Ga0100402, IMG submission 80419) | Groundwater microbial communities from Crystal Geyser aquifers in Utah, USA - Crystal Geyser metaG 2015-0102 | ecosystem: Environmental > Aquatic > Deep subsurface > Groundwater | place...
ATGAACCAAGGAAATAGTATGATGGGAGGCAATCAAGGAAGCCTGTTTGGACAGACAAACCAGGGAGGAGGAATGTTTCCCAATGCTCAAGGAGGAAATAACTTCTTGATGAATATGGGGAGCAATCAAATTCAGCCTCCTCCTCAAGGCGCAAGCTCAAACCTAATGGCGATGCGGAAGTGATGATGATAAATGGCTCAATTAATACTGTTCGGTGGTTCTATTAGTATTGTTCGGTGACTGAGATAGATTGCTCAAGTTGATGCTATAATCATATCTATAAAAGAAATGAACCAAGTCATTAAAGAGCTGGCCTCGAAAAACAGTATGTCACTTTGTACCTAGACCTCCAGGACTTCCTGCTTACCCTGCTCGACGATGTCCACAAGTACTTCTCCGCTGCTGCTCCCCAGAGTGAGGAAAAAACAGTCGCTGCCCTAATGACAATCTTTAACAAAATCCAGAAATAGTTTCCACTGATCATATCCATAGGGTCCATTGCTAAACGACTGGCCCAGGACCTGAAGCAAAAAATAGCTGAGGTAAGCTGACAGTAACACAGCGCACAGACAAGGGGATCGAGAGAAGGAAGGCCTCAGGAATGAAATCTTTCATTGCAAGCATAGAGGAGGGGGGACAAGAGGAAGAGCTGATCCGAACATCGAGCTAATAAAACCAGCAAAATTTACAAGCCTGGGTGAAAAAGACCCTCCTCGAGACTGTCACAGAACTCAAGGATTAAATAAAGGAGGCTGATGACCTTACTGCCTAAAGCCTAAAAAACAAGCTGACCAGAACAGCAAGAAGTGGATAAATATTGCCTGAGGTTCTTTTTGTTGACTCCTTCCTTACCAACCACCAAGCAGTCAAAGGCCTCTAAGGCTATTCGATCAAGAATGTTGTCGGGACGGCCTGCAATGACGATGAGCTCAACTTTTTTGAGGGAGCACAGGCTCTAAGAGGTGCTAGATTGTTGCTACTGAGTGCAGATGCTATACTGCGCAATGGAGGGGTGGTATGTAGGAGTGGAGGGATGATGCTGGCTGTAGCAGCCAGAGAGCTGGGCATTCCTGTTTTGGCTATATCAAGAAGCTACTGTTTGTGGGAGCACATCATGTGCAGTCAAGAGTGGCTGGTGTCCTCCTCGAGCGGCAGGAAGTGGTTCCCTGAAGAAGATGAAACCAACTTCAGAGTGTGTATTGGGAAGGACTTTGACTATGTGGTCCCAGACCTGATAGGGGGTTTGGTGGGGGAAAGCCAAGGTTGGGAGAACAGGAGCATCGTCGAGATATTCGAAGACTACTACAACTGATGATTATGTTTGTGACGGTTATTATTCAAGTATGAACTACTACCACGCCATCGAGCAAATCGAAACCTCCGAACAGGAAGAGCTTTTGGAAATGTACTAGCTGTTTGATACTCGAAACAAGGGTAAGTCTCCCCTCATTCAGGATTCATCGATCCTCCCGCTCTCGTGGAGGCCATGAAGATACTCGGCTATGATATTGACAAAAGGCAAGTTGCACAGATGGTCGAATACCTTGACTAGGGGAACAAAGGAATCATCACCAAGGAAGCCTTCCTGAGGTTCATGACTGCCAGAATAGTATTCCTCACCCTATGCAGGACTATAGAGATTAACAGGAGGATCTGAGGGGAGCTTTTGAGTACTTTGACCAGCTGGGAAGAGGGTCTATTCGCGAAGGCGACTTGCTGAGAGTGGCTGAGGAACTGGGAGAGTAGAGTGAGGACTGCAGCAAGATGATGGCTGAGGCAGATAAGGATGAGGACGGCCATCTGAGCTGGGAGGAGTTCATGAGAGTGATAAAAAAGACCAGCTATTATTGAATGATTCAGTTGCTCCTCTGATAAGCTACTACTTCTGAAATAAGGATTGCCAAATTCTCAGAATGATAATAATTAAGCTATGAAGTAGTCTTAGCTGTGGGAATTTTTGGGAGAACAGGAACGCAGGGCAGTTCAGAGCTAGGTCGAAAGAATCAGGAACAAGTAGAAACTCCCTCAACCAATATGGAAGCTCTACCAGCAACTACAGATCTTTTCAGTAAAGGGGCAGCAATTCGATCTTATAAGATAAGTGATCCAATTAAAAGTGGCTCAAATCAACAAGGAAGCTGCCCTCAAAGTTTATGAAATGCTGATAGATAAGCTGCTATTAATGATCTCGAAGTCAGTAAGCAGGCTTGAAGAGGAAAAGACAATCGCGTACCTTGGCGCATAGTACTCCAGAGTGGTCAATCAGACCTGTAACCGTGATGACTTTGAGTGGAGAGTATGGGCTCACCCGAAAGGGTCCTTGTGGGAACGGTTGAATGAAGAGGTAAAAAAAGTATTAACCGGAACTCTCAGATTCATGATGAAGGTTTATGAGATTGCTGAGATTGACGTCGCAAAGGAAGCTGAGAGAGGGATATTCAAGATGGAGCATCGGCTGAGTAGCGAGAAGAAGAGATTGGATAGTATATTTTTCATGGAGTTCAACGTGGTCAAATCATTGATCAAGATGGAGAAGGAAGTGGATAACAAGAGTGAGTTAAAAAATGGGACTGCTGTGGAGGGACTGTTTGACTAGATCTAAAAAATAGAGAAGGAAAAGTAGTGCCAGTAGGACCAAAATGCAAAGAAAGGCAAATTTTAAGATAAACCAGAGAAAGATTAAAAGTAGGAAGATTCCTTTATGCAGAGGTTATCCAATAAGGGAAAAGAGCTCGTTGGTAAATTCACAGCGTATTTCTAAAGCAATGGTTAAGAACAAAAGGATCTCAAAGATTTTGAAGGAGCAGACCTTGAGACAAGATTGGAACTCAAAGAGGAAGAAAAGGAGTTTGTAATGAAGATGTCTTATAAAGGTCAGCTAGAGTTAATCCAACTTCTTCAGGGACAGTTTAGTTAGCAGGACAAGTGGGATTTATAGTATCTACTCAGGCTGCCATTGATGAGATGGGAGGAAAATGAAAATTTGGTGACTGGACCAGGAAAGCTAGTGCAGGCCAATAGACTGGAATTATATCGTCTTAAAAATACTCTCAATAACAACATCAAAAACCTTAGGGAAGGAAAAAGAAAGCAATCTGGTATCTTTCTGGTATTAACTGGGCTTTTTTACAAAACTCTTGAAAAGGAGTACAGCACTCTTGTTAAAAGATACCTGGTGAGAGTCTTAGAAGGAATTGAAAATCTACATGAACACGACTGTCCTTATCTGAGAGGAGCTTTAAAGATTTACTAGATGAAAGATGTTAAACCTTCTCCGTATGCCGCCAAGCTTGTTGCAGAGCTGCCCTACCGCTCTCCTTCCTTTTAGTCTTCTGAACGCAGTAAAGTATTCAAGGAGAACCTTGAAAAATAAAAAGAGTTAATGCTTGATCCTCCCTCAAAGGACTTGAACAAGAACTTGTTATAAAACGAAGTGATAGCCATTCAGAGACTGACCTACTCAAAACCATGTAAAAACGTGACTTTCTTGGTGAGTGGCTATTTGAGTGAGAACACTGACAAGGACCAAGAATGGAAAGGAATAATTAAAGCCCTAGGCGACACCGAGTGCTACGGTCTGTTGTGGAAAAGCAGCACAATCAAGTAACTCCTAAACTACCTGGCCATCATTGGAGGAGGACTTGCCTTGAAAAAAGTTGGATCAGCTTATCCACTGATCGCTATGGCAGGAATAGGAGCAAAGATCGTGAATGGAATCATGAACAAAGAGTCTAAGCAGGAAAATCCTTTTTGGCTAGCTCTTGAAAGGGCAGACGAGGCAGGAAAAGAGTTTGCATAGCTCCTCATGAAGCATTTCTCAGACAGACACATCACTCTGATTGGATACTCTATGGGGACAGAGGTTATCAAGGCATGTGTGGAGCGACTGGAAAGAAATAAAATGGAAGGTATGCTGCTGAACGTGGTGACTCTTGGAGGAGTGGCAGTCAGGGAGGATGTTGAGAAGATCATGAGACACTGCCATTCACCCCTAAGTTGGATCAACTACCAGAGTCGAAGGGACTACTCGGTAAGGTACATGTTCAGAGTATGCACACTGGGCAGCAGGCCTATTGGCTGGGGAGGGGTGAGGAAAGTATCAGGGCATGAGGTGGAGAATGTGGATGTGAGTTAGTTGGTCGCAGCCCATTTGCTGTTCAGAAGAAACCTTTACGGCCTAACTCTGCTGACTGGTCTTAATCACTACTGAAGTTGATGATATGTCCATATAATATTGCAATTTAACTATCACTTTTTTTTAGAGTATCTCTGCATGATCCTCTTTAGCTGAATAATTATATAAGTACATCTTCGTCTTCCTATTAGTCAGAGTCTAGCTAGATATGTCTGATTGGCTTAGGGGCAACAGGCTACCCCTTCTTTTCATCTTTCTATTATTTTCTTGTCTCTTTGGATATGATTAAATTTCTGGGAGAGGACGGTGAAGATGGTTCAAGCCGATTTATTGCTTTGGGCTTAAGATCTTTTTCAGAAGATCCTCTCTATTCAGAGTAATTCCTCCCTGTGTACTTACTTGTGATAGCAGTTATCTATTTCTTCTCTTCAGAGGCAAGACCCTTTCCTTTCTTTTCGCTTTCAGGGAGCAATTATTATTGCTTTAAAGGGAATCGATATTTATCAGGCATATTTCTCGGTGACTCAACCTTTATTTTTTCGGGCTGAGATATCGTCTTCTTCATGGAGTTGGGAATCATGGCCGGCCTTTCTTATCTCTTTTCTTCTTCAAATGATCTGATCTATCTGCTTGGCAAGTTGGAACCGAAAGAACCATTGAACTGAGGCGATTGAAAAGGCTAATCATTGATGCTGTTGGCTAAAAGATTCTCCAGGGTTTGCTCCTAATCTAGTGAATTTTCATGAGCAGCAAAGGAAAAGTTGCCTTTGTTGTCTTTAAGTCTGAACTACTTACTTTTCGATAGCTGAATAGGCTGCTGGGATTGGGTCTGCCCAAAATGGGGCTCTTCCTTGAAAGAAGGAAGTTGTGGCTCAGAGATCGGAGGGTAGCTTTGCACGAGAGGGTACTGCATCTGATAGACAGGGGAAACATGAGGAATCACAGTATTTTGCCGGGTCAGGCTTTTTATTACCTCCTTCAGCTCCTCGCAGTGGTTTTTATATATTTCGAGTTCTTTCTTTAGAGCAGCTATCTGTAAGTCCTTCTCATCATTACTCCGAGAGCTAAAGGTGTCTGTTGGAAATTCAGGAAAATTAGGTCTTGACTGGACAGACTATACTTCAGACTCTTCCTTGTCTTCCTCCATGATAACTTATCTCGTAGAGAGGCGGTGTTCGGTAGCAAAGGTGGGAACCTGTTCAATGCTAGAAGCCACTGTCCACCTAGCAGAGGCAGGCACCTAAAACAGATAGTTTGTCTGCTTGCTTCTCTCCTCAAAGTGAATCAGCAGTCCTGTTCGTTCTCCTTTGACGCTAATCCTTTTGGTTACGAGGGGTGTGATAAGGTAGTCCATGATGGAGGCCCATAAAAGAGTGTCTTGCTTGCTTCCCAGTCGACCGAAGATGAAAATGCCAAGGAGAGGGACTGGTTTATCCATGAGATAATATTCCTGAGGATCCAGCAGCACCAGCTTGAAAGAATCACTTTCGTTCCTCGTAATTGCTACATACCCATAGAGCACTTCTTATGAAAAGTTGAAATTTCCCAACTTTTTCAATGGAGGGCTCATCACGAAGGAGCAAGGATGCATCTTCACCTTTCGCAAAGACAGCTCTGCCTACCTGACAAATAGTGTACCTTGGGGTAGAACATCAACCGACCAATCTTCAGCCTCTTCTCTCTTTCCTCCACCAAAATAAAGACCCGAATCAGCCGACTCAGCTTCCTCCAAAGATCAGAAATCCGGCCCTGCTGATCTTCAGGAGCCAGTTGGTGGCCACTTCTTTCATAGAGACATCTGAAATCATGCTCCACTCTCTGCTGTGTCTTCGCATAGCCATCCTCCTTTACAACTGACAGTCCGATACAAAAGGCCTCCTTGGACTATTGCAGGCTCCCTAAAGTTTCCTCCTCCTCTGAGGATAGCTCTTGCATGCGATCTATACAGGTATTCGGGCCATCTGCCAACAAAATACCCTGAATAGAGTATCGACTTCGAACAGACTTGTCGAGTATTTTAGCTGCCAGACCCGGATCAAAGGAGAGAAGCAACTCAGGAGGTGTGAGGGTCCGTTAGTGAGGCTGAATGATGTGATGGCTACTTTAGACTCGAAGGTATATTGTTTGATGTACTTGGGAGCTTTGGGTTAGAAGAGAGGAAAGTTGGGCTTGGAGGGATCTGGCGGGTCAAGGGGCTGTCTTAGAGGCATCTTTTTGCTGACACCTTGCGTGAATTCCTCCATCCACCTCTGCTTATTCTTTTTGAATTTGTCCATTATATTATATGATTGTCAATCGTTCATTATGCTGTACTGGCTTGACTATATTGACTATAATAGCAGTTATGAGTCTGAGACGTAATCAGCTCAAGAGGATGAGCCTGGAGCAAATCATGGACCACCTCAGTATCGAAACCGACCCTGCCAACATCGAAATGATCAACTCCTACCTCTCTGACAAAAACCAAATGCTCATCGAGAAAAAAACAGCCATCATTGATCAGCTTGAAAGCCTCAGAAACAAGCTCCAAAAGGCAGTTCATGGCATGAATGTACCTATTAGAGGAAGTAGGGAAGGGTCAAGGACCGTATCGATAAAACAGAGACCATTGTAATGGGTAAAGACAGCAGACCCACCACTGTCACTACTACATAGCTCCTTGACCTTTTCAGCTACTTCTAGCGACAAGGGGCCATCATCGATCGCAATCATCAGGACATCAAATAGCTAACAAACACCACAGTCTAATATAATCAGTCTTTGAGAGAACAGCTGGGCCAGCCTCAGTAAACAGCCCTTCACGGAGAGCTGGATAGCCATTATGCTGAGCTTCGTAGAATGCCAGTAACACAGATAAGCAGTGCGAGGAGCAGGAGATCATCAGAGATGCTCTTCTCAGGGAAAGGAACGACAAGAGAGCTCACTACAGTAACATCGGAAAAGAAATCGATCAATGTCGGAAATAGTATGAAGCAGTGGAGGCCAACATTCGAGATCGGGAAAGGTAGCTGGTTCAGCTGACCACATACCTCCACTCGCGACAACAATAAGACAAAAATGCTGTACTTACCCCTTGACTCAGCTAGAAGAACTTCCGAAACAGGCCATCAACTACGAAACTGAGCTTCTTGAAGCTCAAAACAGGCTCAACCGATGCTAACGGCTGCTTGAGGACAGAAAAGTCCGAAAGATTGAATCATTTTCACCTGAAAAGTGATATTATTGACTTGGGTCAGAATGGCAGTACTACAAAAATCAATTTTACTCAACTTCTCTCAAAAAATTCATGCTCCAGCAAAGATCCAGTTTAAGGCCTATTTTCTTCCAGGATCGAAAGACACTCCCTGATGAACTTCTTTGCGATCTATGAGAGTTTAGGTTGAATGGTGTTTCCTTAAAGACTGTTCTTCTCGTTTGCAAAGCAGTTTGAATACCTCTGCCTGATGTTTTCTATCATGGTTTATTCCTGTATGTGCTTGAACTTTTTGCAGTTGTAGGGATGAAGAGAGTATTCGTTGGGCCCTGCTTTTGTCATCATTTCGATGGCCAGGCAGCCGATCGACCATATGTCACTTTTGAAGGACCTGCCTGGCTTGGGAGAAAGAGACTCTGGCGCATGCCAGTAAAGATTGTGATTGTTTGAAAGGTTTTCCTTGTTGCGTCGGATTACTGTGGAGTCAATCATGTTGATAAGCAGGTTTCCATGCTTGTTGTAGAGGATGGTCTGTGGGGTCAGGTTTTTGTGGCTCCTCTTGTGGTAGTGCAGATGGTGAAGTCCCAACAGCACCTGCTTCAGATACCTTTTTGCCAGCTTTTAAGGAAAAGGGCCAAACTCTTCGATGAGCCTGCCCAAGTTACAGTTTCTATATTAATCTGACACCACGAAGCGTCGGTCCTGGAGAGTCAGCTCAGCATAAGCGGGTAGAATGTACTCGTGTTGATAATTGAGATTTTAATTCTTTTGGAGAGGAAAAAGAGTAACAAATTTATTTTCAGTAGTCCAGTAGGCAGTAACTGTAGGATCTGAGACAGAGGAAGGATTGTGAGGATGCAGGGATGTTTAATTTTACTGGGGAAGTTGATAATCCTTTTCAAATAGCATGTCTTTGAGATGCACTTTGGGAAGTTCAACATTACAGGTGGAATAGGAGGACGTCGGTCTTGAAGGAGTGAATCTTCCCTTCTTTGCCAACTTGGTGTTCAGTGCATCTGTGGGAATCAAGTCAGGATAGACAAAGTCAACGTTGATTTAGGCTTAACTCGTCTTCCGGTAACTGACCTTCTCATCCAGCGCCTTGAGGTTTGGCATTGTGTACTGCTGCATTCGAAAGTCTTGCTCCTCAGGCAAGGGGTCATTTGCAGTTCTGTTCGCCTTTATAAGCTCGTATTTTTTAAGAAACTTGCTACTTGATGAAAGTGGAGTAGATGATTACTTTGGATGTTTATTTGGGTTGACGGGGGGAGAGGCAGGCACTTTTTCTGACAGATTTTTGGTGTGAGGAGATAGGGAAGGACCTGTTGGTTTGGGATTACTCGGTTTAGATTTTGCTGACTTGGGCCTGAGATCTCTTCTCATATAACTTGGTATATATTTAATGAGCTCTTCCAATACTAAGGGCGGTTAACTTTGTCCTGGTCCCCCTGCTTAAAAAGCCCTCTGCTGCTCAGATATATTGTCCCTGACGAAAACAACCTGATTCCTTTCCTCCTTCCTTCCTATGATGAATAACAAGGAAGCAGGGCATTTTTGAGCATTTCCTGTTGTTCATGCGTTTCAAATTGTAAATAACAGACAACTATTAACATCAATATCAAAGTCAGCGGATCTATCATCAATGACCTTCCTTTTTCCTGCAAACGAAGCTGATACACTTGTAGACAACCGACATCCTTCCCATAGGGTCATGACAGTATGTGGTCTCCAGCATCTCCTCCTCCAGCCACTAAAAACGCTCCCCTATGTAGGCTTTCAAGACCTACCAGCTCACCTCAATGGATACCTCACTGTACAGTTCCTTGTAGTGGTAAAGAAGGGGCCCGAAGTTAACCCATATACCTTCCATTTTCAGGGTCCTGTATATCGTATCAACGTAGTCAAACACGTTATGAGCTGTGTCGAGAAAGAAACAGGTGGCTACTCCTTTGAACTCTTCTGGCCTTTGCTGATAGACCTCCTGAAACTATCCTCCAATGATGGCGAAGTCAGGCTGAGTTTCAAACCTACATTCTTCCAGCTCAATTGCAGGAGCTACATCGGGCACTTCGACTGCCCTGAAGAAATCCTAGTCGTCATAATAATACTAGCTTGAGCCGACAAAAGGATGGATGATGAACTGCCTCGGCCTTTCTGTATTGTTAATTATGAAATTGGATCCATAAAGCATGAAGAAGGTGATTTAGTTGCCTTAAGCACTCAATCCCGCCCTGACGAGTTCGAACACCAGTCTTCCCATTCCACAGCCAGGAACTAGCACATTATCCAAAGGTTTCAGATACTATTTGCATTTGTCGGCTATCCTTTGATAATCATTTTTTTCCTTGCTGAGGTCGCACCATTCTCTAAAGTACTGTTTGATGGTTGTCTTTATCTTGGGCCTGTTGATAGGGTTGGTCTCAGGTACAGGAGTAGGGCTTTCTTCCTGTTCAATGTAGTTGATATACTCAAGGATGTGATCCAGAAAGGCCTGGTTATGTTTGAGAGCATTTTCTAACATAAGGGCCTTTCTTTCCTTTTTTGCCTGATAGAAGGGATTGAGAGGTGTCTAGTCGAAAAGAGATGAAAACTCGTTACGCATGTCTTTAGTATAGTTGATGAAGGCGGCTTTTACCTCGTTCCGATATTTTCTTTCCTGCTGCTCTGCCTAATGGTTGATTTACCCTTATTATCGCTCCATATCAACACTATATATATTCCTCTTTCTGTCATCAGGGGTTGGGGTTGGGGTTGG
>Ga0100402_1007969_pt1 | contig 10081 bp, 6 predicted proteins | sample CryGeyme20150102_FD_80419 | JGI IMG/M metagenome (GOLD analysis project Ga0100402, IMG submission 80419) | Groundwater microbial communities from Crystal Geyser aquifers in Utah, USA - Crystal Geyser metaG 2015-0102 | ecosystem: Environmental > Aquatic > Deep subsurface > Groundwater | place...
AAATAATCTTCATGGGATAGGCCAACTCAGCAAATCCAGGATAAGTTGACCCGAGCAGGGTCTGATGACCTTTCTGATCAATGAAGAGGGAGTCGACTTAGTCAACTATGAGAATGTCGAAGGGTCTGTTGCACCTTGTGCCTCTCTTCTTGTAATCGTTGAAAATCACGTCTGCCTCAAATTTATGAGAGGTTCCGTAAACAATTTTTTGCTTTTTGTAACATTATTTTTCTCCTCTCTGCTTGTCTTAGAGGTTGTGGCTAACTTCGAGACCCATCAGGCTGTAGAATTGTTTCTTTTCCTACACATCTCTTGAAGCCAATAAACTGCTCGTTGTGACAATATCGACTGACCTTCCGCTGATGGAAAAAATGGCAGCAAGAGCTGCAATTGTGGTTGACTTTCCTTCTCCAGTAAGTATCTCCAACAAAATTTTTTTGTTGGAGCTTTATAGGAAAAGTAGGAGGGCAATCAACTGAGTCTTTTTCAATCGATATTGAGGACTGCTATGGTAAAGAGCTGAGTCTACAACTTGAAAATACTCAAAAAGGTTGCCCTTGTCAGGTCTTCTGCCTCTGAGTCGATCAACATAATTTTTCAAATTGTTTTGTTCAATGACTTGAGAATTATGAACATAATTCTTCACAAAATTAATAAGCTCCTTTAACCCTGATTCTGTATGTTGACTCAAACCTTTGAACTCTGTTAAACTTTAAACCAAACTTTTTCTGAGTGTCTAGAATTAATCCTCTTCTTTTTTCTCAGAACTCAAGCTTTTTTAATCCTCCTCATAAAAATTCAGCAAACTACGCTTCATAGCTTCTTAGAGTTGTCGCGATTCATCGTCAAGATAGCTATAATCGAAGTTATCTGATTGTGGATGAGAAGATTTTGATGGTTTAGATCCTTTCTATGTTTTGTCTTTGTTGGATATCTTGTTTTCAGGATTTGAAGCATTGAGTTCCTGTTTCGTTTGCTGCCTTTAAGTCTGTGGGTTCTGGACTGAACTCAACCCTTTTGTTGTATTTTTATCATTGTACTTTTTTCGGGAAACATGAGAAGATTACTGCTATTGTTTAATTTCGATCTTTTCTTCTTCCATTGGTGTTGGATCTCTATAGGTTTCCTGTAATTCACTGTCACTCATTTAATTCAGCAATTGAATACTCTATGTTTCATAGAGGCTCTTGAATAGCACTAAGGTGTTAGATTAACCTATTAGCTTTTGGATGCGCTAATGTTGTTTCAGCAGTGTTTCTAGATCGAGAGGGTCTTTTACACTGAGAAGTAGCTCATTCATTTATTGGCTCATATTTTTACTACTATTATGACCTGTAAGTAAAACGAATAAGAATTTATGAGGCTTTGAAAGATGAAAAAGTAAGAAATAAAGTAATAAAAAATTATGAAACAACTCTAATGATTTAGTTCTCGACCTCCCCCCTTTCATAGTGACTCTATATGGTGCCCATCTGATATCCTCCTGAGTCAAAGAATTATTCAAATGATTTTTATCATGGTGCCAAAACAACATACAGTGAAGACTATTCATTGTATGTTTGCCAGTGTTTTTCCAAGAGCGATTACCAAGTATTTAAACATTTTTTTATTCGAGATTTTGATAATCCTTTTTTTTCCTAATCCCTAAATACTAAGACTCCAAAACAATACAAAAAAAACTAAGACCCCAATTAATAGTTTTATAATTAAGGGACCAAAAAATGAAGTCAGTCTTTCCGGTGCATTGATAAAATGAAAGACATCTAATCAATATCGAAAGAGAACTAATTATATATCAATGATTCGTTCAAAAGCATATAATAAAAAATCATAATACTTATCAATGAGTTCAGATTATAGAGATTGTGTGATGGTCTCAGTCAGCAGCCAGGAAGAGTCTTAGGGTGAAGATTCATCTCTACGCTAGTTGAAAGAGCCTTTAAATGACTAAAAGTTCCACCCGAAGCTGGATATCACTTTAGATCAAACTTTCAGAACAGTGATCATGAAAGAGAAGAGGAGTTCAAGGATTATTTATTTGAGATTATTCATCAAAAAAATCAGCTCATCAGAAAAGAAATCCAATACTAGATAGAAAACTTAGACCATCTTACCTTTGAATTCAAACAAAGTATTTCCTCATGGTTCACAAAAGTGTTTTAAACTTTGTCTGATATCGAAAAGATGTTCACAAAGTCATATTAATTGCTTAGTTGTTAATACCTGTCATCAATCAAAGATAATATCCCTGATTGTAGCAATGAGATAGTCATGGCAAATAGTGTCTGCTAGAATTTAGTTCATGTCAGATATATCTTGAGTGGAAACAATGAAAGATTTATCGTCAAATATTCCAATTGGTTTGAATCTGATTATCGGGAAACTATGAGGATGTTACTTCTTGATTTGAGCATATATCATGAAAGTTCTCAAGATGAAGCACCAGAATATTCCAATGCCTCTTAATCAAGTGAATAATCCATTATTCCTATGGAATGGGACTGGACCTACCAATGATTAAATTGTAAATGTTTGCAAAGATAGTATTTACAAGACAAGTAGGTTTATAACTCATTAGTAAATCAATATTGTTTCCATCTTCGGATCTCTCACATTTTTTCATGATTTTAAATCTCAAAGAAAAGTGAGAAGATATTGATGTATCTGGATAGAACATCATAGTGATGCCAGAATAGTTGCTATATGGATCGATAATCACTAGAATAAATGGCAGGAGGCCTTATTCTTAAAAACAATCTGATGCGATGAAAGAAGAAAAAAACTGCTATCATCACATCAGAAGATCATTATTAGAATTTTAATTTGTTCATTATTTATCTTCTGACCTGACTATAATATGTAGACACTACCTTATAATGTTCTAAAATCATCTGTAACTGTCACATGCCTATGCAAGTGCCAAATTTTTAACTAGCATTTACTTAGATGCTTCCTTGTTACAAAGAGGGCACTTGCTTTGCTTCAACAGCCATTCTTTGATCTTGACTTATTCAAAAGTGTGGCCACATGAAGACAAAATCATTGGAGAGGTCATCAGATCTAATTTAGAAAGTCAGTACTGTATGTGATGGGACATAAGAGATAAGCAGGAATCTATTTTTCCATATTTTTACGAATATTCGGGTTTTTTTCTTGCTCATTGAGCTTTTGATTGCTTTTCTGTTACCTTTTAGTGCTGTTGGATCCATTTCCATTGAGATTTATTTTGGCTACATGAATAAAAGTCTCGTATTTAGTTGGGGCTACATATTATTTTGATGCAATTTTAGGCTAGTTTTTAGTGGAATAGTAGTTCTGATTTGTCTTATGCGAGCAGTACTGAGGGTGGGAGTCAAGTTCGGCTAGAGTTTGCATGTATCCGCAAAAATGACAAGAAATTTTCTCTTATTCGTTGATTCTGTTCTCAACTAAAGGAGCTTTTACATGCTGAAAAGAGTTTCGACGTTCAAATGGGATTTATTTTCCTCGATTAAACCCCTCTTTATAAAGTAAGCCCCTTTGCCCTGGATACTCTTGATGTGGTATATATTAAATTTTCTACTCAGGTTACTCTCTAAAAGATGCCGCTCTATTTTTCGGCCTAGGTGGTCGTTTGATTTATTCGTTCGGCTGCTAATTATATAGCTCTTTTTGAGGTGGTTACATTCTGTTGTTTATCAACCCGCACCTGGCCTCATGAATTAAATAATTGGCTGAGCTGATATTTTTCCGACAGTGTTTGCACCATACTGTAGCCTCGTTTCTCTGTTCGTATTTGTCTAAGGAATTGGTTGTCCTAGACATTTTTTTAACTTGTAAGTATAAAATATAGTTTCAGGATGTGAATTGGTTCCATAAATCTTTTATACATGTCTTTCAACGAGCCAACATATCGTATACAGAAAAAGAATCGGAGAGTAAAGTACATCGATAATATTAATCAATTTGATCGGACTTTTATATCACTTGTAGTTGGCACATACCTCTGCTAATGCGAAGTTTTTCACCAACAGAGAATCCTGTGTTTATTTGTTGCAGAGAAGACACTTGCTCTGCTTCAGCAGCCACTATCGAATGGTATTTTCCTCGAAAGTATGTCCACAAGATGCCAAAATCATAGGAGAAGTCATAAGAGCTAAATAGGCTGACATTTACTATATGTGATGGGGCAGAGTAAATATTCAGGAACCTATTTTTCTTTTTTGATTTAACAGACAACTTCGCCAACTTCTTTAACTTAAGGTTAATCAGCGGGGATAATTTCTTTAACGAATGATTCATTCCCCGATATTTTTATTTCCTATTTGAGTCTATCTTGCATTCTCTTTACTATTTTTTATTTCTTTTCCAGCTATTTCAACTATTTTTTATTTCTTCGAACTTCATCTTACTCTTTGAGTCTAAAAAGTTAAGCTTCAAATTTTTACTCTTTGTTTTTTTTCATCTATGAAGCTTTTTACAATATTTCTATCTCTCGGAGCTATTTCTTCTCTTATCTGAGTCTATATTTTTCTTCTTTTGTCATGTTCTTTTTAGATTTGTGAACTTATTCGTATCTTTATTCCTTTTTGATTTACCGTTTGTCATGATATGACTTATCGCCTTTCTTCTTTTTCTTGTCACTATCGTACCTCTTTGGTTACTCTTGATAGTATTTGATCTATATTGGAGGCATTCTCTCAATAATTTCTTCCATTTTTGGCATTTATTTTTCCAGCTCATAGTTTTTAGGAGCGATCTCGACCTATTCAGAATCAGAACTAGATTCCATAAACTGTGCAAAAGGATTTTATTTGGCTATTACTGTGAATTTAATGTTCTCTTCAATACTTTTCATGTCAGCCTATATTTACACCTCCTTCTACTTTCTCTTCTGAGCCTTCCTATTGATTTTTCGATCTCTTTCTTCTGATTTTTATCGTTTTAGGGAAATGGTCAATGATGTTTTTGATCTTCTTACCTACTTCCTTCAATACCGACATTTTTGAAGTGCTATAAAAGAATTTACAATAAATGCAAATTATCTCAATAGAGTTATTATTGAGGGTATATTATATTATGCAAGATGTAAAAGGCTATTGCTGCTGAGTACAATTCCTTTGGAACCTCAAAGGGGAACATAGTTTGGTGTGGAGCCATGAATCTGGCCTGGAATTAACTGGCTCATTCACAAGGACTCAAAGAGCTTCATCTAAAGACTAAGAAAAAAAGAGTCATGGAGATCATCAGAAACTACAACAGTACCAAATTCGGAGAAAAGGATATTGACGAAAAAAGCGCCTATATTAAAATCGGATATGGTGCCAAAACTCTTGAAATCATTAACAAAGAACTCAAAGATAAATTTCCTAAATATTCTTTTCCCAACCTGAAGTTAAAACTACATTCAACTGACATCATTTCATTTGCATTTCTCTTCAAACAAATCAACTTTGATAGAAAATTTAGCTCCAGGAAAAATTATAATTTTTTGTTCAATGGCAAACCGGTACGCTCTTTTTATGCTGATGAGGAACATCAAAAGAAACAGATCATAATGTGTTACTACAAAGACAGATAAAATTTTCTAATCAACATTGGAGATAGGTTGACCAGTGATGTCATCTACCTGCTGAAGAGTTAAAAAGATCTAACTATTGATGAGATTGTCTAAGAAGTGATGACGGCTAAGAAAAAAGGAGGTAAACCAATCAACAAGCTAGATTTGTTTGAAATGCCTGTGATATAAATTGACTGTTCAAGGTCAGTAGAGGAACTCATCAACCTGGAATTTGCAGATGAGCCTCTAAAAGGATATAGAATAGCAGTGATGAGTGAAGCAATTAAGCTTAAAGTTGACGAATCAGGAGCCAAAGTAGAAGCAAGAGCAATTGTTTATGGTACAAAATGTGCAGTATCACGGACTAAGCCTGATCCCCCAAAATAGTTCATCCTTGACAAATCTTTTTGGCTTGTCATGAAGGAAATAAACAAACATCCATACATCTGTATTCAAATCAATGATCCCATCGATCTTGGTGATGAAAATGAATGATGATCGATTCCCTTCAATATCATTTGCTTCTTTAAGAATAATGAATATGGAAGACATTCAAATGTATTGATCTTGATAATCATTCTTTTTTGTCGAAGAGTCCACCCGTTCCTTTTTTTTTAGAATTCTTTGTCCTGAGTCTTTTTTGTTGTGGTTTCAAATAGTTATGGGGGATTCCTATTTCCAAAGATCCCAGTAGATTTTTTACTTTCTGACTCTTGATCTTTTCTTCGAAGCACATTAGATTTTGGTTTTTCGGAATCTGAGTTTTCAGAAGATGATTAGTCAACATTAGTTCTGCCAAACATGTTAGCAGTAAGAGTTGTAAGTGTTCTTTTGTTTTGCTTGGCAGCCTAAGATGAAGGAGTATCTGCTCTTCGGAATACAGAATCCTCGAATAAGCTTTTCTTTCGTATATCTAGATATCCTTTATTGGTCAAAACAATCTTGAGGATGTGCTACCCTCCTTTTGACTTTAATCCATTTGAACCTTCTTTAAATAATATCTTACCCAACTATAATCTTTCGATATGAAGCCAGTTTCCTTCCTTGAGCCACAAGCAGCCACGATCATAGACAATGTTTTAATTCATTTTTATTTCTTTTAATTTTGGCCAATTTGCTTTGCTGAGATATTTGCAGCTTTTTTAGTCAAGTCTATTTTTAGCTGAATAAAAATTATGCTACGAAATCTTGCAATTTCTAAATTTGGCCATGAACCTTGAATGAGGTACTTGCAACCTTCATGACCGATCATATTGTTTCCTATATTGATTTACCAGTACCTAAATATAGTTCTTTCAAATAGGGCCATTTTCCTTCTGATAGATATTGACACCCTTTGTCAGAAATTTGATTATAAGCTGAGTTAATAATATCAATACAGAGGTCTAGTTGTTTAAGGTTCTAAAAATTTGCCTTATAAATTGAAGAACATTCTTTATCTACCAAGGAACATCTAAAATATTTTTGATGGTACCTGTGTAACATTAGGAACTCGAGAGATGTCAGTGGAACATTGCATAAAGATTAGAAATGGACAAGCTTTCCATTTTATTTTGGCTTCTTTACAAGCCTATCCAATCTAAATTATTTAATCCATTCAACTCTCATCTTCATCAGCTCATCATAGTTTCCCTATCTGACAAGATAATTGACTGTATCAAAAAATGATCACCTAACTTTATCTAAACCTTATGTTTTGTGTCTTTGTACTTCTATTCTTGATTGATTGTGTCAATGATGAGCTGATGTTCCCGAATACCGACATTCAGTCCACCTTGGTTACTTTATCATTACTTAGTTGATAAACGTGAATATCTTCTCCCCATTTATCGGTCTTCTTGAAGCTGACCTTGACTTCAAGTAAACTTTCGAACAGAGATGCCTAACTTTAACTAAACAATGACATATCTATTTATCTATAACAACCTCTGAAAAAAAATTCCTCATATCAACTATTGGATCTCACACAGACCCAGTTCCTCGCTGAATAAAGACTAAAATAAAGAACATAATGCAGAAATAATCACTTTAAATACTGAGGGGCCCCTTTCGTGATATATTCTGCATTTCTATGTACAATGTTCTGACTTCAAGCATTCTGACCTTGCCAGACATAGTAATTAAGATAGCTAGCAAAGCATATCCATGCTAAGTAAGGCAACATGAGCAAGGATACAAGTCTGAAATTTCCAAAAGCGACCACAATGAGGACAGCTACAATAATATCTAAAGCCACGATGACTCCAAAAGAAAGGCCAGTCAGATGGAAAGTAAAGAATAAGAATGTCCAACCCCAGTTTAACACAAGTTGAATTCCAAATAGTACTCTGACAACTGTCAATGGTGGGACCTTGCTGGCAAATTGAAGAATCCAGCCAGAGATGGCTATAAGAGTATACAAGATAGTCCATGCTATAGGGAAGACCCAATTCGGAGGATTGAGAGGAGCACGAGCCTGCTGTTCATACCAATTTGTGATATCAGGACGAATAATGAGTCCGATGATGACTCCAACTCCTAAAATCAAGGCAATCCAGATAGCCAAGGAGCTATAGTAGAAACATTTTCTTGAGGGTAAAACTTCATCAGTATGTTCTTCGGCATCTTTTATGACATTCTAGAGACCTCTAGTCAATCGAGGTATCAAGTGATTATTATGGTAAAGATGAATACTCCTTTCTTGATTTGATTCCATCATGCTGGAATCTTCCATATGTTTTCCAAGCAGGTCAACTTTCAAGGGTTTTTCAGTCCAATTACTTTGTTGAGAATCTCTTGAATTTTTCCTGACTGGTCCTTGAGTTATATAATTTCTTCCTTGATAGTATTCTTGGTTGCTGGCAAGAGGGTTTTTGATGGGTGATAGTTGTTAGGGATTGGACATATGAAAATGAATGTTGAAAGGTTTTTTTTTGGATTGTTGAGGTGACATTTTCTGATCAATTTTTAATTATTAAAGATGTTGGTTTGATTCTCTATTAAAGGTTAATTTTTCTGATGATTTTATGATCAAAATCTTCAACATTTGGCAAACCCATTCCCCTGAATATAGCTAACATATTTGAGAATTGATAAGACAAGCAAAAAAGCTTGTTTCACTCTCTTCCAATGATATTTCTGTCACCTTTGAATTAGCTCGAGACTATTGGTTTTTCGGAAACAATATCCATAAACCATCTAAAGTGACTACAACATAAGTATATCCAAAATGATCCAAAATATCGTTTAGCAAATAAATCCCTTTGCATTTATTATTTTATCAGAAACAACATGAAAGAATAGTAAGCAGTCAATGTCAGCTCCATCGTCAATTTGGTGAATAAGGCTTTCAAGAAAGATTATCATGGCCCCTTCCTCGTTCATATTTATGATCTCTGTACTCCTTGATGTCATCAACTTAGTCGGATCCAACATATCAAAGGGGGATATGTCTGTAATAGGAAAAGAAATACAACGAATCGAACAATAACAGAACCATAAAGTAGATATAGAACTTTATTTGCGTAGCTTGATGTTGAATTAGATAATAACGTGTTGGGATCTATCGGATGTTTTCATCTCTCAAAAGCCCTCGGAGGTCACAAATTGACATATCTTGATCTCAGTAACAGTTCTATGAGGTAGGAAAGAATATCATTGGGGACTTAGGGTGTTAATACCTTCGAAGGGGATGTTGGCAATATCTCTCACACATGTCTTTAGGTAAATTTCAAACCAAATAGGGAGTAATGAAATCTCAGAAAGAGGATGTGAGTCTTTGTGCAAGGCTGATTGGAAAATATTAGATATTTTAAGCTTAAGTACCATCTTTTTAGATAGAAGTTAATAATGATATTGGAAAGAGGGGGTACAAGGTCCTTCGTAGCAAGCTTCGACCGAAGTGTAGAATACTATGTGATTCCAAATATTCTATTTGATTTAGTAATTACTCAACAACCTAAGTAAATGTTCTCAATTGTTAAAGAATTATTAATGAAATGTTCCAACTGATAGCTGTAGCTTAAATTTATATCTAAAAAATAGCTTAGATTTAAAACTAAGTTCATAAATTATTCTACAACATTGAACCATCCTCAAAGGATTAGAAAAAGCACCTAAAATACATTGCTCCTTATAAAAACTGTCAGCAAACTTACTTTTTTTCCTAACTATTTTCTTGGCTGGAGAAGTCGAATGTTGAGGTTCTCAAAATGTACTTTTTTGTACTCAAAGGCTGTTCTATTGAATCAGCATTCAAACAGCTTTGTCTGACAGCTCAAAAAGTTTCAGGATATTCAAAAAATCAAAAGTAAAAATTGTAGTTTTGATAATTCAGATAAACATCCGAAACAAGGTAAGTTTTCTTTTTGAGAGATGATTTATCTGGAGTGATTTCAAAGACTCTATTTTGTTTTTGTGTTTTTTCTCCTCATTTGAAGAATTGTGATTGTTTTTAAGGAAGTTCTTAGAGGGATTCACTTAATCACGATTATAATATTTAAAAAGTAAAGAAATCGTATGCCTTTCCATAAGAAGCGACGCTTCATCAGAATCAATGTAAGT
>Ga0100402_1007970_pt1 | contig 10081 bp, 8 predicted proteins | sample CryGeyme20150102_FD_80419 | JGI IMG/M metagenome (GOLD analysis project Ga0100402, IMG submission 80419) | Groundwater microbial communities from Crystal Geyser aquifers in Utah, USA - Crystal Geyser metaG 2015-0102 | ecosystem: Environmental > Aquatic > Deep subsurface > Groundwater | place...
CCATATATCCCTCACTTGTAAGGAAAATATTTTACACGATTGGTGGGGGGTTATGCAACAGTCTCATCTTATGTAGTATATTTGTTTTGTGTAATCTCATAATCATTGCTCACATGTAAAATTTTAAGACAAATGGTCTCCTATTTTTGTGGATATTGTCAATAGATCAATGACTATAGTCAGGATTCAGGAATCTATTGGAAGTTACTAAAATGTGATATTCCATTTCTTGACATCAATTGCTTTCTATAAAAGAATCTTGTTCTTTCTGAAAACGAATGTGAAGGACTTTGAAGTATGAGATTAATTTACTACCCCCCAGCTTTTGTGTTATCGAGACTATATGCCCTTGCATTAAGTAAACGATTTCGGGAATGCAATTCGAGCCTGATTAATAAAATAGGGGTGGCTGGAATAGTAAATATAGTTAAGAAACAATTTTTTTCTCCTAGGAGAAATGGGTTCTATGAACTTTTTAAACAAATTATACCAGCATATTTTGTAAAACAATGTGACGTAATATTTGATGTAGGAGCTTACATAGGTCGCTATACATTTTGTTTTTCAGATATTGTAGGGAGAAATGGGAAAGTTTTTGCTTATGAACCTCATCCTCAAATTTTTAGTCGTTTAGAAAAGAGGTGTAAGAGATATAGCAATATATCTTGCAGGAACTTTGCTGTTTCCAAGGTGTCAAATCAATCAGTGGAGATGAAAATTTATCCAGATGCAACTCATGAATGCGCCACTGTTGAACCCATTTTAATGGGTATAGAGAGAATGCCGGGAAAAACCGAAAATATTTTCGTACAGACACGGAAACTAGATGACCATTTAAATAGTATTGTACCTGGGTCTTGCGGTTTAATTAAGATTGATGTTGAAGGTCATGAGCACGCTGTAATTGATGGAGCAGCAAACCTGATTCTTAGAGATAGTCCAATTGTAATTTATGAATATGGCTTTGTTAAGGGAAGCTTTGAGCCTCGTACCATTGTTAAGATGGAACAGCTCGGTTATGTTTCTTATGACTGTAAAACATTAGATCAAGTTAGCGATGGCTATATTGTTTCTGGATATACAGACCTAATTGCAATTCCTAAGACTAGACAAGCGGAGTTTGAACAGTTGGTTTTGCTATTAAAAAGTTAAGATTTTGTAATTATAGAAACTGAAAAATTAAATATGAAAAAATGTTGTAAATAAAATGACATTTTTATAGTGAGGATGTTGAAATTGGGTGTCATTTTAATCTTTGTATTTAGCTTTCCTAATTTGGTTGAATTGCTAGTAGAGTGAGAGAGATTTTCAAATAAAATTACTTTGTACTCACTGATCCCAGGAATGTATTCTGAGGTAGGTCATTTTTATGAATATACTTTGAAATTAGCTGAAGCTGCTCAGATAAATAACTGGCGTCATATTGCCTTGGTAACAGATACTTGCTAGATAAAAATACTGCCCAAAAGTTGGTTAAGAGTATTGCCTGTAGATTCTAGAAAGGTAAGACTTAGGATTTGGTATTTATGGTTTAGACCTTTTTGTATCAATATGTGAGAAATTGGTTCCTAAATTAAAGTGCTTTCGCATTGTATTAATAAAAATATGAAGAGGCTATAAAATGTCTGATAAACTCCTTTGGTATTCTTTAGTACCGGGGTTACATTCTGAAATAGGCCATTTCTATGAATATACTTTACGTTTAGATCAGGCCATCCATATAAATAACTGGCAACACATTGTAGCATTACCGTCTGCATGTGTGATTAAGGGATTGCCTAAGACCTGGATAAAAATTTTACCTATTGATTTTAGCCAATACCGTTTTAAGATTTGGGATTGGTGGATTAAGCCATTTGTTTTAAATTTTTTCACTATCTCTAGAATAGTAAATAAAGTTAGAAGGAAAAATAATTCAAGTGTTATATTTATTGAACAATATAATGTCCCATTTCTTGCTGCATTATCTCTTGCTATTCTCGCAAATAGAACTAAATCAAAACTTCTGTTTTTTAATTTAATAAGGTTTTCTCCACAAGAATTAAAGTTTGGAGGAAAATTGTATTTTTGGTTACACGCTCTTATAGAAAGAATATTAGGTAAGGAGTGTGTTAATTTATTTAGCGACAGTGAATTAATTGCTAAAGAGTTTAAAGAGAAATTTGGTCTGCACCTTCATGTTCTTCCCATACCACATGGAAAAAATCGTTATCCTGCGAAAAATAAGTGCTTAAATCAGCTTCTTTGCTGGTGGCCCGGACCACCAAGGGAAGAAAAGGGATTAAGTCATATACGTAAATTTTCACTAAGTCTTGCAAACACTGCGATACATGCAAAACTTATTTTAGCTGATAGTTTAAAAAATGATGCTGATTTTAAATTTCAACATGTAGAATTTGTTCCTTTGATGTTGAGTCGACTAGAATATGAAGGTTGGCTAAATAAGGTTCATTTTGTTTTATTACCATACTTACCTTTTTTTTATCATTCACGTACTTCAGGAATTTTTATTGAGGCTGTAATGGCAGGTAGACTGCCTTTGGTTAGTGATGGTACTTGGATGGCATATGAGCTTAAAAAGTTTGATTTAAATGAGCTGGTAATCGATTCCGATTGGAATGAAAGTGTAATTAATAAGATGCAGCTTCTAGGGGAGAATTGCATAGTCAGGAGAAAACTGGAAGCAATGAAGCGAAAATATGAAGAGTTTCATTCAGTTGATAAATTCGCTCAGATCATAAGAGACTTGGTAATTTGAAATGTTTAAGAGTTTTATAGCTAAAAAAAATCCGTTTATATCAGTAGATATGAAGAAACTTAAGGATAAATTGAATGGTCCAATTCCATCTTGGGTGGAATCTCAAATCTCTGAGGACTTAAGTTTATTTGAAGGGGCCGATTTAGATGAAAAAAATGTAGATCTAACTTTTAAAGGAATTCTTCGATCTGAGTCAGGAAATTCCTCCTGCTTGCATAAGTTTATTATTCGTGATAACTCTTTAGTTCTTCCCAAACCAATTGAAGTTATTAAGATCCCTAGAATCTTTAAGATGGTTATGTTTTTAAGGGGCATTTTGAAGTTATTACCTTTTCCTGATATTGAATTTTTATTCTCTGCAGCAGATCTTCATGAGAATAAGTGTTTTCATGAGTGCCAATCAGTGCCAGTTTTTGTTATTTCAAGAGTTATAGGCGATAAATATTCTTGTCTTTTCCCTCATGTCGAATGGATTAACTACTGGTCTTTAATTAGACGTCGAATTAATTCCAAAAATAATCACGTGCCTTGGAGTAATAGGAAATCTACCTTATTTTGGAGGGGTTCTACTACAGGAATGGGCTACCCAGGCGCAGTAAACACAAGATGTCCCGTTGTTCAGCTATCAGCTCATAGTCCTCTCGATATCGATGCTAGTTTTTCATGTTTAGTAGATATTGATGAAGACTTGAAAAAAAAAATTTATAATATGGGGTGGGTGAAAGCTGATATACCAGCTGAAAAACAAGTTGGATATAAATATCTTTTAGCCATTGACGGTCACTGTTTTCCTGGTTCGTTTTTTTGGCAACTTTCCTCCGGGTCTGTGGTTTTTAAGCAGGACTCCCTATTTTTAGAGTGGTATTATGGAGGCCTAAAACCCTATATCCATTATATCCCATTTACTTCAGATGCAAGTGATTTAATTAAAAAAAAGAAATGGGCTCAGGAAAATGATTCTGCTGTTAAGGAAATAGCTAAAAATTCCATGGACTTTGCTAGGGATTTTTTGTCTAATGAGGATATAATTATTTATGTGTATCAGTTGCTTTGGAAATATAAGTCTTGTTTTAGGAAATAAAAAGGTGACTATTTAATGAAGATATTTCCTGGTTTGCAGAGATTTATTTTTGTAAAAGATATGTTTTTTGGAGAGAAAAATCAACATCTATTAAGAATTCTACTCATATTAATACCTAATACTATAGCAGCTCTACTTGACGGATTGTCCTTCGCATTCATCCTACTGGCTTTAAATGGACTCAATGGAGAAGAGAGCTCTTCTTGGCAATCTTACCCTTTACTGTCTATATCTGTAGTATCAGCGTGGCTGCATCAGTTAAGTTCTAAGCAATTATTTGTCTCTTTTATTGTGATTGCAATCTTGTTGCAAATTTCAAGAAGTTTACTTACGTATGTTGGTCAGATTATGAACTTATCTTTAGGTCTAAAGATTCAAGTAGAGGCTCAACAAAAGCTTTATGAGAAGATTTTAAGGTTTAGTTTTTCTTGTGTAAGCCGATACAAGACGGGAGATCTTTTAGAATATACAAAAATACCAACGACTTTAACTAGCTGTATTATAGAACATTTTAATAAATTAATTGTGTCTGCGCTGGCTATAGCCTCATCATTGGTAATAATGATGCTAATATCGGTTCCTCTAACGTTGATTGCTGTTATTGTTTTTGGCCTTTTCGGAGTTTCCCAAAAAATTATTATTCGGAAGCTATCTGAGATTTCTGCAGTTCTCTCCGATAATTTTGTAGACTTTAGTAAGTATACGGTACAGATACTGGGTGGATTAAGACCTATTCATATTTTTGATCAAAGGAAAAGAGTTCTTAGTGGCATTCAGATAACATTGCAACAAATTGCCAATACTACAAAAAAAATTAATTACTGGAGTCAATCTATTGGTCCAGTGAATGAAGTAATGGGGGTTATTCTTGTCGGTGTTTTTTTAGTTATAGGCGAGACTTTTTTAGATAATCAGAAGGTGAATGTTCTGCCACAACTACTTACTTTTATTATTATTATTTATAGAATGAATGGTCGTATTCAGACGATGCTAGGAAGTTTCAGTACGGTTGCATTTCATTGGGGGCAAATTTTAAGATTAAGGGATATTTTAGGTGTAGAAGATAAAGGGTTTGATGAAAGTGGAACTTTAATGAATATCCCTTTTTCACAGGAAATTCGGTTTGTAGATCTTAGCTACAGTTATCCGGAAACTAAAAACCTTGTTATTAATAAATTAAATCTCTCTTTTGTTAAGGGACAAGTAACAGCTATTATAGGAGCATCCGGTGCTGGCAAATCATCTATAGTTGATTTATTATTGCGATTGTACTCGCCTACTGAAGGTAGTATTCTAGTTGATAAAACCCCTATACAGAAATGTGATGTAGGTAGTTGGCGTCAAAAATTTGGAGTTGTTAGTCAAGAATCATTTATTTTTAACGAAACTATTGAGGAGAATATCCGATTTGGCATGCCTAATGCTGATATAGAAATGATAATAAATATAGCAAAAATGATTGGTGCACATCAATTTATTAGCAATTTGCCGGATGGTTACCAAACTATTCTTGGTGAAAGAGGACATAGACTTTCGGGAGGAGAAAGGCAGAAAATTGCTTTAGCGAGAGCTCTGATTAGAGATCCAGAAGTACTCGTTCTTGATGAAGCAACAAGTAACTTAGATAGCCACTCTGAAAAATTTGTTCTTGATGTATTAACAGAGTTTAGGGGCAAAAAAACTATTGTTGTAGTAGCTCATCGATTATCTACAATTTTTGATGCTGATAAAATCATTGTACTGGAAAAGGGACGAGTGATTGAAGAAGGAACTCATGATGGTCTGATAGAAATGAATGGTAGGTATGCATTTTTTTGGAATGTTCAGTCACAAAAAAAGTGTATGACTGGATCTGCTAAAACCTTAATTGAAATATAATGGAAATACACGCTGTACTCCCTAGAATTCACTCTGAAATTGGTCATTTTTTTTCATACCATCTTGCAGCGCAAAAAGCTGCGTCCCTTTTAGGTTGGGACTATTTTGCATATACGCCTCGTAAATTAAGTCTCCCGTATTTGCCCAGTAATTGGAATCCAGTTTTAGCCAATGATAATATACTTACTGACAATAGGAAATTGGGGAAAATTAAATATTTTATTGCCAATATAGTTCCGTTTAGAAAGATTTTTAAGTCTATTAAGAAAAAAAATAATACCACTATTTTTATTGAACATTTCGAAATGCAACATATTGCATCTATCTGTGTGGCTCTTATTTTTCTAAAACCGAAATTTCAGATTTGGATTTTACATAGATATTCACTTGAAAATAGAAAACTTAAATCTTTTATGCACCGTATATTTCTTTTTTATCTAAGTAGAAAGTTAGGTGTAAATAGGGTGAAATGTTTAACTGATAGCGACTTGCTGGCAGAAAGCCTGCAGGGTGATCTTAGATATCCTGTGCAAGTGCTACCGATCCCTCATACTGATTCTTATGAGACAGTGGTTCAAGAAAGAAGTAGGGAGATGATGACATTTTGGTGGCCTGGTGGAGCTATTCGTGAGGAGAAGGGTATGGTAATTATCCAGAAATTGCTTAACTTATCCAAATCTTCAGGGAACACTAAAATAGTTGTAGCGGACTGCTCTGCGGAAGTGTTTGGAACACATTCTAACCTTCAATATATTCCAACTTTTTTATCTAGGGCAGAATATATAAATTGGATGTGCAGTTCTGACTTAGTTCTTTTGCCATATTTGCAAAAGGATTATTCAATGAGAACATCTGGAATTTTTGTGGAGGCAATCTCTTTAGGCGCAACTCCTGTTACAACTAAGGGAACTTGGATGGCACATGAGTTAGAGAAATTTGGACTCACAGAATTGATATTTGATTGGGAGGAGCAGGGGATAATCCACCAGTTATCCGAATTGACCCACAACCAAAGAGTGAAAGAAAAAATACAACTTATGAAAACAGAGTATTTAAACTTTCATTCAGTTGAAGGCTTTTCTCGAGCTCTGCAGAATTTGTAGAAAATCGTACGTAATACGTATAGCAATTTTCTATTCTTGTTGATCCTTTTTTCCTATTTCTTGACGAGGTTTCTACAGTTGGTCTATGATGCACAGCCTAAGTTTAGGAAAATAAGTATGATGATTATTTCTCGTACCCCAGTTAGGATTAGCTTTTTTGGTGGTGGTACTGACTATCCAAGTTACTATCAAAGACTCTCTGGCAATATCTTGGGAGCTACAGTCAATAAGTTTACCTACGTAAGTGTAAATACCCTAAGTGACTTTTTTGATCATAAAATCCGTATTGGTTACTCAAAGACAGAACTTGTTAAGAGTATACATGAAATAGAACACCCTAGCATTCGTGAATGTCTAAAATTTATGAATATAGAGTCTAATTTAGATATCCATATTTTTTCGGATTTGCCTGCTAAAACAGGGCTGGGATCATCATCTTCTTTTACTGTAGGTTTTTTAAACGCTCTTTATGCTTTGCAAGGTAAGCGTGTTTCTAAGCAGAAGCTCGGAGAGCAGGCGTGCTATATTGAGCAAAAAATGATTGGGGAAAATGTTGGCTCTCAAGATCAGTTTCATGCAGCGTATGGTGGACTCAATATTATGGAGTTCAATGATTCGAATATTCGGGTAAAACCTGTAGTTATGTCTGGAGAGAAACTTGATTGGCTAGAGCAGCACCTTATGGTTTTTTATACTGGACTTACTCGATTTGCAAGCGATGTAGTTAAAGAGCAGATAGAAAATACAAAAAATAAATCGAAAGATGATTACCTAAGTAAGATGGGTGCAATGGTACCTACTGCAGAAGATATCTTAACACATGCAAAAAAAGAAGAGATGCCGGGGATTTTAGGTTCTTTATTGCATCAGAGCTGGGAACTTAAAAAGAACTTATCTAGTAAGATCTCAAATCCAATTATCGATCAGGCGTATGAGCAGGCATTAGCAGCGGGCGCTTATGGGGGAAAATTGTGTGGCGCTGGTAGCGGAGGATTTCTCGCTCTTTTAGTGCGTCCTGATTTACAAGCCCAGGTAAAAACCTCTCTTAATAGTCTGTTACAAGTCGATTTAGGGTTTGAAAATACCGGAAGCACAATTATTTATATGAAAGACTGATGGACTGTATCATTCTAGCGGGCGGTTTGGGAACAAGATTAAGGCCAGTAGTGACGGATGTCCCTAAGGCTTTAGCTCCCATCCAGGGTGTCCCCTTTTTAAATTTGATTATCAAAGAACTGATTCGGTCAGGATGTATTTCAAAAATCACCCTAGCTCTAGGCTATATGGCGGAGTCTGTTGTTAAAACTTTTGAGAAATATCCCTTTCCTATCGATTTTTCAGTTGAAGACAGGCCTTTGGGTACTGGGGGAGCTGTTCTCAAAGCCCTAGGTAAAACGACAAGCGACTCTATTTTTGTAGTAAATGGAGACACTTATGTAGATGCTTTACTGGATAAAATGAGAGTCGTTCATGATAAAAATCAGGCGGATGTAACAATTGCCTGTCGAAAAACTGAGGATGCTGCCAGATATGGGACACTAGTGTTATCTGATGAAGGTAGAGTACTTAGTTTTAAGGAAAAAGGGTGCAATGAGGGAATTATTAGCTGCGGTCTTTATTTATTTAAGAGAACTGCTCTAGAGGGTTTGCCATTTGGTGAAGAATTTTCGTTAGAACATGATGCTTTTCCTTTTTTACTTTGCTCTAAAATGTACGGCTTTCGTACTTCAGGAACTTTTATTGATATCGGTACTCCCGAGTCATTTCTCGAATCACAAGATCTTTTAAAGGCTATATTATGAATAAAAATACTAAAATATTAATCACAGGCGGCGCCGGATATATCGGCTCTGTACTATCACCTATTTTGCTTGATGAAGGATATCAGGTTACGGTTGTTGATAACCTCTCTTTTCAACAGGTTTCTTTATTGAGTTGCTTTCGCTATTCTGGCTTTAAGTTTTTGAAGGGAGATGTTTGTAACGAAGAGTTTATGAAGCCTTTGATTGAGGATGCTGACATTATTATTCCTCTTGCTGCCCTTGTAGGAGCTCCAGTATGTGCTCATATGCCAGTACTTGCTAAAATGATTAACTTTGATGCCATTCAAACTCTTTTAAAGTATAGCTCAAAGGATCAAAAAATTATCTTCCCTAACACCAATAGTGGTTATGGAATAGGTGAGTCAAATAAGTCGTGCGATGAGAAAAGTCCCCTTAGACCTGTGTCTTTATATGGAAAACTAAAGGTTGAAATTGAGGAAATTCTTCTGAAATCAAGTAGATCTGTTTGTTTTAGACTAGCGACCGTATTTGGAGTTTCTCCAAGAATGAGACTTGATCTCTTGGTAAATGACTTTACTTTTAGAGCTTGCCAAGATCGATGCATTGTCCTTTTTGAGGACCACTTTAAGAGAAACTATATCCACGTACGGGATGTGGCAAATGCGTTCCTTTTTGCTATCAAAAACTTTGATAAGATGAAGGGTGAGGCTTATAATGTGGGCCTTTCTAATGCAAATATTAGTAAGAGAGAACTTTGTGAAAGGATTAAGCAATTTGTTCCTCAGCTTTATATTCATAGCGCTCCTATCGGTGAAGACCCAGATAAGAGAGATTACATCGTAAGTAATGAAAAGCTTGAAGGACTGGGATGGAAACCTGAAATGAGTCTAGAAAATGGGATCCAGGAAATCATTACTGCCTTTCCTATTATCAAGCAGACAAGTTTTAAAAACGTATAGTGGTATTTATGAAGTGTCGTATTTGTGATGGGAAAGACCTGTCTTTAGCTATAGACTTAAAGGATCAACCTTGGGGTAATCACTTTTTAACAAAAGAAGAAGTAGGAAAAGAGCCTTTCTATCCATTAAGGGTTGTATATTGTAATAGCTGCCAGGCCTCGCAGTTAGATTATACAGTAAAAAAAGAGGTAATGTTTGCAAACCATACCTATCTCTCCGGGATTACTCGCTCACTATCCAATCATTTTGCAGAAGTGGCAGGTGAGGTGGATCAAGCTTATTTTTCAAGCCAAGGTAGCAAGTCTTGCTTAGATATTGGCTCAAATGATGGCACGCAATTAGGTCACTATAAAAAATTGGGTTATGATGTTTTAGGAGTTGAATCTTCTGTAGGGATTGCTGAAATTGCCAATCAGAATGGAATTAAAACTCTAAACGCATTTTTTAACTTAGAGACAGCTAAAAAAATTGGAAAAAAATTCGATGTGATGAATGCATCGGGGGTATTTTTTCATTTA
>Ga0100402_1007986_pt1 | contig 10064 bp, 7 predicted proteins | sample CryGeyme20150102_FD_80419 | JGI IMG/M metagenome (GOLD analysis project Ga0100402, IMG submission 80419) | Groundwater microbial communities from Crystal Geyser aquifers in Utah, USA - Crystal Geyser metaG 2015-0102 | ecosystem: Environmental > Aquatic > Deep subsurface > Groundwater | place...
TCATCTTTATATTTAGGGGATTGGGGATTGGGGATTGGGGATTGGGCCCAATCCCCAATCCCCAATCCCCAATCCCCAATTAAACTAATCAATTCATTAATAATTAATCATCTTAAATTATAAATACTAAACTTAAACTTAAACAAATAAACAATTAAAAAATAATATATAATAAATATGCTTTTAATTATTATGATTTATTATATGTTATTTAACTTTTAACTTATTCAAGGCTTCTTAATTATTTTGTTCCTAAAGGTAAGTATAATCCAGTAACAACGGCGTGATCTCTTTCATATGGTTCTAATGTTACTTGTTCTTTTGGTTTAAAATTATTTTTTTTTAGCTCTAATATTTGGCTTGCAAATACTGCAGCTGGGTCAGCAGTAGAATCGATACAGTTGGCCTATAATTAGTTTAAACACTTATATATACTTTAATTGAAAAAACGAATCCTCCTCCGTTTTTTAAGTAATGTTTAGCGTTAATTATGATAATTCTGGCTTGATCAGGTTGTGCGACATCAGAAAATATTACGTCTACCATTCCGCATAACATTCTATATTTATATGGTTTTCTTGCATCTTCAATAATAGGAATAATGTTTGGTCTTTTTTTTGCCATATTTATTAAATCTCTTCCTGATCTTTGGGAAACTTCAACTGCATATACTATTCCAGTCTAATAAAATTAATAAATATTTTATATATTATTAGTATATTTAGCTATGGTATTTACCTCTCCGACTATATCTGATACATGTGAAACTGTTGTTCCTGAAGCAGCACCTAAGTATAAAACTTTTGCACCGGGTTTAATATAAATGGAATTTACTCCGTTGACAATTGAAGCAGCCAATTTTGATCTAAAGGCATTCCAAACTCTGTATTCAATTTTATTTACTACATCTCCGACTTTATCTTCGACGGTAATTCTTTTTTCTCCGTAGACTGATTCTCCGAAAACCATATTTCTGGTTACCAATAAATCTTCTTTTCCTCTGGCGACAAAAATACCTTCATGACGATGTGGTTCAACGATGGTCTTTGCTTTTGCGAAACCTCCTCCTCGGCCTCCTCCACGACCACCTCCACGGCCTCCTCGGCCGCCTCTATCACCTCCTCTTCCACCACCTCGACCTCCTCTATCAAATCCTCTTCCGCCGCCTCTTCCGCCTCGTCCTATATAATATTTAGTATGTTTTAGAATGAATATTTTTTAGTTTTGAATTTTACCTCTATCCATTTTGATATATAAATATATTAATAAAAAACATATTAAAGTATTTTAATGTTATTGTACTATTATAATTATTAGTAAATATTATTATAAAATATATTATATAGTATTTTAAAGCTTATATTTTATTTATTAGGCAAATGTAATACTCATAGTTAGTACTTGTTTATCATTTTATTGTTTTTGTATGTATTTTAAAATCCTTCTACTAATACTTCTATTACTTTTATAATATTTTGACATTTTATTAACATTCATATTCAACATATTATTCTCATACACATTTATATTATATTCTAAACTATTTATAATAAATATTTATATTAACACGGCTCATATAATTATTTATTAAAAATATAACAATGAATTCCAATAATGATAACTCAGATAATTCTAACAATTCTAATAACAGTTTTAATAAATGTATCGATGTAGACTTTATACGTGTAGAATTTAAAGACTTAACAAGTGAATTAATTTGTCCAATATGTCTTGGTCTAGTGTACGACCCCGTATGTTGTCGGAAGTGCCACGCCCCCTTTGGAAGAAGTTGTATTCAGAAATGGTTTCGAAGTAATAAATCAAATAAATGTCCTAATAAATGTGAATTTGAGGAAGAAACAATGCCTTTGATATTTACTAAATTAATTAATAAAATAAAATTAAAGTGCGTGAATAGTGAATGTAAGGAAGTTATTAGTTATGATAAGTTTTATTTGCATTTAGAAATATGTCCCTTTGGGATGTTTAAATGTTATGCGATTGGTTGTAATTACAAAGGAAACCGAGAAAATATTAAAAAACACTTAGACACATGTAATAAACTATTCGAAATTTGTAAATATTGCAAAGGAAAATTCAAAAAAGAAGACTTTGACTCACATCAATCTAATAAGGATGAATGTTTTAATAGGATTATGATGGAAAATCAAAAATTAATAAATGAATTAGAAGAAATAAAAAGTAATAGCTTTATGAATAATCACTCAATTGATCGGGATAGATCTACTATTTCAGAAAGACCAGAAAATAATTATAAGAATAATAATAAAATAGAAACTCCAATTACTGAAAAAGGGACAATGGTTTTTGAGTTTAGTAATTCACCGATTGTTAAGAAAAATGATTATGATAATAATAAATTAACAAACAGAAAATTCGATAACTCCGATGATATCTCCAATATCAACAATATTAACGACTTCAACGACATAAATGATATCCAAAATCTAGTAACACTAAGCAATGAATCCTTCAATAATTCCAATATAAACAACATAAACAGTAACAACTTTAACAATAATAACACTACAACAAAGAAGAATAAACATAATACTAATAATATAACAAGTAATCTAAGTATAAGTAAAATTGGACATGATAATAACCGGTCTATGTCAATCTTATCACCAGAGACTATAAAAAAATATGACAAAAAAAGGTCTAAGATCATTCAAGAAAGTGAACTATTTGTCAATGAGGAAGAAATAGATAAAGTAAAGCAAAGAGTTCCTATGAAAAACTCAAAGATGTCATTGAAACTATTGTCACAGTATGAAGGTATTAAGGATACTGTTTCTACAACTACGAGTAATACGAATAATTATAATAATGGATATAATAAGATTAAGAATAATAAGAGTGATATTGATATTAGTACCAAAAGTGTGAGTAATACTAGTAATAACAATTTAAGTAAGACTAATTTAATATAAATTAATCTTATAACTAATATTCATTATAATTTATTTTTATTAGATAGCGTCAAACTCAACTTAAACAATAAAATCCTAAAATCAGACACAAAAACACTTCGAAAGGAAACATCAACCAGCTTTATTTCAGGAGTAAATAATATTCAACAACTATTATCTATACTTTAAATAAATACAACTTTTATTAATTTACTTATTTTACTAACTTTTTTATATAGATTTCCAAAAAATCACATAAAGAGATAGAACTACCAGCAAAGAGACTATCAAAACTTACATTACATATGCTTGTAACTTTTCTTATTAATATTTTTTAATAGAACGAGAATGGCTCTGTTGAATATGCTCCACTTGTTGTTAAAAAATCAGAAAATTTTGATAAATTTGAAGACATAAATGGCTTTAATGAATTAATTAAAATGGAGGTAATATTTTATATGTAATTGTAGTTTAAGTATTGAATTTGATTTGTGAAATAAATGAAAGATATATGATATAATATATATATGTATTTATATATTGAATTATAAAATTGAATTTTATTGCTATTGAACAAGATACTATGTAGATAATAGAATAGAATAAAGTTTTATTGTTAAATAAAATTTATAATATAATATAAAATACTTTTACAATTACTTTTTCAAATTTTATTTATAATCAAGACTTCATAACTACATAACAATTTAATCTAATAAACAATATAAAAATGTTAAAGGGATTTAATACTTTAAAACATTTATCCTTTAATATTAAAAATATACAGAAACCATTTTTCCAAAATATATTTTTAAAACAAAATAATTTTTATATTTATTATATACTAAAGAGAATGGATTCTAAAGTTGAGAAAGTTGAGAAAGTAGATAAAAAGAAAGGAAAAAGTGGAAAAGAAAATACAAAAACTGAAGACAAAAAAGAACAAGAAGTTAGACCACTTTCAAACAAAGTATGTTTTTATTTAACATATTTTCATTACTTTTTAACTAAATTTATTACTATTACTATTATTATAGGAAATTAAAGAACTTGCTAGACCAGAATTCGAATCTAAGCCAGAGAAGTTTTATCCTACAGTCATATTTGATAAGCTTGGATTTAAAAGAGCTCGATGTCCTAAATGTAAGCATTATTTCTGGAGGAGGTTGGAAACTACAACCTTATGTGGTGATTCAAAGTAAATTAATTTATGATATGTTATAATATATTATATTGTGTTATATATCTAATATTTTTCATATATTTCAGTATATGATAATGTTGTTGATATATTTATAAACATTTATTTATCTTAATAGTATTTACTAAATTTACTTTATAGTTGTACTGGATTATATGGATTTATTGGGAAAGGTACAAGTAAAAGCAAAACTAAAATAACTTATTCTGAAGCTTGGAAAGGATACGAAAGAAGCTTAACCACATCAAGAATTCCAAGCACAAGTATTGACAGATACCCAGTTGTAGCAAGATGGAGAACCGATGTTGAATTTGTAGCTGCTGGTATTTACTGCTTTCAACCCTATTGTGTAACAGGAGAATTAGATCCACCTGCAAACCCATTGATATGTCCTCAATTTGCCGTAAGATTTAATGATTTGGATAATATAGGTATTAAAAATGAAATTATTAATATAACTATAAATATAAAATATTAACTATTATTAGGTATTACTGGTCGTCATTATTCTGGCTTTATTATGTTGGGATTACAAGTCTTCAACCTTCCTGATAAATATGTCTTCTTCAAAGAAGAATGTGTTGAGTTTAATTACAGATGGCTTACTGAAGAACTTATGATTAATCCTGATGAAATTACTTTTGTAGAAGATATCTGGGTTGGTGGTGGTAACTTAGGTCCAAGTATTGAATACTTCATCGGCGGGTTAGAACTAGGAAACATGGTCTTCATGCAATATAAAACCTTCCATGATGGAACAAGAGAGGAATTACCAGTAAAAGTTATTGATGTTGGTATTGGTTTAGAAAGAGTAGCCTGGTTACTTAATGGAAGTGCCACATCTTATGTAGATACTTTTAGAAATGCATTAGGTTTTTTAACTGATAAGCTAAATATGAAGATAAATGACGACATTTGGGAAAAATTCGGACCCTATTCATGTATGTTAGATGTTGATGAGTCTGCTGATTTAGATAAGACTTGGAAAGAAATTTCAGAAAAGATTGGTATTGAAGAAAAAAAGATAAAAGAAGCAATGTCTCCCGTAAGAGATCTTTACATTATTCTCGATCACACCAGAACAATTTTAATGATAATTTATGACGGCTACTTACCTGGTAATGTTGGTGGAGGCTCTAATATTAGAAATATCATCAGAAGAGTCTTTGCTATTCTACAAAACAACGGATGGTGGGATATTCTCAAACTTGATGGACTTATTGAACTACTTGAGTATCATAAGAAAGACTTAGAAGAAATCTATGGAAAGTTCAATAATACTGATAATATCCGTGAAGTCTTAAGACTTGAAAAAGTCAAATGGGAAACAACAGACAAAGATGCTAAAACAAAATTAGATAAACTTTTAAAGGATAAAAAGAATGTTTTAAGCATTGACGACTGGATTTATTGCATTGGTACTTGGGGAATTCCAGCTGATAAAATATCTCAAATATCTAAGATCCCAATTCCTAATAATTTGTACATGGAAATAGAAAACAGGAACTTCATTGCAAGCTGTAAAAAGGCTGAGAATATTCTTTATGATACTTCTCATTTGAAAGAAACTGATAGTCTTTTCTATCAATCTGGAATTGAGTCTCATAATTTTAGAGGAAAAATTGTTGATGTATTTACTAATATGACCGATAAGAATAATCTAAGACAAGATATTGTTATTTTAGATAGAACTTCTTTTTACCCAACCTCTGGAGGTCAAGAACACGATACAGGTGTCCTCACAATCAAAGGAGAGACTTACAACGTAGTTAACGCCGAAAAGGTAGGAAAGTGCGTTTTACACTTCCTCGATAAAGAAATAGTCGGAAATAAAAAAGACTGGATTGGCGTCGAGGTAACCGGTGCAGTCGACCAGGCTAGAAGAAGACAACTTATGGCTCATCATACTGGAACTCATATTGTATTTGCTGCATGTAAAAAGGTATTAGGTTCCCATGTTTGGCAGAACGGAGCTAAGAAAACAACACAAAATGCCCATTTAGATATTACTCATTATCAACCTTTAACTTATGAGGAAGAGCAGAAGATCGAACAAGAGGCTAATAGAATCATTTTAGAAGGAACTGCAATCACTAAATCATTTAAAAACAAATCAGAAGCTGAAAAAGAATATGGATTTACTTTATATCAAGTAAGTTAAGATAACTAAAAGCATTTTTAATATTTTTTTTATCACTAATCATTCATAATTCATATAGGGAGGTATAGTCCCAGGAAACAGCTTAAGAATTGTTAACATCGAAAATACCGACGTTGAAGCTTGTTGCGGAACTCATTTTGATAATACTAGCGAAGTTGGTTTTATTAAGCTTCAGAAAACTCACAAGATTTCAGATGGAATAGTCAGATTGTATTATGTTGCTGTAAGAATTAATATATAAATTATATATATAAAGTATAAATAAATTATACATTTGAATTAATATTTATCCATTTTAGAATGCAAAAGCCTTTGAAGAGCAAAATTATGAATCGCAAATTATTCATCAGTTGTCAGTAGAATGGGGAGGAATTGAGAAGAATATGATAACAAAGGTAAATATTGTTGTTATTATTGAGATTGTTTTTAATTGTTAATATATCTAAATATTTAAATATCTTATTATCAATTAAACATTTATTAAAACAAATTTAGACTGGAGCAAGATTTTTCAATGAGTCCAAACAATACTATACTGAATTAAAAAAACAAGAACAACTTAATTTATCCTTACAAATGAAGTAAGAATCATACATATTATTCAATATTAATCAATAATATTATTTTAGATTATTATTTATGTGTGACAAGAGTTTAGCTATGGTAAAAACTGAATTGGATAATCCTACTTTGTATTTCTCAGCTTTAAATGAATATTTTGAAAAACTAAAGGTTTGTTAATAGTTAATAAAACATAATAAACCACTTAACATATTTAACATATTTAACCTAATTAACATAATATTCATTAATCTCATATATTAATCATAATTAATCCTTCTCTTTAGAACTTAAAAAAAGGCATGATATTCTACAACTCAGAATTTGTTCATTTAGCCCTAGGAAGTGCTACGTTAATCGATACTGATTTACTTACTAAATTTATAGAAGGCGCAAAAGATAGTAAAACAACTATTAAAACGCAAATAAAAAATCAAATTGGTGGAAAAACCGGTAAGGTATCAGATATCTTATCTTATACTTGTTTTTATTCTAAATTCAATACTGAGAAGTTAGTTTCTTATCTTACAAGTTGTGGTGTTGAAATCTTTGACTTAGATAAGTAAAATGCAATTGCTTTGTTATTTCTCTTTTAGTTTTAAATTTATAAACTTAATTATAAAGTTAATTATTATTAAGATAATTTAAGATAATTATGAGTTGATTAAGTAAATTATATTTATAGTTTTAATGTTTTATAAGCTTTAATATTTATTAGTTTTATTTATTAATTAATTACAAAAAGCTTATTTAAATACTGTCTATTTATAAGTTATTAATAAATTATTTAGAATATACTACTGCAAGCAATATCTCCTATTTACGTAATACTACTTATTAGCATTATCTTTATACGTTTTATCAATCTTAGTTCTTAATTTCTTATCAACCTTTTGATAGATATATCCCCTATAGTCCTTAAAGATAACCCTAAACCATTTATCAAACTCTTCACCCATTGTATTTTTTCCTTGGAAAATAATATAGTTATTGTAGTCATTGCAGTACTTATCTATTACTGCAGAAAACTTTGTTTGAAGAAAAGATTTACTATCTTCATGATTAAAGTAATCTAATAAATTAGGTTTGTTCTTCTTGATAGTCTTCATTGTTTCAAGATGGAGTTTTACTTTTTCTAGATTAAGTTCTGTTTTTTGTGTGCTATGAGTTATTTTCTCCATTTCATCTATAAGACAATCGAATATTTGTAAAATGGTGTAGTCAAATGTTTCAAAGCCAAATACTTTATTTGAGTTGTTTACATAATATAATTTAATGATTTTCCTTAAATTAAGAATTTCTCCAATATTTTTATTGCTACTCTCGTTTAATATTAAGTTTTCAAAATCTGTTTGAGTTGCAAGATATTTTAGCTTTGTATAAACATTACAATATTTAACGAAATTCTTTGGTTTATTTAATTTTGTCGTCTGAGTAAGTTCAGGTTTATGTGTGTCACTATCGATATCCATGTGATTTGTATCATCGAGATTGTTTTGATTAGGAAGGGGTATGTTACTTTCTCTTTGAACTTCTGCTCCTCCCTGAAATCCTCCCTGAAATTCTATCTGTCTCGATGTATTATTTTCTTGATTTCCTACGTGGCTTTCTATTTGACTCTCTACCTTACTCTCTTTCTGGTTTTGTATCTGACTCATTCTGTCCGTCTGAATCTCACTTTCTGTCTTATAATGTGCATTTTGTGCGATGGAGTCATGATCTAACTCCCCAATATTATTCCCAAAGAAGTTATCTCCATTTCCCTTATTGTTAATTTGGTTGTTCCTAGAACTTTCATTTGTAGTTGTATCGTTGTCAATGTCATGGTTTTCATTGCTAAATGCTTTATTAAAAGCTTTTTCAAATATGTTATAATTACTCTCATAGTCATCAATTTCTTCATCTGAAAAATGACTAGACTCTATGCAGTATTTGCAGGTATAAATGTTATTGCAATAGCACCACCTATTTAATTCCATTTTATTATAATTGATAATATTATTTACTATTTATATTTCAATAATTAATTATTAAAATTTAATAATAATATTATCTAATTTTGTAAATATATATAATTTAAGCATAATATTATTTAAACTATAATTAAATGAATTAAGAAATAGTATTTATTAATTCATAAATTTCAATAAGTTACCAAGAAAAACACCAAATAACCAATAAATATGTAATTATATAATAAAGATAAACTAAACCTTATAATATTAAGTACTTATTATGTTTATGTATACGTATATTAGTTTATATTAATTTATATTAGTTTATATTAGATTATATTAGGTTATATTAGTTTATATTAATTAGATTCTTCTTCCTTTTCAATTAATTATTTCTTCAATTTCCTTGGTTTATATACTTTCTTTTCTTTTTTAAACTGAATCTTATTACGTTGTCCTTTTTTAGGTGGGTTAATATAACGAGAAAAATTCTTTATGATTGATTCAAACTTGAATATAAACTCTTGGCTTTTACGTTTTTTCTCTATGTTCCTTATGAATTTTTTTTTGTCATCGTTAAAGTCTTTTCTGAAATCAGTAATAATGTCAGAAAATGTAAGTTTAAGTATCTTCTTACTTTCTTCATTAATAAATAATGTCTCTATTCCGATTTCCTTTAATTCCTTAATTAATTTTAAATCATTATTACAAGCATTCAAGTTTTTTCTTTCCTTTTTTGTGTCTAAAATCATTTTTTCAAGATCTTGTTCAATTCCTTCGAATAGAGTTAATAGAGTAAAATCAAACCTTTCAAAGTTGAATTGCTTACGTGTTTTTTTGAGGAAATAGTAAGTAAATTTGGATAAAATAGTTTTTATCTTATTTAAATCTTTATTTGTTTCTTCAAGCATAATAAGTTTGTTACGATATTTTCTAAAAGCTGATGACTTAATCATTTTGAAAGCATCTTCACATTTAGCTTTTTTCTTAACTTTTATTATATTGAATGGTAATAGTTTAGATTTATCATTTGTAATGTTGTTTGTATTGTTGTTTGTAATATTGTTTGTAATATTATTTGTTGGGTCTATATTTTTTAAGTTGTTAAAGCTTTTTTCAGGGATTTTGTTCATATCTTCATCATTAATCTTTATCTTTTCGTTGTTTAGATTATTTTCGTTTAAATCATGTGTAGTTTCTTTTGTAAAGAAGTTTAAAAAATTATTTGTAATATTTTCTTCATTGAAAAAACA
>Ga0100402_1007993_pt1 | contig 10058 bp, 10 predicted proteins | sample CryGeyme20150102_FD_80419 | JGI IMG/M metagenome (GOLD analysis project Ga0100402, IMG submission 80419) | Groundwater microbial communities from Crystal Geyser aquifers in Utah, USA - Crystal Geyser metaG 2015-0102 | ecosystem: Environmental > Aquatic > Deep subsurface > Groundwater | place...
ACTATATACAATCATACTATATACAATCATACTATATACAATCATACTATATACAATCATACTATATACAATCATACTATATACAATCATACTATATACAATCATACTACGTATACACCGCGTTTAATTCTAGAGATTTGTTTGATAATATCTCTTTTCAAAGAACTAAACATATCTGAATCACATTGTTCTTCGAGATATTTTAGTATTTCTTCTAATTGATCGGTTGGTATATTTTCTATACGAGCTCCGTTTAATGGTAGAGGATATCTATGACCACTTGACAATTTTAAGTCAATTAAAGTACGAGGAGCTATATCAGTATGTTCCATTTTTCTGTGTTTTGTAATAACAATGGAATTATAAGAATTTTCAACTGAAGGAACTTCTAATTGATTCATATGATAAAATTCTAAAATTTTATTGAAACCTGTAATGATAAGATATAAATTAACTATAGGATAAATACCTTTGTTAATTTGATCCAATGGTATCGATAATTCATTTTTCAATTCTAATAATCCGTTGAGAACTGTTGTTTCAGGTGTGTTAATCACAGAAATACTATGTATTGTTAATATATCAGGATATATGAAAGAATTAACTGATATACCTGATAATAGAAATATAAATCTCTCTAATTTCTTTGTAATATAACCAATATATAATGATAGATATGTATTATCTATTTTAAATTTACTAAAGCATTCGTTAATAAAATCAACGAATTCCAAAATATCATTTCTAATAGTATTAATAGCAATTACATATGAATTTTTGTTGACAGTGTTATTGTGAATTTCTAGAGATAGAGAATTAGCATTATGATATAACTCAAATTCTTTTAATTTAGAGGAGCTTATAGGATTATTATCAATTGATAATTTGTTTAAACTTTTATTGATTGATATCTCGCTGTCTTTTATAGGGAAAAAGTCAAGATAAGCTGAATTTTTATATATATTTTTTAGTGATATAAATTCAGTTTGTAGTTTTACTAAATCTATAGTAGATGATTTATGAATTTTTACAAATATATTAACTATAGTTTGCCAATTCATGTAGATAGAATTAGTTATATAATATCCTAGATCTATTGAAATAGATTTATTATCAATCGTACATGGAATATCAACTAACGTATTATTTTTTGATTCTGAAAGTTCGTTGTAGAAATTTTGATCATAGTTAATTAAATTCAGAAGTGACGGCATATATTCTGTTATCATAGTGTTAAGTTTTTCTAATTCTTTTTCGTAAGCATTTCTAATTTGATTCAAATCATAATATTTGACATCTATTCGATTAGGTAATGATAAATGATGATAATACCCAGTTGATAGACAACATGGAGATTCAATATGTTCATCTATTGATAATATTACACTAGATATTTCATCGAAAAAGCTATATGTATAATTGTTAGTGAATAAGTTCCTTAGAATATTTTCATGTTGTAAGATATTAGTATTGTCTAATAATCGGAGAGATAATATTCTAATATTATCTCCTATTTTCTTATCCAATACTTCACGAACTATTATTTCTTCGATTAAGGGGTCGGATAAAATAAAATCGAAATCTATTAACTTGGTAGAATATAGGATACCAGGCGAATAGAATAATATTATTTGAATTTTGTTTTCAACTGAATTGCGGAAATAAATTCCGAAATAGATATATTTGGTGAATTTGATATAATTAATTAATCTAGCTATAGGGCCTCTTGATTTCAAAAAAATCAACCCTGTATGAATGAAGTTTTCATTTATCTTTAAATTCATTTTATAAGAAACATGTTGATTAAAGCTTAGATATGAATTTCTCTATAAAATATACAATGTTACATAAAAAAATATAAACAACTTTAAAAATTGAAGCTGTATTAAATGAATCACGAAGAGAAATTCAAGGATGCACTTTTGTGTTTAGCTGAATTATTATGTGCTATTATAGAGGAATCTTCGGATAAAGGTTTTAAGGAGATTAATCTGGATCTTTTAGATCCAGCTATTGGTATGTTAAAGAACTATAAGTCAGACAAGATGGTTCAAGCTTTTATTAAGCAATCACATAGGATGTTGAATGAATTTTACGACAGAATGGAAACATCGTTGATAGCTAATCTTCATGTTATTTTTGCTAATCCGAAAGTTCCTAAAAGTCTGATACAATCTGTGAAAAATTTGTACGAATCTAAAGATAGAGATAATAATCGATATATATCTTTAGATGATAGAAATGAGATATGGGATTATATAGATTCGTTAATTCTATATAGTTTAGAACATTATGCTAGTAGTGATAGAACCAGATTGATTTTAAATAGAGACATGGATTCGAATTTCAATGTAGAAAAAGAATTAGAAAGATGGAGATCAAAATTAGGAAAATCAAATTAAATCAAATTAGAAGAGTTTAAAAATTAAAAGAGAAAAAGTTTTGGAATATTAAAAATGTCAGGTCCGTTTAAATTAGAAATAGAAGGTAGAGGAACATGGTATAATATTCATCGTATGGCTATATACGCCACGACTCCTCAAAAAAAGATAGAATTTGTACATTTTTTCACAGATTTAACTGATACTTTTTTCTGTGAAAAATGCAGAGTTCATATGAAAAATTATTTGAACACAAATCCCATTGAGCCATATTTCGATCTCAAGGATAATGAAGGAAGAGATACTGGTATTTTTCTTTGGACATGGGCATTTCATAATGCAGTGAATGCCCGATTAAACAAAAGAATAATACCTTATGGTGAAGCATATTTATTATTTGCAGACAAACAATGTGATATAGTTTGTTCTGTTGATAATAATGATATACCTGTTACTACACCTTATGGTGACGGATCTTCTGTTAATTTTTCACCAAGAGGAAGAAACCACAGACATCATAGAAGAAGATAATTATATATTGATTTAATATATAATTACTATTGAATATGTTTACATACGTTTGCACTTTTTCATAGCATCCATCATCAAAAGAGATCTTTCATCATTAGGATGTCTAACAGCATATAGATCGTTGTATTTCTCATGGATATACTTTGATGATTCACAGAAGGTAGATCCTACTGACTTGATAACCTCCTTTTCAGATACAATCGAAGGAACATATGAAATTAGTTGTTCCAAAAGTTCGTATCTCATATACAGATTGTAGTAAATCTTACGAGCCTTAAGATAATCTTCCTCGCTACATGGAGCTCCATTCTTAATTCGTCTCTCATCCAGAGCCTTGATAGATCCGTTAAGATCATCAAAAGCAGCCATCAATGATTTACAGAATTGATTGAAATTCTTATGCATATGATTAATTTCCATACCCAATTCCTTAATCGAAGCTTTGGTTGAATCATAAGATGCCATCATAATCCTCCTAGTTGCGATATCAATGTTCTTCTTAGCCTCCATCGGATTAGCTCTAATCTCAGACATCTTGACAATAGGAATTGCCATTGGATGCCCTCCTAATACAACAGTTTTCCTAGCTAAATCTTCAGCAACAACGAAAGAAGTTTCCTCAGGTCCTGATACACCAGACTTAAGAGTGCAAACTCCACCCTCGCAAATAAAAGCAGCACCACATGAAAGATCTTTCATACAATCCATAACATCAATCTTATGTGAGTAAGGAATAGATGAAGCATTCTGAGATTGAATATAAACAGGATGATCTCCCATTGTCACATATCCAGATTCGTCCATTTCCACCAAAACTTTTTGTCCGTATCCAGTGGTAGCTAGAATGTATTCAGCTACTCTCTCGTTGTTATTAGATGTAACTACTTTTTCTGTTGGAACGAATCCACACGCCATCAACTCAGATTCAATGGTACCTTCTTCTCTAATTTCTCTAGGTACTCTGCTTGGAGATCTAGATAATGACCTTCTAGATGGAGATCTAGATGGAGATCTAGATGGAGATCTAGATGGAACTCTAGAAGGAACTCTAGAAGGAACTCTAGAAGGAACTCTAGAAGGAGAAGAAGGTCTAGAAGGAGAAGGAGTTCTAGAAGGAGAAGGAACTCTAGATGGAACCCTGGAAGGAGAAGGCACTCTAGTTGGAGGTGGTAATCTACTGGGAGTTACAGGCTGTGTAACAACTCTGGTGGGAGAGGAACTAAGTCTTGATGGAGGTAGAACTGGTGTTCTACTTGAAACCATACCTGTTTCAGCAGCTGATGCTACGGGTGTTCTAGATAGTTCTCTTGACATTTTAATTTGGAAAAACAAATTATTAGTTTTCTTTTTTTACTGAAGAAAATAAAAAAGTCTAAGATAATCGAATTATTTCATACATGCGTTATGTAAAATAATAAAATATGGAAGATAATGATGATGTCTCTTGTTGGGGTAACTGGAATGAGATAATTAGAATTTATTTGTTACCGGTAATTGTATTCATAATATCTGTTATTTTTTTTCTTCCAATTTTCGATAAATGGTTATTCAATGAGATACCAAGTACGGGAATGATAATAATTTTTAAATCGTTGATACTAACGTTAATCATATATATACTCAATTTAGCACAATTCGGATATTGGGATTCTGATGATTAAATCGTTCTATTTAAATAAATGAAATTGTTAAAAACTCGATAAATAATACTTTATAATAAAAAATAATGTCGAGTCTTTCTGGATTAGATCCTATTCCCTTGGGATTTGAAGTATGGAAGGGTGATTGGAAGTCAAGAATTCACACCAGACTTGTAAAAGGTAAATTAGAAGCTCAATTAAAATCTTTTGGTAAAGTCAAGAATACTTACACCGGTAAAATTATTGTTTGTCATAACGGTGTTTACAGAAGCGGTGTTAGAATTCCTGTTGATATAGAAATTACTCCTGCTGATCATCAAGGAAAAAATAAGAATGGTCACACTATGAAAGGTATTATAGGTGATAATCAATCTGTTTCTTACAAAATTGTAAGCATTGATGACGATATTATCAAAGGAACTTACAAAAGCTCTAATCCAAACGACGAAGGGACTTTTACATTGCATAGAACGGATGAAAAATTCATTGATATGAGACCTGAGAAAACTGGATTAGGTGATTTAATTAAATCTATATTCTAGTCGTAATCTTAAAGAGTCGTAAATTACATACCACGACAATATAATATAATCTAATAAAATTATATTATATTGATTTGAATTACATTGAAAATGCCTAAATCTAAAGATCTAATTATTAAGATATGTTTAGTTATGATTGCTAAGAATGAAAGTCATATTGTAACTAATGCATCACTACCGTGTTTAACTGGTTTTATAGATGCTTGGGTAATAGATGATACCGGATCTACAGATAATACAATAGATCTTATCAAAGAATTTTTCAATGAAGCGAAAATTAAAGGAGAAATGCACGAAACTCCATGGAGAGGATTTAATTATAACAGAACTGTAAATCTTAGACATGCGGAGGAATATATAAGAAACAATCGAAAATCTCATGAAATATGGTATATGTTCACTATGGATGCCGATGATTTAATCTATGGTGGTAATGTACATGAATATAATAAATCAGTTGAAATACAACAATTTAAGATTGACAATGAAATGATTCTAACAAAAAAACCAGATATGATCAAAATACCAATTGTAGCAGGTGGTAATTTTTATCACAGAATGTGTTTCATCAAATATAATAATGAATTAAGATGGAAATATACAGGTGTAGTTCATGAATATTTAACACCTATTAGGGAACATCGAGAAAAGCCTAAAATTTTAGGTTTCATGAATACGGGGTATTACGTAGGAAGACATATGGGTGCTAGATCGAAAGATCCATCTATATATTTGAATGACGCTATGACTATGGAGAAAAGATTATTAGTTAAACCTGATTCTAAGAAAAAACATAGATATACATTCTATATTGCTCAAAGTTATCGAGATGCTAGAATGTACAAAAGAGCTGAAGAAAAATTTATAGAACGAGCAAATATGGGAGGTTGGGGTGAAGAAGTTTATTTATCTTATGTAGATGCCGCTAGGTGTAGAATGAAACAGAATACTGAAGATAATGCTAATTTTATAAAGTGTTTTCAAAATAATATAGAACATACACCTGAATTCAATAAGAGTAAATTATATCAAGATACAAAGAAACAAATCGATAAATTAAAAAACGATAATGTAGTAATAGAATATCTCATATCAGCTATTGATGTTCGACCAACTAGATTAGAAGCTCCTTTTCTATACACACAAATACTAACATGGAAAGGGAAAAGTAAAGCAGCTTGGATGTTTGCTAAATCTTTCGTTAGAAATGAATATCCAGTTAATGATAGTTTATTTGTGGATATTGAGATTCACAATTGGCAATTTTTAGATGCTTGTTCGGTGGCTGCTTATTGGGCTGGTGATTATGTAATGTCTAAATTATTATGTGAGAAAATATTGAATTTACCGGAAAACAAAGGACCAGTAAATAATAATAGAAATAGAGTAAATAAGAATCTTGAATTCGCTAATACTAAATTGGAAAGCATGAAAGAAAAGAAATAACAAAATAATATATTATAATAATATATTATTTATTCTGATGGATCATATACATCAGAATCTTTACCAACCATTTCGTCGATTGTAGGTTCAGATGGATTAATTACTGCATTTTTAATGGATCCTAAAATCTCTGACATCTTATTAGAGATTTCTTCTGTTACAGCACTAGGGTTGATTTCCTCAGTATCTGTTTCAGATCCAGTTTCTTTTCCTTTTTTCTGAGCAGTAGTACTTTCCAGTGTCGTAGAAATAACTTCTTTTAGTTTAGGATCTTCCATTTTATCAACCAATTTGTTAATAACTTGACCTACACTTTTACATCCCTTAACATCATTAAACATATCCCCTAAAACTTGCTTAGCAGTCTCATTATTAAACAAACTATTCACAATATTACCAACATCGGCTCCGCTAGGTGCATTCGCACCTGGGATACCTGTGCTGATTTTGTCAATAAATGGTTTAAATAAATCCATAATACCACCACCCTGATTGGTGTTATCAACTTGTTTTTGTTCTGGTGCCTCTACATAACCTAATTCGATTTCTAAATAATTAATTTTTCTTTCCAATACTGATTTGTAAGATTCATCATCACAAACAGATAAAGCTAATCTGGAAAGTATTAATTGAAATTCTTCGGGATAATCTAATTCTGGAAATTTATCTCTTAGTTTGTTCATCAGAGATTCTCTTTCGCTTCTCTTCATTCCTACTAATTTTTGTGATATCTGTTGTTCGGTTTGTTCCTTACATTTCAGTGCAAAACTATAAATACTAGAAACATAAATAACATATTTTCTCTTTCCGACTGTTCCGTAATCAAACATAAGTCCATGTCTGAGCCAATCATCATCTCCTTCTTCGTCAATTTTAGGAAAAATTTCTAAGAAAGCTTCAGATACAATTTTCATATGTATTTCTTTAGCATTTTCTTCTGAATCTTTCATATAAGCTTTACAATAATTGTTGAATGGTTGTAAAACCATATTCTTTTTGTTTAGATCTTTCTTTAGTAAATGTCTAGAAATATTGATTAGACGACTAAAAGCCTCTGTAAATTTTTCTAGATCCATTGTATTTTAATAATAAAAGATATTATTTTAAGCTTGTTTGTCATGGTAGATTTGTTAGCCGGAAAAAATAACTATTCTGATTTTCCTAGGCGCATTATTTTACATTCTCCATTCAAACAGAGTGTTATCAAATCTTACGGAATAATATTATATGCAAAAGATACAGGTAGATGGTTGTTAGTTCAAAGAAACCATTCTCCTGAGTATGTAGAATTGTTAAGAGGATCCTATATACACAGTAATATACCAATATTGTTAGCAGGTATAGATAAGTCTGAATTATTTTCACTAAAAAGGATTTTACTCGAAAATAATTCGGAGAGAAAGAAAAAATATTTTGCCATCGAATTCTATTCAACCTTACATACTGGTTCAATCGATCAAGGTTATTCTAAATTGTTAGACAATCATAATATATTGGCTGATTCAGTTCATGATATAATACCTCTACATGATTATCCAGAATGGTTATGGCCTAAAGGTAGATCATCTAAAACAGATAAATCACAACATTCGACAGCGTTAAGAGAATTTGAAGAAGAAAGTAAAATATCAGCAAGATTAATAAACCCTCTTATAATAAATGGTAATTATACGATTATAGTGGAATCATACGTAGGTAGAAATAGCAGAATATATACAACAAAATTATGGATCTATACTATTGACAGAGAATATTATCCATTTCAATCTAAAAAAATAACATTCTGTTCAGGTAAAGTAAATCTTAATTTTAACAATATCGATTCAATTGATATCGATTATATTAAAATCCATAGCGATCCGAAAGAGATAAAGGATGTAAGATGGGTAACATATGACAATGCATGTGAAATGTTAAAAGAAAGTAAAAAACATGCTTTGATGAAAGCTAAAAAATACATCGATTCTACATTTTAATATGTATATTGACTATATACATATTATTTTCAGTTAAGTTCAATTTACTGAGGAGATTGAAGTCCCGGCAATGCACTAGGAGATTGGACTCCTGGTGGTCTAGGAAGACCTCTTGTTGGAGGAAGTCCAGGGGCTCTAGGTGGAGAACCAGGGGCTCTAGTTGGAGGAAGTCCAGGGGCTCTAGTTGGGGAAACAGTTCTAGTTGGAGAAACAGTTCTAGTTGGAGATCTAGATCTCTGAGTCATAGGTGGTGGAACCATTCTGGTTGGAGATGCTTGTCTAATAGGTCTAGATTGAGCGGTCATGGGAGGTGGAACGACCATTCCTGCTTGAGCAGTCATTGGAGGTTGAGTGGCCATGGGAGGTGGAGCCACCATTCCACCCTGAGCGAATGGTGGGGGAGCTACACGTCCTGGTACAACTCCAGCTTGTACATATCCTCCTCCTTGAGGACGAGGAAGTCCAGCTACAACTCTTGCGGGAGAAGCTGCGGAAGAAATCTTCCCTCTCATAAGATCGATGTATCTCTGCTTGTCAAAACCGGAATAAACATCATCAGGAAGAGCGTTGATGAAATTGGTCCATCCCTCCATTTTAGATGTCATAGCATAAACCAAATTCTCATGTCCAGGTGCCAAATCATTGTAAGCCAATCCTTTCATTTGGTTTCCGATGGCCTTATCACCCTTCTTGAGAGAAGAACCAGTTCCATCAGGCTTGGTACCAGTAACAGAAAGGTACACTGTTCTATGTCCAGGAGTTGCAGCGGTGGCAGCAGCTCTAGCCAAAGCAGCAGCAGCTCTGTTAATCTTACTTTGTTTGGTAGAAATCAAACCGACATCGGATTTAGCAACAGGATTAGCTTTGTTGGCTCTAATGTAACTTACCATTCTCTCCAAATCCTCAAGAGAAATGTACTCAAGTGGATCGTAAACCTTAGGCTTAGCTCTGGAATCAGCCCTTCTAGACGACAGAATGTTATTCAGATCAGCATTGTCTTTGTCATCATATCCCCAATAATCATATTGAGTCAAAGAGGTATCGTAATACAACATTTGACTAATTTGCTCATCAGACCATGCACTATATTGCGGCATTCTCTTAATCCAGTAAATTAGATCTGCGACATTTCCAGCTACACGCATACTGTTACTGAAAATGAAATTTACATCACCAGGTACGATTCTGGTTTGTTTAGTCTTTCTGGAAGTAATCTTTCTGTCTCTCCAGTAAGTCTTGCTCAGAGGAATTTCTTTACTGTTCAAGAAATTTACTCGTCTTGCATCGTCACCTTTGGTGTCGAAAAACACATGAAGATACTTATCTTCGGCGGCCAACGCTCTTGCATTAGGCAAAACTGGATCAGATGGAATGCTCAGATAAGGAGACTTCGCTCTCGCTCTTCCTGGGGATCTTCCCTTTTTTCCTGGAGATGCTCTTGCTGCCATTATGAAATTATAGTGGATTGTTTTAGTTAGTTAGTTTTTATTTAAGTGATTTTTTTTTGAGTTAGTTTGCAATATGTATAAATAAAATTTTACT
>Ga0100402_1007997_pt1 | contig 10053 bp, 12 predicted proteins | sample CryGeyme20150102_FD_80419 | JGI IMG/M metagenome (GOLD analysis project Ga0100402, IMG submission 80419) | Groundwater microbial communities from Crystal Geyser aquifers in Utah, USA - Crystal Geyser metaG 2015-0102 | ecosystem: Environmental > Aquatic > Deep subsurface > Groundwater | place...
AACCACGGTTTTGCGGTCGATGTCGCCACGCTGCCGGAGAATGTCGAGCAGACCCATGTGAGCCTGTTCGACGGCACGAATTGCGGGATTGCGATCAAGGGCAAGCGGGCCTTCGCGGTGCAGTATCACCCGGAGGCAAGTCCGGGGCCGCAGGATAGTTTCTACCTGTTCGAGAAGTTTGTTGGGGGGCTGTGATGTTTCCGTTTCGAAGCAGATGGAAATACCAAACCCTCATTTGGTCTCGCTCGGAGGGGCGGTGGCAATGGGAAAGCAGGCCGTTTGATCAATACTGCAAGGACGAACTTCTCAACGAGTTTGGCGAAAAGGGCTGGGAGGTCGTGTCCGTCGCCCCTTACACAAAAGATGGCGAAGTTGTGGGGCATGAATACCTCCTCAAGAGGCGGGTATGAGTGAGCAAGTGGGAGCCTCTTGCCGATTGTGCCAACGTCTCCCTTCCCCTTGGGGAAGGGTTGGGGATGGGGGTTCGGCGGTGAGGGGGCAGGGCGTCATTTCGGGCGTTGTACACCCATCCCCAACCCCTTCCCTCGAGGGAAGGGGCTTATTGGTTGCGCGCTATCGCAATCTCTTGCGCGATCACTTGCAGCACCCCGTCCATAATCCCAAGCACCTCGTTGTTCCAGAAGCGGATCACGCGGTAGCCGTAGGCTTCGATGATGCGGGTGCGGTTTGCGTCGGTGGGGCTGCCCGAATGCTGCCCGCCGTCGAGTTCGATGGCGAGGCGCAAGCTGCGGCAGGCGAAGTCTGCGATGAAATTGCCGATGGGGAACTGCCGCGTGAACTTCACGCCTTCAAATCGGCTTGCTCGCAGGTGCAGCCACAACCGCTTTTCCGCTTCGGTCGGCTCATTGCGCAGATTTCGCGCGAGGCTTGTCAGTCGCTTTTCCGCCATTGTCGTACACCCATCCCCAACCCCTTCCCTCAAGGGAAGGGGCTTTTAGTAGCAAAGCCGAGCTAAATGCCCAAACGAACCGACATCTCCTCGATCCTCGTCATTGGCGCTGGCCCGATCATTATCGGGCAGGCGTGCGAGTTCGATTACTCCGGCACGCAGGCGATCAAGGCTTTGAAGGAGGAGGGCTACCGCGTCATCCTCGTCAATTCCAACCCGGCGACGATTATGACCGATCCGGAATTCGCCGATGCCACCTATATCGAGCCGATCACGCCCGATATCGTCGCGAAAATCATCGCCAAGGAACGGCCCGACGCGCTGCTGCCCACGATGGGCGGGCAGACCGCGCTGAACTGCGCGCTTGCGCTGGATGCGGATGGCACGCTGGCGAAATACGGCGTCGAGATGATCGGGGCCAAGGCTGACGCGATCGACAAGGCCGAAAACCGCCAGCGGTTCCGTGAGGCGATGGATGCGATTGGCCTTGAAAGCGCCCGCAGCGGGGTTGCCACCACGCTGGAACAGGCGCGCAGCGTGCTTGAACGCACCGGGCTGCCCTCGATCATCCGGCCCAGCTTTACCCTAGGCGGCACCGGCGGCGGGATCGCCTATAACAAGGCGGAGTTTGACCAGATCGTGCGCGAAGGTCTGGACGCGTCACCCACCACCGAAGTGCTGATCGAAGAATCGCTGCTGGGGTGGAAAGAGTTCGAGATGGAGGTGGTGCGCGATGCCAAGGACAACGCGATCATCATCTGTTCGATCGAAAACGTCGATCCGATGGGGGTGCACACCGGCGACTCGATCACCGTCGCCCCGGCGCTGACGCTGACCGACAAGGAATACCAGATCATGCGCAACGCAAGCATTGCGTGCCTGCGCGAAATCGGGGTGGAAACCGGCGGTTCCAACGTGCAGTTTGCGGTCAATCCCAAGGACGGGCGCCTGATCGTGATCGAGATGAACCCGCGCGTGTCGCGGTCATCCGCGCTGGCATCCAAGGCCACCGGCTTCCCCATCGCCCGTGTCGCGGCGAAACTGGCCGTTGGTTACACGCTGGATGAACTAACCAACGAGATCACCGGCGCAACCCCTGCTAGCTTTGAACCGACCATCGATTACGTCGTCACCAAAATCCCGCGTTTCACCTTTGAAAAGTTCAAAGGCGCGGCCACCGATCTTTCGACCGCGATGAAATCGGTTGGCGAAGTGATGGCGATTGGCCGCAACTTTCAGGAAAGCCTGCAAAAGGCGCTGCGGGGGCTGGAGACGGGGCTGGACGGGTTCAACCGTGTGCCCGAACTGGAAGGCGTCGCCCGCGATGTCATCACCGCCGCCCTGTCGCGCCGCACACCTGACCGGTTGCTCAAGATCGGCCAGGCGTTCCGCGAAGGCATGAACGTGGAAGAAATCGCCGCCGTTACCTTTTACGATCCGTGGTTCCTGCGCCAGATCGAAGGCATCATCGCGGCCGAACGCGAAGTGCAAAAGGATGGCCTGCCGCGCGATGCGGCCGGGCTGCGGCGGCTGAAGGCGATGGGCTTTTCCGACAAGCGCCTCGCCACCCTCGCGGTGCGTTCCGTGGGTGTCGCAGGCGGCATGGGCGAAACCCAGGCCAAGCGTTCCGGCCTGCTGCACGATGCACTGGTCGCAATGGCCGGGGCCACTAGCGAAGACGAGGTGCGCAGCCTGCGCCGCAGGCTCGGCGTCACCCCGGTGTTCAAACGGATCGACAGCTGCGCCGCCGAGTTCGAGGCGATCACGCCCTATATGTATTCGACCTACGAAGCCCCCAGCTTTGGTGTGCCGGAATGCGAAGCCGCGCCATCCGACCGCCGCAAGATCGTGATCCTCGGCGGCGGGCCGAACCGGATCGGGCAAGGGATCGAATTCGATTACTGCTGCGTCCACGCCTGCTTTGCGCTCGCCGAGCAGGGCTATGAGACGATCATGATCAACTGCAACCCGGAAACCGTCTCGACCGATTACGACACGTCAGACCGATTGTATTTTGAACCGCTGACGGCCGAGGACGTGCTCGAAATCCTGCGCGTCGAACAGCAGAACGGCGAGCTGGTCGGCGTGATCGTGCAGTTAGGCGGGCAGACCCCGCTGAAACTGGCACAGGCTTTGGAGGATGCAGGCATCCCGATCCTCGGCACATCGCCCGATGCGATTGATCTGGCCGAAGACCGTGAACGCTTCGCCAAGCTGGTCAGCCAGCTCAAACTGCGCCAGCCCGAAAACGGCATTGCCCGCAGCCGTGATGAAGCCGCCGCGGTGGCCGCGCGGATCGGTTATCCGGTGCTGCTGCGCCCGTCGTATGTGCTGGGGGGGCGGGCGATGGAGATCGTCGATTCCGAAGCACAGCTCGACAATTACATCGCCACGGCGGTGAACGTGTCGGGCGACAGCCCGGTTTTGATCGACCAGTATCTGCGCGACGCGATCGAATGTGATGTCGATGCGCTGTGCGATGGTGATGAAGTGCGGATCGCGGGCGTAATGCAGCATATCGAGGAAGCCGGCGTGCATTCGGGCGATAGCGCCTGCACCTTGCCGCCCTATTCGTTGCCGCCCGAAATCATCGCCGAAATGGAGCAACAGGCCGAGGCGCTGGCGCACGCGCTGGGCGTGGTGGGCCTGATGAATATCCAGTTCGCGGTGAAGGACGGGCCAGAGGGACAAAAGGTCTACCTGATCGAGGTCAACCCGCGCGCCAGCCGCACCGTGCCGTTCGTCGCCAAGGCGATCGGTCAGCCGGTGGCCAAAATCGCCGCGCGGGTCATGGCGGGCGAGAAACTGTCCACCTTCCCGCCGTTCAAGCGCCAGATGCCCTATATGGCGGTGAAGGAGGCGGTGTTCCCGTTCGCGCGCTTCCCCGGCGCCGACCCGGTGTTAAGCCCCGAAATGAAATCGACCGGCGAAGTGATGGGGATCGACACGACGTTTGAAGCCGCGTTCCTCAAGTCGCAGCTGGGCGCAGGCATGGTGCCGCCGCGGTCGGGCACGGTATTCGTGTCGGTCAAAGGCACCGACAAGGGCGTAATCCTGCCGGCCGTGCGCCAGTTGATCGACCACGGTTTCCGCATCATCGCCACCGGCGGCACGCAAACTTATCTGGCTGAACAAGGTTTGGCGGTGGAGCGGGTCAATAAGGTTGCCGAAGGTCAGCCGCATATCGTCGACAAGATTATCGATGGCGATATTGCGCTGATTTTCAACACCACCGAAGGATGGCAGTCACTGCTGGACAGCAAATCAATCCGCATGGCGGCGCTGGCGGGGCGGGTGCCATACTATACCACGGCGGCGGCATCGGTGGCGGTGGCGGCAGCGATTTCAGCGATTCATCCCGATCAGCTTGAAGTCCGTTCAATGCAGGACTATTATAGCCGCTGATTGAGAATTTTCCCCTGACATCGAAAATGCACTGAGCCGTGCGGATCGGACGGCTAATGGGTTTTTCTTCCCTGTTGCGGATCAACTGTCAGAAATAGAACAGAAAGAACTGAAAGATGGCGACGATGGAAAAGGTGCCGATGCTGGCCGAGGGGTATGAGCGGCTGACCGCCGACCTCAAGGTGCTGCGCGATGAACGCCCGAAGATCGTCGAGGCCATCGAAGAAGCCCGCGCCCACGGCGACCTTTCCGAAAATGCTGAATATCACGCGGCCAAGGAACGTCAGGGCCAGGTTGAAGCCATGATCGGCGAAATCGAGCACATGGTCAGCCGCGCGCAGATCATCGATCCGGCAACGCTGTCGGGCGACAGGATCATCTTTGGCGCGACCGTGACGCTGCTTGATGAAAACGACAAGCCGATCCGCTACCAGATCGTCGGCCAGACCGAAGCGGATGCGAACAAGGGTCGCATTTCCTACAGTTCACCGCTCGCGCGCGCGCTGATCGGCAAGCAGGTGGGTGACGATATCGAAGTGACGGTGCCTTCAGGTGAGAAATTCTACACTGTCGATAAGATCGAATTCATCTGAGGATACGCCAGTGGCCGTCGCGCCGATCAGGCCAATTGCCGAACGCCGCGTGGTCGCGCATTTTGTGGCTGAGGGCGCCACCAGCATGGCCGATGCGGTGCACTATAGCCCCACCCACCCAAGCCACCAGCGTGCGTTTGAACGGTTGAAGGGTGCTGATGTACTCAAGACCGATGGTCAGGGACGCTGGTATCTTGATGAAGCCGGATGGGGTCGGCATCGTTCGAACCGCCGCACGCGGGTGTTATTGACGATGCTCGCCATGGCCGCTGCCGGAGCCTTCGCTGCCCTGCGTTAGGCCCGAGTTAGACCCCCGCCAGACCCGTTCAGATCGATGTTTCACGCGAAACATTGGCACTGCTCATGCGCCCGGCTCAGTCCTCAGGCGTCAGCAGGCGGTGGATATGCACCACCACATACTTAATCTCGGCATCATCAACCGTGCGCTGCGCCTGTGCGCGCCATGCGTCGACCGCGGCTTCATACGAACTGAACACGCCGACAACATGGATGCTTTCCGGGTCCTGGAATTCAATGCCCTGCGGGTTTTTGACGCGGCCGCCCATCACAAGATGCAGCCGCTGATCGGGGGTGGTTTCTGCCATGATACAAGCCCTTGGGGAGAAAGGATGCCCGTCCTTTAACGCTTGCAGCGTCAAGGGCAAGTCCGCGTGGGCCGGGCGCGGGCTTACTCCTTGGTCTTGCGCCGGATTACCTTGACCGTCCGCTCCGCCTGTTGGCGGGTGCTGCTGGCCAGGGTGCGGGTTTTGCCCGCTACTGCCCCGGCGGCCTGTTCGGCGCTGGCCTTGAACGTGCGTGCGTGCTTGGCGGCGGCGGTGCCCAATCCATCGGCCGCCTCCTCAGCCCGTTCCTGACCGCTGCGCGCAGCCTCAATCAGGTCGTCGATCAGCGTCATGATGTAGGCCACCGCTGCCTCGCTGACCATCGTGCCGATGCGCGATCCGCCGCGCGCCGTGATCGATTTGACCCCGGAGCCTGCGCTGCTCGCGGCCCCGCTGACTGCACCGGTTGCGCCGCTGACCACACGTCCGGCCAACCGGCGGCCGGGCCGGGTCAGCAACCCGATCACCAGCCCCGCTGCCAACGCTCCACTGATCACCGTCAGCGGGTGGGCACGGGTGTAATCGGCCCCCGCCGTTGCGGCCGTGCGGGCGTTGTCGGCCAGCGTGCGTTCCGCATTGCGGCGTTCAGCAGCTTCGATCCGGGTGCGCAGCGAATCGCGGGCGGCATCGGTCATGCGGGGTCTCCTTGGAAAGCGGTATCGGGGGTCAAATCGGTGTCGGACGCGGCTTGGTCATCATCCGCGTCTGCGCCCAGTTGGTCGAACCAGTCCAGGATCGGGCCACGTGCGAACCACAGGATGATCGCGCCGATCAGGATGGCGAGCACGCCCTTGTGATCGACCGCCTGTGCCCGCGCCTGCGCCAGCACGTCGCGCGCGCCAGACTGGATGCGGCCCGAAATGGTTGATCCGACACTGGTGGATACCCGGCTGGCAATGCCCTGTTCGTCCAGATGCGCGCGCAGCCGTGCGATGTCATCTGTCAACACCGCGCGCGCTGCATCTCGCATGGAGCGGTCCTGGATAAAGCGATCGGGCAGGTTGGTCATGCGCCGTCCCCCGAACCAAACATCGCCGCCAGCGATTTGCCATCGCTGCGCGCGCCCAGCACCAGCGCAACCACGCCCGCCAGCAGCACGCCAACGACAATCGCAATCGCACCCCAGATCGTTACCAGCGGCGCCAGCGCAATCACCGCGCCAACCGCCAGCGCAATCAGCGCGATATGCAGCAGCGCCAACGCCAGCACCAGCAGCGCCGCGGCACGTGCAGTTGCCTTGCCCACCAGCCCGGCTCGCGTCTTCTGGAACGCGATTTCGGCTTGGGCATAGGTGCGCGCGTCATCCGCCAGCGCGGTGATGTCTTCGCGCAACGTGGTGAAGGCATCGTTGCCTTGATCCGGATCAGACGCGCCGGTTGCCGCATTGCTATCCGGTGCCAATGACGGGTCGTCAATCGGGTCGTCCGGCGAACGCATCGGGCCGGGTTCGATGTCCTGCATGATGGGTTCCTGCTAGCGCCGCTTGGCGATCAGCTCCGCTTTCCGCCCAGCATCCGGGCGAGGAAAAAGCCGATCACTGCGGCAATCCCCACGGCAACGCCGGGGCTTTTGCGCACCATTTCGCGGGCATCGTCCCCCAGTTCTCCAACGCTTTTGGCTTCGATCTTGGCCGATGTTTCGACCAGCGTGCGCGATGCCTTGCGGGCATAGTCGCCGTATTGTTCGCCGAGCTTATCGTCGATCTGTGCGGCCGTATCGCCGACCACCTTACCGAGCGAGGCAATCGCGTCGCTGGCAACCTGCTTGCCTTCAACCGCCAATTCGCCAGCCTTGCCGAGCGCCTGATCGCCATAGGTTTTGGCTTCGGCTACCAGATCGGTGCCCTTGCCCTTCGCCTGCTGACTGGCCGCGTTCACCCGCTTTTCCGCTTCGGTGCGCAATGCGGCAGCGCCGGCCTTGGCTTCTTCCAGGGCGGCATTGAAACGGCTCCTGGCCTCAGCCACCGGGGCTGTTGGTGCGGCGGCGACTGCCCCGGTCTTGAGCGGGGCGGCCCTGGTCGGTGCCTTGGCCTTGGATGCACCGCCCTTGGCCGGAGCGGCAGGGGTCTTGCGCGCCTTGGGAGCGGGGGTTTTGGGGGTGGTTTGGTCGGCCATGGTCATGCTCTCATCTGATTGGTGTTCGGACGCCGGGCTGAAGTGCGCTTGCACGGAATTGTTCCAGAGCATAGGGCCAAGGACAATGCGGCGCACCCAGAATCATGCCGTGCAAAGTGTCTTATCAGTATACAACACATTCCAGCCGGAGCCAAACATGACCGCCATCATCGACCTGCACGGCCGCGAGATTCTCGATAGCCGCGGCAACCCCACCGTCGAAGTTGATGTGCTGCTGGATGATGGCAGCTTTGGCCGGGCGGCGGTGCCATCCGGCGCATCGACGGGCGCGCACGAGGCGGTCGAGCTGCGCGATGGCGATCCGGCGCGCTACCTTGGCAAGGGGGTGCTGAAGGCTGTCGACGCGGTCAACACCGAAATCCGCGAGCTGCTGATTGATCATTTTGATGCTGAAGATCAGCGTGACATCGACCTTGCCCTGATTGCATTGGACGGCACCGCCAACAAGGCGCGGCTTGGTGCCAACGCCATTCTCGGCACCAGTCTCGCGGTGGCAAAGGCCGCAGCCAATGCCCGCGGGCTGCCGCTCTATTCCTATCTGGGCGGGGTGTCGGCGCACGTATTGCCGGTGCCGATGATGAACATCATCAATGGCGGGGAGCACGCCGATAATCCGATCGATATTCAGGAATTCATGATTATGCCGGTTGGCGCGGACAGCCTGGCCGAAGCAGTGCGCTGGGGCGCAGAGGTGTTCCACACCTTGAAGAAGGGCTTGGCGCAAAAAGGCCTTGCCACCAGCGTCGGTGACGAAGGCGGGTTCGCACCCGATCTCGCCAGCACCCGCGCCGCGCTCGATTTCATCATGGAATCGATCGCAAGGGCGGGCTTCACACCGGGTGAGGACATCGTGCTGGCGCTCGATTGCGCGGCGACTGAATTCTTCCGCGATGGCAAATATGAAATTGCGGGGGAGGGGTTGAGCCTGTCGCCCGACGCGATGGCTGATTATCTCGCCAGGCTTGCTGCTGATTACCCGATCCGTTCAATCGAGGATGGCATGAGCGAAGATGACTTCGCCGGATGGGCCGCGCTGACCGCCAAGATTGGCCACCATGTTCAACTGGTTGGCGACGATTTGTTCGTCACCAATCCCGCGCGCCTGTCCGACGGGATCGCCAAGGGGCTGGCCAATTCGCTGCTGGTCAAGGTCAACCAGATCGGCACGCTGACCGAAACGCTGGCCGCGGTCGATATGGCCCACCGCGCGGGTTATACCTGCGTGATGAGCCACCGTTCGGGCGAAACCGAAGATGCGACGATTGCCGATCTGGCGGTTGCGACCAATTGCGGGCAGATCAAGACCGGATCGCTCGCGCGCTCGGATCGGCTTGCCAAGTACAACCAGCTGATGCGGATCGAAGAAGAGCTGGGGGACAGCGCGGTCTATGCCGGCCGAGCCTGTTTCGGCAGGCCGTGCTGATCGCACGAATGCGGTATTGGCAAGCAGCGCAGGCGGTGCGCTAAGCTTCGGTCTCAACCGCGTCGAAAAAACGCTCCATCGCGGCCATGCCGTGTGCGCTTAGTCGCACCATCACGCGGCGGTGGTCATCGGCGTCATTTTCGCGCACGATCAAACCCGTATCAGCCAGCACACCCAGCCAGCGCAGGCCAGTGGTTGCCGGTGCAGCCGACCCGATGCAAGCGCTTGAAACAGACACCGACTTGCCATCGGCCTGAGCGATGTAGAGATCGAGCAGGATGTCCCACGCAGGTTCGCCGAACAGATCGGGATTGCCGAAGATGGCCGTGCGTCTGCGCCGCAAGGCATAGAATTTGCGCGCCAGTGACAAATGCTGTCGACCACTGCGCGGCAGGCTCGGCCTTGATTGTTCGTCCGGCGCATCATCGCCAACCACTCCCGATGCGGCGTCGCGCAGGCGCGCAGCGATCGCCATCAGTTCATCGGCAAGCGGATTAAAAAACCTATCTGGCTCATCAAAGGCATTGACGCCGGAAGGGCGAACCGATTCTCCTGAAATTTCGCCCATCCACCTGTCCCCGGGGGGTACCCGGCCCTGTCGTGTTCAAACCAATGCTGTGGCAGGAATATACGACGTTGTGCTTATGCTGGCTTTAGGGGGAAATACGCAGGCGTGTCTTTCGGCGGGGGAAATCTATTGCAGCTTCGGATGCCAACCCGGCGTTGTCAGGCCCGCACCTGATCCATCCGCAGCTGCTGGATCGCGGCATCGAGATGAGCCGCGGCAATACGCGCGCCCATTCCATCAAGCGCCGACAGTTGTTCTTCAAGTGCTGCAAGTATGTTGTGCACGCCGCTGTCGCGGGGCGGCGTGGAAGCATGATTTTCCAAGTTCAGATCCCAATAACCGTGATTGCCGTGCTAACCCGAGCGACCAGCGGGCGACAGCAGAAACTGGTCGGAT
>Ga0100402_1008003_pt1 | contig 10047 bp, 6 predicted proteins | sample CryGeyme20150102_FD_80419 | JGI IMG/M metagenome (GOLD analysis project Ga0100402, IMG submission 80419) | Groundwater microbial communities from Crystal Geyser aquifers in Utah, USA - Crystal Geyser metaG 2015-0102 | ecosystem: Environmental > Aquatic > Deep subsurface > Groundwater | place...
ACTAATGGCAATGATGCTTGCCATAAAGTCTCAAAGTCAATCAAATGATTATTCATTAAATAACCTTCCCATTCGGCAGCAATGTATTGCTTCACTTTCATTCCCTACCAGAAAAAAAATTAATGATTTTTAAAATAAACTGCTTATCTTTTGATGATAATTTGCGTTTCTCAGCATAATAGTAATAAAATCTTAAACGTTGACTTCGGCTAAGTACTCGCTTGGCTATTTTATCTAAGCAAGCTAAATCTTTAACAATTCCTCTTTTACGCATCCACCCATAGCGTTTTCGGCCGGACGGGCAATCTATAAAATAAGCTTGGGCATTAGTAATATCTTTATTGACCAATATATTACGCCATTTTAAATCATTATGTATAAATCCATTATTGTGTAACTGCTTGGTGTAAACTGCAATTTTCCTCATGACTTTCTTCAACCAGATACCATTGTGAATCAATTCAGGCTGCACTTGAATTAATTCAGCCAAATCAATACTATTTTTAACGGCTTCGGTAACAATGATTCCAGTTTTATAAAATCCAAACTTACGTTTTTCACCATACGCGATAATATTAGGCACAGCTATTTTTAATTGTCGAAAAAATTTTAAATTTTCCCACTCAAACCGATTTCTAGAACGACCAAAATAACGGCGTAGACTTTTACCTGCAGAGCAATATTTTTTAACATACACGACATAAGGCGGTACTGTAACCTGTGAAACTTCGCTTAGCGGGCTGCGAGTAACTAATTTTCCTGGCTGCTTCAATGCAGATGCGAGGTCTACAAAATTAGTTGCTAAAGGTGTATTTTGATAGTTTGGATTAAACCAATACACGTCGCTCATAAGGTTTTCCTGCAATAGTTATTTTTTTCCGAATGGCTTTTTTTTGTAATTTATCAGCGCGCTTAGCCACTTGGTCCCAAAGTTTTGTATGGTCGATGAAAATTTTCCGCAATGGTCTGTCTTCATAGTGCTTAATAAAATATAACCAGTGTTTTTTAGTCAACACTGTATTTAATAACGAAAAAAGCAAGCTCCCTAAATCTTTTATTAACCACCGGTGTGGTACTTTTTGACGCAGCTGGGCACGATGCAAATCTAAAACATAAATTTTCAAATTTTCAAAATCAATTTCGCATGCACCCGGCTTCATGTTTGCTAGTAAATGACAACTATAGTAATCACGATGATTCACGCCTATTTCATGTATTCTCTTAGTTAGCTGAGCAATCGCTTTAATCAGTTGATACTGATGATGGATTTTTGGTTTTTGTTGTTCCCATTTTGCTAATATATTTTCTAAACTATCAACACCAGCTAATTCTTGAGTCATTAAAAATGATTGCTGCTTAAGTGGATTTTTTCCTCGCCAACCACTTGCAACAATTTGAAGGGTAGGTACTTGGTGACGGACTAAATGACATAGTACTTGAAATTCAGTCTTTGCACCAATAACTGGCAACTGCGCTTGGATCACTGCTTTCAAACATTCACGCAAACCGATTCCGTGGTGAATTTTCAAGAAAAATGCCTCACCATTTGATATAAACCTCAAAGTTTTTCGATGTTTAACTTGGCGAAAAATTTCTCCTTGGATAGTCTCTACCATTTGAAATGGATCGTTGTGGTGGATACATGGCGATAATGTGCGTGACTGCCAAACAAAGTAATTTCTTGTTTGTTTAACTTGATAGTTATGAATATAGCTCTCTATGTGTTGTCTTGCTATATCAGGCATTTGATCGAAATGATTCTTTAAGCCAAATTGTATACCATTTTTTGACCACGCTTGATGAGATAATCCCCTTAGCATTTTTAATAAAGTTTGGTTTAAAATATATTGTGAAAAAGGCAAATCTAGAACCACACCTGCATTGGACTTGCTCACGTAATCAGCGTAACCACAACTTTTTGTAGTTAAGACCGGTAGCCCTGCTACGATAGCTTCTAATAAAACAATTCCTGCACTTTCATTACGCGCTGGATGCAACAATAGATCTGCGGCAAATAGAAAGTCAGGAACGTCGTTTCGCCCACCTAAATAGTGAACGTTAGCCATTAAATGCAATTTTTTTATTTGGCGTTGATACACATTAAATTTATCTTCACCTATAATTATAAAATGTGTTTTTTTTAATATTGATGTTGGTAAGCTTGCTAATGCATCTAATGAGCGATCTAAGCCTTTGCTACGAAACCCAGAACCTACAGCAAGAATTAACCAATCGTCTTTCGCTATTTTAAATTGTTGGCGAATATGTTGGCTTTCGCGTTTTTTTTCCACAGTGTAAAATCGATTAGATTTAATCCAAGGTGGTAATAATTCGAATCTTGAATCAGGTGTTGCATAGCTTGCTTGATATTCTTGAACTTGATCTTTAGCAATTGCCAATATTTGAGTGGTTTGATGTGCAGAGAAAATCTCTCTTTCAGAAGCTAACAACGATACACTTCGAGGCAAAAATCGATACCAATAAGGCCGCTGGGAAGTTAAATAATGATAATAACAACTATCTGCTGCATAATAAATATCTAAATAAGGCATTTTATTAAAGCCAATTACTGCTTGATAATCCTGACGCTCTAAATGCTGACTCACATCATCAGAAAAATTACGATACACTTGATGATTACTGATTCCGCGCTTAGGTAAAATATTTAAGTTAAACGCTGGTATGATTTGGCCGTGCCACTCAAGAGTGAACACATCTATTTGGTATCCCGCGTTTAAGCAGGCAAGCGCAATTCCACAAAAATCACGTTGTAACCCTCCATAGGGGAAATATTTAAATAAACAAAATGCTATGCGCATAAATTCACCCGAACTTGATTAATTATGGTATGCAGTTCTTGCCACACTTGTTGGGGACTCACTCGAGCATAGCAAGGCGGATCAAGATTTTCTGTAGTCAATAATTGACAATGTTTATGCTGACAAGGAGCACAAGCATAATCCGATTGCATATGTATTTGATTAACGCCATAGGTTCCCGTCATTTTAGGATCTGTTGCCCCATAAATAGAAATTGTAGGCTTATTTAAAGCAGCCGCTAAATGACTCAACCCAGTATCTATTGAAACGATTGCTGTCGCACTTTTTAATAGCCCCGCTAAGCTAGTAATCGTTTGGCGGGGTAAAGCAGTTGCATAATCTATATCAGCTGAAATTCGCTGAGCACGAGCAAACTCATCATCATTCCCACTGGTAATGTAGATAGGATAACCTAAGCTTTCAGCTTTAAGGGTTAACTCTCGCCAAAAACGCTCTGGCCATAATTTTGTTTCCCAGGTCGTATTTACAACAAATACTAAGTAAGACAACTCATGTATTGAAGTCATTAAATTGGCTTTGTTAATCCCATATTTCGGCGGCCCCACGGGCACAGGATATTCTAAAATAGCTGCGAATAATTGCCGTAGCCGTGCTACAGCGTGTTGCCGCCAGGAAATCGAATAAGTTTTATGATAATGAATAAAAGCGGATGGGTCACGGGCCGAACGTCGATCTAAACCATAACGTTTACCTTTCGCTAATCTCGCAAACAATGCGCTTTTAGTCAAACCCTGAGCATCAATAATGAAATCATAGCTAGACAAACGTAATTGTTTTATTGTTGTTCTTACAGATTTGCTAAATACACTACGCCAAATATTTTTTTTCCAACGCCTCAATGCAATGGGAATGACGGTTGACACCCCCTCATGCCATGTAGGAATTTCAGCAAAATCTTCCTCTATCAGCCAATCAAACTCAATATTTGAGTAATATTGCCGAGCATCTGTCAAAGCAGGTAAAGTATGTAGTATATCCCCCATTGAGGACATTTTAACAACCAATACTCTCATTAGGAAAAGCTAATCCTCAATTAGTCTAAACTCCGCTCCACAATATGGGCACTTTTCGTGTCCAGTTTTTTCTATCGGCAAGTAAACCCTAGGGTGAGCATTCCAAAGACTCATCTCCTGGGTTGGACATGCTAATGGTAAATCACTACAGCGCACTTGGTACATTCGCTCAGTACAGGCTGGCTTATTTTGTTCTGCCATCGATCAAACTTCCATCTAACTTTAAGTTATTCAAAATTAAAAACTTTTGTTTTTCGTTCAAAAAATAAACAAAAATAAATATCTCGTTCTTAGTATACCATAAACCCAATATCAATCAGTGCTCTAAAGTTTCCAGCATCTATTGAGACACCAAAAAGACCACAAATTGAACAATATTGAAACGAATACGGCGAATTCATGATAAAAGTCTTTATATAAAGTTGCGTAATCAAAGCGTGTTATGAATCGTCTTAAACCTCTTATAGAATAGCACTAGAAGCCGATTGTGAAAACAAGGCGATAAATATCAATCTAATCCAAAGGTATGAGCACACCACATTCAATCGAGATTTATGACTAACCTGTCTTTTTTTAAATCAAAAACATAGAAAAATTGCTTCAATCTGAACCTCGTGCTATTTTTAGCAAACTCAGTACATAACAATTGACCAATATTATGGCTTCAATAGCTTTATCAATTATTGATGACTTATATCGCATCATCGTTAAATCAGTTTATAAAATTCAAGACATACTGGCCGGTAAAATACCTCCAGAAGAATTGTTCGGTCATGAGACAATCACATGTAACGACAAAACTGTTGAATTTATACTAAGTTTAATTACTGAGCATATGAACATTTTGCGTAGACTAGAAATGATATTCAAAGTTTCTGGAATTAAAGTCAACCACAATCACAAAGGACTTAAAAGAGTAAGCTCTCATAATCTATTAGCTTTGGTTGGACATGGGCCCGAATCTGTAGACGCTAGAATATTAAATTACACTGCAAACGGTTCAACGCCTACTTCCATCCACTCCTCCTCGTATCCATGTATAACAATGGTAAAAGAAACCCAGATCGATAAAATCTTAAAGCACTTGAATTTTAAATATAACAATCATGGTTTTATTCCTGCGGATATGCAGATGGAAATCCTTTTTGGAATAAATTACCTCTGGTATCACAACGATTTAGACTCAAAAATCAGTCAATTTATAAACTCCCCAAAAAACACGCTAATGATACGCACATCTGACATTAAGCACTTACTACAGCAAATATATGATTATAACCACCCAGCCGTTGCTACATTGCTTGGTACGTATAATCTTGAATATGGAGAATTACTTCGTTCAAGCCACTTAAAAAAAGCACCTCAAAAAAACGTTTTAATACGATTTCCATTTTATCACCACGCTTCTGCTCATCCCTCTGACAAAGAGACCGCCCATTATGGATTGGCGGCCATTGAAAAATCACCTAATATTACAAAGTCTGTAAAAGATTTTTATCGATTGTACGTAAATCCTTGTGATATGAATGTTCATGCTGAAATTCAGCTTGGATTTACTGATGCTTTATTTGAGATTACAAATAACCAAGCATCTCTAGACTCATCGCTATATTTCTCTAATGATTGCACCTTTCAATACATTGCTGAAACTATAAACCATGTGCCTGAGTTTATGAAAAAAAATGAATTATTATGCAAAACTTTTATTCAAGCAATCGATAAACAACATATGTTGAGTTGGTCTAAAATCGTATCCAACTATTTTCCAGAGATAACATATAAAAAATTAATTTCAAACGATATTCCTGCTCCTTTAAAAATTATTAATCAAAATTATCAATGGTTTATAAAACTTCAAATATACACTAAATTTGTCCTTGTCTCTTCACTAATTAATGATGCAATTCATGACATTTTCAGACGTTTTTATAGACTTTCTTCGCGACCGTTCATATTTTTTCTAAAAGCCGAGAAAACTCATAGCGATATCCATAATATCATTGATTATAATACTTACCCAGAAATTAGAGATTTAGTGAATGATTTTATGCTTAGGACTGTGGCTAAAAAAATATCAGGAATCTCAAATACACTAAATTTTTTAAATGATTATCAGATTTTATCATACACTGACTATAGTTTTGATCTTGAGAGCTACGACTACAAATTTGAAATAAAACACCCCAAATTAATCAAAAAATTTAATCAGAATAATAATATCGCTGGCGGTATAGGATCTGACTTTTTCAAAGCTAACATTACCTTAGCTCATGCGAGTTTATTAAACTTTAATTTTTTAAAAGCTGATGATTTCCGATACTATGGTTTTTTTAAAGCTTTAGAACAAGTTAAACAATATGTCACTGATGTCTATGAAAAAATGGCTTTAACTATCAATAGTAGCTCGGAAGAAGATAGAATCGTTACTAGGGAAATTATTCATGAAATAACTGTAACTCTAAAACGCCACACCAAAGAGCTAATGAACGCGTTTGCTCAGTCAAAAGTTTTAACTGCTCCTAAATCACAAAATGGTATTAAGCAATTGATATCTTCTATTTTCGTAAGTATGAATCCCGAGCAATCAGTTGAATTTCAACAATTCAACAAATTGAACAAATCTCTGGATAATGAGTTCTCTACAGAATGGCTAAATCGAACCATGGATACTCTGTATGAAATTGGCTTTAGTGAAGAGTGTTTAGAATCTTTAGTAGAAATCGAGCAAATATTAGTTAGTCTCAATAAAATACAAGAAATTATTACCTTAAAATCTCATAAAGAACCGGTTCTTTCGGTTATATATAGCCTCTAACAGATTCTTTTATGATTGCATCCATGCTTTTGCTGACTGACGGATTTTTTTAATTTGGCTTTGAGCCATAGTTTTTATTTTTTTATATACTAATTGTAGGCGTGGATTATCTGCAAGCTTTTTTTGATTACGTATTAAAAAATCCCAATATAAATAATTAAAAGGACATGCTTCATCACCAACTTTTTGCTTTACATCATACTGGCAGCTCTTACAATAATTTGACATTTTATTAATATAACTGCCACTTGCACAATAAGGCTTACTTGCAAAGTGCCCTTTATCAGCGAACAATATCATGCCAGTAACGTTTGGCAACTCTACCCACTGATAGGCATCTGCATAGACAATTAAATACCACTCATTGACAAATTTAGGATCAATCCCTGTTAATAAGGCGTAATTACCAAGCACCATCAGGCGTTGAATATGGTGAGCATAAGCATGCTGCTTAGTCTCACTAATTGCCTGTCGCATGCAGTTCATTTTCGTCTCACTACCCCAAAAGAATTCTGGCAATTTGTTCTTAGCATTTAAATAATTAAGAGATTCATATTTCGGCATCTGCGACCAATAAACACCACGAACAAACTCTCTCCAGCCTAATATTTGACGGATATAGCCTTCAGCAGCATTTAATGGCACTTGCCCTTCATGGTAAGCTTGCTCAACTTTATCAATACATTCTTGTGGAAGCAAAAGTCCGCAATTAAGGTATAAACTCAAATGTGAATGAAACATCCATGGTTCATCTTGCAACATTGCGTCTTGGTAATCTCCAAATTTTGCTAAACGCTTAGTGATAAAATTATCGAGTGCTCTTAACGCTTGCTCTCGTGTCACAGCATACTGAAAGGGTTCGATATCACCAAAGTGATCAGTAAATTCTTGTTCAACTAAATCGATTATTTCTTTAGTAGTAGTATCTAGTTGAGCCTGATAGGGGGAAGGTATTTCAATGCTAGTTTTGGGAACTTTACGGTTTTCAGAGTCATAATTCCACTGCCCACCGACCGGCTTATTTTTAACCATTAATACTTCATGCTGCTTACGCATCTCGCGGTAAAAATATTCCATTTTTAATTGTTTATGGCCTTTGGCCCAACTTTTAAAGTTTTCAATAGAGCATAAGAAACGATCATCGTCACAAAGCTCTATAGGGGTATCCCATTCATCTTGCCACTCTTTTATTTCACTATAGAGTCGATAATCACACGGCATTGTGACTATGACTTTTTTTATATTATATTTTTCAAGAGTTTTTTTGACTTCAGCTTTAATATTGCCAGAATTTTTAGAATCATTGAGTTTAATATAATGGATGTTAAATCCTTTAGATTGTAATTCATGAGCAAAATGTCGCATTGCAGATATAATAAAAACGATTTTCTTTTTATGATGCTTAACGTAAGTAAACTCTTGCTTCACTTCTGCCATTAAAATTAAATCATTTTTTTTATCTATATTTTTTAAAGATGAAATTTTATGGTTTAACTGGTCGCCAAAAATAACTCTTAAACAACTCATTCTATGGATGCCTTTTCAGCTTTAAAATTTTTTATCGTTTCAATCATCACTGTTACATTTTCAGGAGGAGTGGCGGGTAAGATACCATGGCCTAAATTAAAGATATGGCCTGGTCTCCCTGCAACGGCTTCTAATAATCGCGTAGTTTCTTTAACCACCGCTGGCTGATCTGCTAATAATATAGTTGGGTCAAGGTTACCCTGTAAAGCAATTTCTTTTGGCACCGCATTAATTGCTTGATCAAGATTTATGGTCCAATCTAAACCTATTCCACGGCATCCTGATTCAGCTATTGATTGCAGCCACTGGCCTCCTCCTTTAGTGAAAACTATAATTGGAGTTGAAGGTGGCAATGCCGCTATAATTTTTCGCATATAAGACAAAGAAAATTCATGATACGCTGGGGTAGTGAGGATGCCTCCCCAAGTATCAAATAACATGAGCGCATTAACTCCCGCGTTAATTTGCATTTGGCAGTAAGCGATAATAGCGTCTGTGATTTTAGATAATAACTGATGACATAATAGTGGCTCGCTATAGAGTAATTTTTTTGGATGGCTAAATTCTTTGCTGCCGCCTCCTTCAACCATGTAGCAAGCTAATGTCCAAGGACTGCCACTAAACCCTAACAATGGTATTTGCCCCGACAACTCATGCTTGATCAGCGATATTGTTTTTGAGACATAAGCGATTGATAACTCTGGATCGGGGACTGCTAGATTTTCAATACTTGTACGGTCACGTAAAGGCTTGCTCAACCTTGGACCAATATCCGCAATAAACTCTAAACCCAGTCCCATCGCATCAGGTATTGTTAAAATATCGGAAAATAATATTGCTGCATCTAATTCATAGCGAGCTAAGGGTTGTAAAGTTACTTCACAAGCCAACTCAGGATTTTTACACAATGACATAAAATCAGGAACTATTTTCCGAACTGCCCTATATTCAGGCAAATAACGGCCTGCTTGTCGCATCATCCAAACTGGAGTTCGATCGACAGACTGGCAAGCTAGGGCACGCATGAACCGATCATTATGTAATTTATCATTAATCATTAAGCAACCTGCTCTTTCTTCGTAATCGCACTTTGCACACTCGCAAAACTTCTAACCCAGGGCTTTTGTTGCTGGACAGCCGAAGGTAATTTTTTTGCAGCATACATTGCATCCTGCCGAGTGGCATAATCACCATATACGACAACATACCAAGTTTTATGGTTATGTATTGTGTGAAAATACCAAGCATCTTGACGTAAATTAGCACGATTAATAAATTTATGTAACGGAGAACTTTCGTAAGAGCCCATTAACTGCAAAGTATAATGAGAAGGATCACGATGCATTAAATATTTTTCTTGCTGAGAGAAATTATCCACACGAGCCAACACAGGTTTCGAATCAGAATCATTATTAGTCTCAGATTTTTCTGGAGCACGCTTCTCTGGTGGGATAACTTGTGTTTTAGTGCTACTTACTGTATCAGTTGGCTGATGAGTCGGTATCTCTGCTTTTAATTGACTACTATCTGCTAATTTCAACGAATCTGCAGTATTTGATTGAGTTAGAGACGGCTCTGGCTTCTCCAAATTCTGCGCTACAGTTTGAGCTTGACTCGTCAATACTGTTGGCCGCTTACTGGCTAGAGTATCCTCTAACTCAGTAGCAGTTTCAGACTCATGCAATGCTAATTCTGCCACCTGTTCCTGACCTAGGTTTGGCGTCCGAGCAGGTGAATTTAGTAAAACTGTCACGACACTTATCAACGCAACTAACCCGATGACTCCAACTAATTTTCTAACTGGGATTGAAAATTTCAAACCGACTAAATTTATATTTTTTTTATTTTTTAA
>Ga0100402_1008007_pt1 | contig 10044 bp, 10 predicted proteins | sample CryGeyme20150102_FD_80419 | JGI IMG/M metagenome (GOLD analysis project Ga0100402, IMG submission 80419) | Groundwater microbial communities from Crystal Geyser aquifers in Utah, USA - Crystal Geyser metaG 2015-0102 | ecosystem: Environmental > Aquatic > Deep subsurface > Groundwater | place...
CAACCGAAGAACCCATGTCGATGGTCAGCAAGCCGTCGGACAAGCTGGGATCGGAGTTTAAGCTGGGATTCAATTGAGAAGCCCAGCCTGTGTTAGCAGTCTGGACAACGTTGGTATGTGTCAATGTCGAGAGCGTAGTAGCGAAGTCGTCCACTCCGCTGGTGAAGGTGCCGCTCAATCCTGATTGATTGCTGGCGTTATCGGCAGAATAGCTGGCACTAGCTATGGTTGACGCGGTGGTAGAGTCAGGCTGCAGAATAACAGCGGCGCTGGCGGAACCAGCCGCCATGGTGAGGGCAGCCGCAGCAAGGAGAGTGAGATTTTTGGATGTTTTCATGTTTTGGTTCGTTTGATTTATTATTGGATGATTAAGATACAGGCGAACTATTCTCCAATCCTGCCTCGTGTGCAATTAAAGTAAAACACTATGTTCTTGTGTAACCACTGTATGCTTGGCGGAGTTTTCTTCTCTGTTCTCACACCCGCCACCCTTCGCCATTACGCCGGGTGTCTTACCGCCCGGCAGTTTCACTTTGACAGCCCCTGTATTATTGGCATGGTTGAAACAGATGCTTAAAACATACGCCGATCAGCTCGCGGATCGTCTCAGAGAGGGTATCATAAAAGGTCGTTGGGTTGGGACGATGCCCGGTTGTGATCGCCTGGCCCGGGAGCTTGGTGCGAACAGCCGGACGGTCATGCGAGCGCTAACCCAGTTGGAAACAAACGGGCTGCTCATCAACCAGGGGTCGGGCAAGCGGCGATTGATCAATCACCGTCAAGCGAACATCCGACCCGCTTCCCTGCGGGTACAGGTATTGCTCTATGAAGAGTTGGATCGGAAACTCGATTATCTGGTCGAGCTCTTTCACTTGCTCCAAGCGGAAAATCATGCGGTGTGCTTCGCCGAAAAAACCTTGCAGGATCTCGGCATGAATGTAGATCGGGTGGCGCGTTTTGTAGCATCCTCTCAAGCCGATGCCTGGGTGGTGCTCGGTGGATCGAACGAAGTTCTTCATTGGTTCTCCCGGCAATCGACTCCGGCTTTTGCCCTCTTTGGGCGCCTCACCAAAGTGCCGATGGCCAGCACCTCGCCCAAAAAGGCGGATGCTTTCGAGGAAGCGGTCGATCAACTCGTCGCCCTCGGTCACCGGCGGATGGTGTATCTGGTAAGGGAAGAGCGACGCAAGCCGACGCCCGGATTCCTGGAAAGACTCTTTCTGGAGCGCCTCGCCGCAAGAGGAGTGAGCACCGGCACTTACAATCTACCCGATTGGGAAGAAAGCCCCGCGGGCTTGCACTTATTACTGGAATCCCTCTTTCAGCGCACACCGCCCACGGCAATGCTGATCGATGGACCAGCCTTGTTTGCGGCAGTCCGTGCTTACCTCGGCGATCACCGCCTCACGGTTCCCGGCGATATCTCCTTGATTTGCACCGACCCGGATCCGACCTTTGCTTGGTGCGTGCCTCAAGTGTCTCACATGAGCTGGGATACACGCCCGTTGATCCGGCGCGTGGCCGGGTGGGTAAACAATATCAGCCGCGGCAAGGACGACCGCCGCAAGAGTTCGCACAAAGTCCGGTTTATCCCCGGCGGAACCATCGGCCCGCCTCCACCGACCCAGCCATCGACTCGATCCAAACAGTGCTGATGATTGACGATATATTAGGACACCCAAAATCAGCCTTGCTCTGAAGTGACGATATATTAGGACACCCAAAATCAGCCTTGCTCTGAAGGACGGACCCCTGCTTGCTGTCAGTCCCGAGGTGGAGATTCATCCGCAGCGGCACGTCGATTGGCATATCTCGAAACATTACCCGAGCTTGACCAATTGGAGTCGGAGCTGATCCGCTTATTTCAGCTTCCGCCTAGAGCGGCGACCGACGCCTCCCACCTTGGCATGGCTATTTTGCACCAGATTGATTACGTCTTGACGTGGAACTGCACGCATTTGGCGAATGCGGTTCTCCAGAAAGGCCTTCACCAGTATTGTGCCTATCGCAGGCTTCATTTTCTGATTGTCTGCACTCCAGAATCGCTTATGGTATCTCAGCCATGAATGACACGGTTGTCCAGGAAGTTCGAGAGGCACGGGCCGCGTTTGTGGAGCGATTTGGATATGATCGCACACGAATCATCGCGTGGGCGCGAGAGCAGACGAAGGCACGAAAGGCGACCAAAGAACAGCCCAATGCCGAAGTCGGCACTGGGCACCCCGCCACCCGCCCTGAGTCGGATTCTGTGGGTAGCGACAAACCTCAACCTGAAGCAGAGGGGCGCTCTCGGTAGAGGGTGTCAGGATTGAATGGCACTGTTTTAAGCAGTATTTCGGGAGTTGAAGAGAACCGCGAACACCGCTCAAACGGCCGAGACGGCCGCGCTCCTTGAAGGAAACGCGCCGGTGGCGCCCTTAAAACAGTGCCATTCGTGTCAGGACCCGATATTTTGCTCAAGAAATGCGCACCGCAACTAAGACTAAATGGGGATGCGCAGGATTAGCTCTGATTGTCTGCGGATACTTGTTCTTTTTCCAACCTCCTTTCCTAATTGATCCCGGCCTGAGGGACATTCACATCCGAAATGCGATCAAGACACTCGATGACGGTCGGCGCTTTGATCCGAAAACAAGTGAGTTCGTTGCCCGATAAAGCAACAAACCGAAGACGCCGCTATCTTCTGCTCATCCGTCGGCTTTCCGGGCCGGGCAAGGATGTCGATGAAGGCCTGATGGACATAGTTGCGTGGATACCAGTTTTCCTTGGGATTCTCCGGCACCACTTCGCCCGCGCCCGGCACATGAAGCTTGGAAGCATCGACCTGCTTGGCCGCGATCCACTTGGCGTTGTTCAACATGACGAGCAAATGACCGCCACCGAGTTGTCCGGTATCATAATCGCGCACACCGGATTGACTGGGCATGACAAAAGGGTTGACCCCCCGTAGAGACCGCGCTGCCTGATGTGATCGCGTTCACGCCCTTCGAGCTGGAAGACATCCATCACCCGCTCGTGGAAAATCTGTGGACTGACCAACCAGCGACGAGCCGGCGTGTAAGGCATATCCTCGACCTCGCCGCTGGACAATGAATCGTGATCGACCAAATTCCCGTAATGCGGATAGCGCATCTTGTCTTCGAGTTCCCGATCGACAGAATCATCCAACTGCGTGGACAACCAGGCGAGAAGTTCTTCCCGCTCTGCCTCGCTCGGCTGGGACTCATCTTCCGGCAGCATTTCCCGGGTGTGAACCGCTTCGTTCACCTTGGCCATGAGTGTGATCTGAACATCGTAGCCAAACCACGCTCAGGGATGAATTTTCTTCGGCGATTTCCCACTGGCAATTCGGTCTGAATAGCGGATAGGTTTATAGAAGTTTTAAGACATGATTCTGCCAACATCTGATACCGAAAAATTCGAACTTTGCCGTCGAGAACTTTTCACCGCCGTGGTGGGCGATATCATGGATGCTTTGGGTTACACCCATCAGTTTTTACCACCGCAGGTACAACCGTTGCGCGATGACATGATCGTCGTCGGCAGGGCCATGCCAGTGCTGGAGACAGATGACTACAGCGCCAGCGAGGGGCCAGGCCGGGCGGGAAGCGACCTCAACCAACCCTTCGGGCTGATGCTTCGTGCCTTGGACGATTTGCGGCAGGACGAAGTTTACATCTGCACCGGCGCTTCGCCCAAGTATGCGCTGTGGGGCGAACTGATGAGTACGGCGGCACGCAACCGGGGAGCAGCGGGCGCGGTGGTCGATGGATATTCTCGCGACACCCGCGGCATCCTCGCGCTAAATTTCCCCACGTTTTCCTATGGCCGTTATGCCCAGGATCAACGCCCGCGCGGCAAGGTGATCGACTTCCGTTGCACCATCGAAATCCAAGGAGTGCGCATCCAGCCGGGCGATATCGTTTTCGGCGATATGGACGGCGTTTGCGTGATTCCGCGAGCGATCGAGGGGGAAGTGCTGATCAAGGCCTTGGAAAAAGCATCCGGGGAAAAAGACGTTTTCGAAGCCATCAAAGGCGGCATGGGCGCACAGGACGCCTGGGATAAATTCGGAATAATGTAATCATGAAAATCACCGAAGTTAAAGTGTGGCTCGTCGAGGGTGTGAAATACAACTGGACGATGCTCAAAGTCATCACCGACACCGGCCACACAGGCGTTGGTGAGGCAACCAACTGGCCGGGTAGTCCAATCATCGAGGCGGCGGCGCGCCACGTCGGCGAGCGCGTGATCGGACTCGACCCCATGCGCACCGATTTCATCTGGCAAAAACTCTACCGGGATCTCAATTGGATCGGACCCTACGGAGCGTCGCTGTGTGCCATCAGCGGACTCGATATGGCGCTGCTCGACCTCAAGGGCAAAGTGCTCGGCGTACCCTGCTATCAACTTCTCGGCGGTGCCTTCCGCGATCGGGTGCGGCTTTACGCCAATTACTGGTTTACCGGCGGCGGACACAGCGCGGAGGACTACGCCAGCCAGGCGCTTCGCGTCAAGGAACTCGGCTTCAGCGGTCTGAAGTTCGATCCGTTCGCGCACACCAATTACCTCTACGGCGAAGATCTGCACACCGAGCTGAGCCTGACCCCCGAGCAACAGGATCGTGCCTTCGAAGTCACCAAATCGGTGCGCGACGCGATCGGGCCGGAGTTCGACATGATGATCGAAACCCATGCCATGCTCAACTTCGAGATCGCCGTGAAAATGGCGGAGCGACTGGCTCCACTCGGTGTCACCTGGTATGAGGAACCCGCCGGCCCGGAGAGCGCGGATACGCTGAAAGCCTTCCGCGACCGCTTGCCCTCCAATGTTCCCATCTGCGTCGGCGAGCGACATTACACCCGTCACGGTTTCCGACCGGTTCTGGAAAAACACATCTGTGATGTGATCATGCCCGACATCACCCGCTGCGGTGGACCGAGCGAAATGAAACGCATCGCCACCATGGCGGAAGCCTATGGCGTTCTGATTGCGCCGCACAACCCGAACGGCCCACTCAGCACACTCGCCAGCGCCCACGTGTGCGCCACGATACCCAACTTCTTCCGCTGCGAATACATGGTCAACGATGTGCCATGGCGCGATGCCTGCCTCACCCATCCGCTGGATGTGCGGGATGGTTATTTGTATCTCTCGGAACGTCCCGGCCTCGGTGTCGATCTCGTCGAAGAAGAACTCGAAAAACATCCGGGCATCCGCGGGCTGAAAGACAAAGAGAACTTTTACGTCTGAACAAAAATCCGCCCCACCACTTATGCTTGCCATTGAGTTGACCCATCAACGAGCCGTCGTCTCCGGCGTGACCAGTGGCATCGGCGCCGCCATCGCCGAAGTGCTGGCGCAAGCGGGCTGCGATGTGGCGGGCTGCGGACGCCGCTCCATCGACTCGGCGGGAGCGCGTGCGTTCATCGATTCGGTGGAACGTCACGGACGCAAGGCGGTCTATGTTCAAGCCGACTTAGCTGAAAAATACGCGCCGAAATCGTTCATCCAAGAGGCGGCTGACGCCCTGGGCGGCATCGACCTGCTGGTCTCCAACGCCGGTCGCAATGTATTCGAAGGCGCGAAGGATTGCAGCGAGGACGCATGGGAAGAATGCATGACCCTGGATCTTGCCAGCCACTGGCGACTCGCCCAAGCCGCCCGTCCACATCTTGAAACGGCCAAGCCCGGAGTGATTCTCATCATCGGATCAAACCACGCATGGGGCACGATTCCGGGATGTTTTCCCTACAACGTGGCGAAGGCCGGGCTGCTGGGAATGGTTCAGTCGCTCGCTATCGAATGGGGTCCACAGATCCGCACCGTCGGCATCGCGCCGGGCTTCATCGACACTGCGGGCAATCAGACCTGGTTCGACTCCTTTGAAGATCCAGTCGCCGAACGAACACGCACTGAAAAGCTTCACCCGGTCGGGCGCATTGGGTGCGTCGAGGAAATCGGTCAGCTATGTGCCTTTCTCGCCTCGCCAATGGCAGGATTCATCTCCGGCACCACGCTCTGTGTGGACGGCGGTCGCAGCGCACTCATGCAGGATAGCTGAGCGAACACCCGTCGGCGTGCTTCCAAAGCCGTAAAACGCAAAATATAAAGATCGGCATCCTCGCCTACAAGCGGGAAACATGGAAAATCCGACCCCTTCCGGCTCCCTATACCTGATCAACGTTTTCCCGGACGGAAGTTACTCACGAGGGGCGTGTTAGGATCGTTTTATTGTTTTCGTCTTGTATTCGACGGGAATCTCGTCTCCTTCAACGAGTTCTCCGGGCGGAACCATCGACATGGCTTTGAGAAAGTTCTGCTGGGAACCTTTGGCGGCTCTCTCTGATATCAGATTGTAAGTCTGCAAGGCCGAAAGTTTCTCGGCAACCGCTAGACTCACGAACTGGTTGATGGACACGCCGTCCTGTTTGGCCGCGCTTTTCAGTGTCCGATGCAACGAATCTGGAATTCTAAGACTAAGTGTGCTCATAATAGTTTCAAAAACTCGGATGGTGTTACAACAGCGATCCCGAACTCCGAGGCTGGCTTGAGATGCTTGTGGTTGAAGGTAATGATGTGCGACGCTCCAGCGGCCACTGCCACTTCCAAGACCATGTCATCCTTGGGATCGGGGAGAATGCCGCGCCATAGATAGTGGATGGTCTGTTGTCGAGATATCTGCGCGTATCACACTGATACCGTATACGCCACCGTATGCGGTGTCAAATGATACTGCGCTGTGAGGAATATAGCGAAGACATGAGACTTTTTAGCCTGACATCTGTGCTCTTCTAGACGCAGTTCATTTTTATGGCACTTAACATTTTTACGCTATCGAGTCGAGCATTCCAATAGTTAATCATCAACGAATCAACGACTTACAGAATTTAACGACAACTGTATGTCTGGCATCTGTGCTCCTTGGCATCTGTGCTCCTAATTCCTGACCCTGACCCGAATGGCACTGTTTTAACATGATATTAGAACACCCATCATTCATTCAGGGATCTTCTAGTTTTACGTTTCTCTCAGCAAGCCAATTCTTCTCGAATCGCCTTCACCCTCGCTGTTGGGTATCGGTGAATCCCGCAGTCGCGGGACTGCCTGCGGCAGGATCGCCACTGACTGCGGCAAGGCGATCCGCGTGATCGCAGGTGTAATTGATGGCGTGTTCGATTTGCGGCTGCGCCGGGGGTAGAGACATGACCGGACTAGGCGCCCCCAGAACGGTCATGCCACTGGAGCGTATCAAGGTGTCGTAACTGCGCTTGAGGGTGCGGGTGAAGAGGCTGGAAGCCCCTTCTACAAACCCAACTCCACCAGATCAGGCTTATCGGTTCTTTGTTTGATTTCAATGATCGCCTCGCGGACCAACTTCGCTTTTTCGAGGCTGAGATGTTTCGGAAAGTCTTGCTCTTCGTTCTCGAAGTAGTGCACGGCCTTTTCCAGAAGAGGAATCGCGCGTTGGGCGTGGGCGCCGTAGGGTTTGAGTAGTTCAAGATAACCGGCCACCCGCGTTTGGCTGCCATGTGGTTTTTGTGCGCGGATATAACCGGCAATTAATTCAATGCCCTCGCTGACCCTGTGTTTGCTGAACAAGGCCAGTCCAGCTCCCTGGATTCCGCCATCAAACATGATGCCACTTGGCGACGGCTCGATGATTGCCCGATAAATCTCCGGCATGATAGGACGGAGTTCCTCAAGACTCAGGTTGGCATAAACCGAGCCAACAGCGCCCCGCGTCCGGCCATCCTCGTTCCGCAGGGTGGAGCGCACGGCTTCCAGTAGTTTCGCGCGGTCGACACCGTCCAGAGAACGCGTCAGCACTCCGCTTCTGGGATGAAAGAGCGCTTGTGCGATAAAGCGCTGTTCCATTGCCCTTAGATCTTCTTCGGTAGATCCCTTGGCCATCATCTCCAGGATTTCAGGCAAGGCAAGCATCGCCGGTTGACCGATTCCGTTCAGTGCCTCGACGGCTTTGACCCGCAGCCAAAGGTCATCCGCCTTCAATAATTCACGCAACTTGGGCACGGCGGCAGCCGCAGACTCGCCAAGCTGTGCCAGAGCACTGCATGCCCCTTGCTTGGCTTCAACCGTTGGAGCATCCAGCATCTCGATCAGCTTTTCCACCGGGACGTTCTTTTTGGCACCAATGACTTTCGCTGTTCTATCGCGAATGATGGGCGACCAACTCGCCAATTGCTGGAGAAGTTGCTCCGGTGATAGGTTATCGTAGCCGGTAAAGGTATCCGTTCCGCTGAGTCCACGACCATCGACGATTAATTGTTGCGCCGCTTCCTTATCTAGCGGATCAACGATGGATGGTTTGCTTCCGGTGAGGCGTATGGCCTTACGCGGCATCGCGTAAGCAATCAAATACATCCCGGTGGCATCCCAGTCGCCATAGGCGTCTTTTTTGTTCTGCGCCGGCCCTTGGTGGGGGAATCTCCAGTCCCACGTACGGGCAAGGTCGAAATACCAGCTACCGAATTCCTTCATCCAGGCACCGGTGGCATTCGGCCCGCTCCGCGACACACCGGGCATCGCCCAAGTGATGTTGAAGTAGTTCCCGGTGTGTCCCATGTCACGCTCGGAATTGTGCGCGGCGGTGCTCATTTTGCTGAAGAACTCGGCTCCTTCCTCATTGCCAAGCTGATCGAAAAGAACCGCCGCCATGCCATTTTTCCCATTGTCTTCGTGACCATTCATGTAGGGATCGTGATCTCCATAAGGAACGGATCCTTTGCCAATGTAGAACTTGAGCAACCTGTTGCTCCGCTCGATCGCGGTCGCCACCTCGGGGTCGTCGACACCGGCTTCACGAGCCAACACCAATCCAATCGTCAACACCGCACCCGGTGAGTTCATCATGCCGTAACCGGGAAGCCGGCCATCCGGATTCGCATAACGATGACCCCAGGAACCAACAATGCTCTGCCCCTTGGCGGATTCCATGGCAATACGGCGCAATCCCGGCAAGACCGAATCGTCACCTGTGGCGATGATATATTCAGCGAGGAAGGTCGTCAGATATCCGTACCACCACGTCGCCATGTGCTCGTGGCTTTGATCGGCAGCCCATTCCGCTTCTCTTTTGATGAGCGGGTGATAATCAGGATTCCCGGTAGCGAGGAGACCAAGCGCATTGAGCGGGCGAACAATGGCGTTTTGCTTTTCGTATTCCGGGTCGTTCATGCGCTCAGCGAGTTTCGCCGCTGTTTTCTCAAGAATCAGCTCGGACTTGGGGCAATCATAGGGAGCCGTCGCACTGTAACTTCCCAACACGGGAAGCTTCACCGATGCCCGCTCGGATTTGCCGTCGCGCCATCGGATCAGATTCAGGTCGCCGCCCTCTGCCTCGGCAACGGTGATCGCACTGCCTAATTCCTGGCGGGGGTCGTGATTGAACAACTTGTCGCCAGTACCAAGCAACACATCACCTTCCTTCAAAATCCCATCGGCTGGTGAACCTTCCGCTACCTCGGTGATATAAATCTGACGGGCGAGTTGGGTGTGAACGCGGTAGGTGTACATCCACCCTTGAGCACCGGTGGCTCCAAGATTCCAACCTTTGACCGCTTCTGCCGGAAGTGGATCTCCCTTGGTGAAATCTGGATTCGGAATATCATGTCTGCCAAGAGTCTTCGGCTGAATCACCGGCGCGGGTTGCGGTAGTGTTCTCTCAATATCTTTCGCCTGATCACCGAGGAATTTGGCGATAACCGGCTCCATGGCCTCCGCCCACGCCCAGTAACCTGCGGCGTTGGGATGCAAGCCATCCGGCATCAGGTCGCGATTCAAATTCCCCTCATCATCGACGAAGACATGACTGAGGTCGAGCCAATGAACGGTTTCATTATCCACATAGGTTTTCAAAATTTCATTGACCTCCTCGTTGCGGACGCGCCCCGTGTCTTCGGGTGTGTCACCGCGCGGAAAAATAGGCGAGAGGAGGATTTTTGATTCGGGAAGTTTGGCATGAATTTCCTTGAGCAAGGCGAGGATGCCGTAGGCCGTGTCTTCGCCTTTCGCCTCCGGCTC
>Ga0100402_1008019_pt1 | contig 10036 bp, 13 predicted proteins | sample CryGeyme20150102_FD_80419 | JGI IMG/M metagenome (GOLD analysis project Ga0100402, IMG submission 80419) | Groundwater microbial communities from Crystal Geyser aquifers in Utah, USA - Crystal Geyser metaG 2015-0102 | ecosystem: Environmental > Aquatic > Deep subsurface > Groundwater | place...
CCCCAACCCCAACCCCAACCCCTAGACTTATGGGATATGATATATATGGACAAAGGGTAGGCATATCACGATCATTCAGCTGTAATAGACGCTCTTCAGATTGGAAAATGAGCTGGCTGTCTTCAGAATGTGTCTCTCATCGTTCCACTTATGATTCAGTTTGTAGCTGGTAGGTCCAGGCTTCTTCTCATACTTTGATGGACCATCGAATCTCTTGCTTTTCCCGAAAAAATTCTTGTTCGCCGATTTTTTCTGCTTAGACAGCCACTCAAAAGTGCCAGCCACCAAAGTTGTGCTCACCAAGTCCTTTCCATATTTCTCAGTCTTGATCCTGGCGCTGCTGACACTTTTGGATGGTTTGAAGAAGCGAGGAGCAGACACATGGCCTCTGTTGTTGTTCACGTTGTATTCTCCCACTCCTGGGCACTCAGAAGAGAGATATTAGACTTAGTGTAGGTAGTGCTACCTATACTCAGGTGCATTTCTGTTGAATTTACTGCCTGCAGTTTGAGGACGAGTCATATAGGCACCTGGTCCTGGCACCTGATTACGCTTGTTTTTGGCAATTGCTTCGTCAGTGATGGTCGTCCTTGGCTTCCTGTCCATTTTACCAGAAAGAGGACGGACTTCATTAACAGGGTGGTAAGCGTTGGGAGCAGGAATGGACTTCTTTGCTCTAAGAAGATGGTCAACGTAGCTGAGTTTGGGAGTAGGTTTTGAGGGAGGAGGATGATTGGGGTCGTTGTGATGGTACTGTCCAGGGACGACGTATTTGAAGCCCTCCCATGGATAGTTTTTGTTGGCTGCCTGGTAGAGGTCGTCAACTGCCGGGTATGTTCCATTTTCCAATTCAGCCATGTTTTCGATTAACTATATAATAGAACAGGGCCTCCATAACAAACTCACTGTGTTACTATATTGCTCTGGTGGCTATTGTGGAGAGGTCAGCGAGACATAATCATTATAGAATGGGAAACGGAGCAAACCGATCAATGGAGTTCAAAAGACTCAAATTCTAAGAAATGTTCCATAGAAACTTCCAACTTACCTAGGATAAAAGCGACGACATGTTTGGACCCGTCAGCCTCTTCCAGAACAAAAATACGGGAACATTGGAAGTCGTCCTCAAGACAATCTCCTTCAGTGACGAGTACGAGATGCAGAAGGTGGCCTAAGGACTCCGACAAAGAGTGGAATCTCCCATTCCCAACCTCATCAGTATCTACCACCTCTAGGAGGTCAGAGTAACCAACGCCTTCTGTGGAAGTGGCGTCCTGCTTCGAATTTACTTCGAATACTTGGACAGGTCTCTCAAGGAAGAGATGCGAAAACGCCGCAAGCACAAAAATTATTACTTCAGCGAAGAACAAGGTACCCCTCCCATAAAGAAGTCTGGAAAATAGCCATCAGCCTCATCAACGCACTCAAGCACCTTCACGATATCAAGCAGTTTCATGGTGAAATCAGACTGTAAAACGTTCTCATCGATGGAGACTACCACATGAAGCTTGTCGAAAGGGCCCTGCTCAGCTCAATGAACTGGGAGATCGAGCAGCAGGAGAAAACAATCACCCTCATCAAGGGGAAAGGCGTCCTGTTCAGTCCATGCATCCTCAAATGCCTCTTTCATCAAAAGACACAGCTAGTGTCCTATGATCCCTTCAAAGGAGATGTTTGGGCTGCAGGAATGATCCTACTTTAGTGCTTGTCCACCAAGAGAGGAGAGGATTTTTACGACTACTAAAAATTTTAGGTCAAGACAAGGGAGATCCAGATAACAATATACTAGCTGAGGAAGAGGTATTCTTGGGAGCTGATGAACTTGGTGGAAAAGATGCTGGAAGAGGAGGACAACGACAGGCCGACAGCTGGAGACATATACTAGCGCATAAGGAAGATCCCTAACTAGACGATAAGATAGTTGAACATGACCCTCAACGAAAGCTTCATGAACGAGTCGATTCGTTCCTACATGTGATCTACTTCATTTTATCCTATAGAACCACATCATCCATCAACGACCTCTCATATCATCAATTAGCCCACAATAATGGATCAATAGTACAATAAAAAATCAATTAGCTCCCTCAACAACCAGCGGTCCTACTCCTCCATCGATCATCACATATACTCCAATACCTATCGATAGCCACAAGAGCTGGCTCTCAAGCTGAAGCACATCAGGACGAGGCTCGGCTATCACCTCGATCTTCCTCCCAGCCCCACTCTATCTAAAATACCCGAGAACGCAGACAAGAAGGAAGTAAAAGGACAAGGGCTCAAAAATTTTATTTTATCGATGCGGAAAAGAAGATAGTCGGAACTAGTGGCCTTATCTCATCGGCCAGAATATAATTTGGCTTCGACTCAAAATCAAGGCGTAAAGGAATACTCTGAAGCTGCCCTCAAATACATCCACTCTTTCCTGCCCCATCAATCAACCATATAGACCGAACGAAAAAGGAAAGCCAATAGCAGCTATCATACTCTAGATCCCAGCAGAATCAATGAAGTAAAAAGTAGCAGGGACCCTAGTTTCTAAGTGAAGAAAAGACAGTCTGCTCAGTTGTCTCCACTTGTCCAGGAGCTAAGTAGTTGCATCAGAGCAGTCGGTAGTGAGGAAGGGCCACCTTAACTGGGCAAATCTCAGTCTATAGGAAAGTTTTAAAACATAGAGATCGACCTTTCCAGCCTGAACATCTAAGACAGCAGCACTCGTTCAATTTCCCTAGCCCGAGCTTAGCACCCCTTCTCCAAGCAGTCCCTTGACATTTTGTACCGTGCCAGACACCACCTTCCCAGGAGCAACAGAAGCAAGTTGCTAAGTAATAGATAAGGGGAGAAGTAGAGAAATCCATTGAAATCAGTGTTGCCTTCGATCGTGCCTTGGAAGTCCCGTGATAAGTGATATTATTATTCTTCAGAGTGGCTTTAATGGAAGCTAATGAGATGAGCTTTTCCCTGCCGACCTGGAAGCAGCAGTAGATCAAATCACTGACTGAAATCCAATAATAGGTACTCTATGCATCAAGCCCCTACAGTCTCAACGATTTCAAAAGCTATGACAACCCTGAGCCTCTATTCGGGACTCCCTTATCATCCTAGCTGCCTCATTACCACATGCGTAAGCCCTATAACCCTCGTTTACCCCCCTAATTAGCATTTTTTTCAGTCTTTTTGCACTAGCTGGTATTTCTGCATACAGAGAAGGGAGCTGACAGTAAGTGCCCCATTTAGTCCCTCAAAGAACACATACAAACAACAGACCTCTGTTCGCTAAGGGGCACTCCTGAGCAGTGGAGACCTTACTACACTAACTAGATAATAAAGAAGGTTCTTTTGCAGTATTTAAACAAGTGTCTCTGCAATTCTAGTCTGATTGACATCATACCCAGCACAAATGCATTCCTCCGCTTCTCAGTCACTCTCCTCCTGAAAGGGCATCTTCTCGCACATGGACTGATATAAAATTTCGACGAAGAGTTATCCTTGTCCGATAAAATTGTCTCCTATTCTCGCTTCTTTGAGAGTCTATGCAAAAGTAGTCCCTAATTAAGTGAAATGAGGTTCAACTAGCGGGCTGGATAGTTTAAAACATTCAAGTATTTGCTCATTGAGGAAAGTTAAACGCTGTATATGTATGTATATGTCCCCTGCTCCTCCCAAAAAATCGAGTAGGAGGAGTAGAAGGAGGAAAAAATTGAATAAAAGCCTAAATAACAAGAAGTGGTGAAGCCGAGACCTGATCTGAAGAAGAAGCAGACATCTCAGCAATCTTTAAAGCTCCGGACCAATCGAAAAAAATCAAGTGAAGGTTCCTCTGATAAGAGCTTATGGGGCTGTCTCAGCTATCTCTGTTCTTGAACTTGTGAAATTACACTCTTGATTTTCATATCCTTTTGCAAAGCTACAGGTGGGTATGAGCATGATGAGGTCATGTGGGTGGAGATCGGCTGGAAAAGTTAGTCGCTGTTTATAATATGAAATACTGGAAAGGATGAAGTACGAGTGTCAGAACTGCTTCACCTGTTGCATCACTGCCAGTTCGCAAATCACCTACTGCGCTCTTGCCTCAGAGTGCACGCAGACCCTTATTTCCTACAAACAGGCCCTCAGTTTCACTATCCTCATCATTTTTCTATTGACAGCGGCACTCGCTTGCCTCTACCTAGCATTCCGTAATCGAAAACTCTCCCCTTCTGATCCCACAACCACACCGCCCACATAACAACGCCCTGATTAACTAGCAGAGTCAGCTGCCCCATAAGTCAAAAGCACCGGCCTTGAGGAAGCTGCTGCCAAGATCAGCACAAAAGAGCAGCTGCATATCCAGAGCAGAGTATCGAGCAGATTCAGTAAATCCAGATCGCAGGCCAAGAGTCAGAAAGGTCAGTCTAGCGCGAGGAGGACAGCGGCTCCTTCTTAGACATAGCGGGGCATGCGATGAGTCATTGGCAGTTTAAAAATGATATATTTTCCAGGTCTTTGATTTTATCCTCAGTTTTTGACTTTTCCTCAAGTTCTGAGCACAGTCGATGGAATTATTGCTTATATGTTTTAGTTATGATATTGAGCAGGCGAATAGCAAGGAGGTTCAGTCAAAACCTTCGATGCATCATCGTCCACCCAGTCGCATATCCCAAGTAAGACTAAGTATATTTAGCCAGGGACCAATCACCGAGCAGTACTTGGCCGAGGAGGCCTTGGGATTGGCAAAATCGCTAGGTTGGTATGTACTTCCTGGGCCCTATTGGGATAACACTAAGAAGAGACCAATTGCTCCCATACCGATGAAAGCCAACCACCTCTACATCGAAGCAGACCCTTAGGAATTGCAAGATGGAGACTATGTCAAGACGAACATCGGCAGTGGCACTATTTATGTACTCATTGGGTTATTTTAGGGTGACGGGATGCTGTTTGACCAGGAATCAGAGTAATCCGACGACCAACTGTACAAATAATGGAGGGACAAGATCACCAGATAGTCCCTGGCAAACAGCAGTCTAGTCAAAGTGAGACACATCACTCGGAAAACCTTCTTCACCAAGGGGAAGCTGCACTACTTGACTGACTATCTGAAACAGACTCCCTTCGATTGCCTGTTCATCAACGCTGAACTTAGGCCAACGCAACTCAAAAATTTGAGGAAATTTGTTGAAGCCAGGATTAACGATTTGTCAGTGGCATCAGCATACCCCTCGAAAGACCCTTTTGACTCGGAAACTGACTTTTAGACAGAAGACAGCTCACCCCTGGTGACCCGAAGAAACCAACCCGAGTACAAGAGAATTCATGTGTTTGACAGGTTCAGCATAATTCTCCAGATATTTGCTGCCAGAAGTATCTCTTTCTGTATCCAGCCACCTCCAGACTGGCCAAACTACAGGTTGAATTGAGTTTCCTGAACTACCTGAGAACCAGGTTGGTCAGAGAAGGAAACACCTATCTTTCAACTATCGGCTCCTTTACCCCTGACCTGCTGGCCAATACAGAAACAGCCATGGAGGTCATCAGCGCCAAACAACGGAAAGCTGCCAGGACAATGGGAGGTGAGGGATAGTCTCAGCTGTAGCTCGAGAGGAGGAAGCTTAGAGATAGATAGGCCGAGATCAGGCGACAAATTGAGGAGTAATCTCGGTTGAGGATGATAAATATGGAGAAGAGAGAGCGAAGAGGCAGCATCTTACCGGTTGTTGCCTTGGTGGGATATACAAATGTCGGAAAGTCAGCCCTAATGAATGCCTTCATGAAAAAGAACGAGGTACAGAGCAAGGACCTCCTCTTTCAGACCCTGCACACCACCACTCGATCTATCGTTCTTCCCTCGGGCTCAAGAGTGAGTCTTCTGGACACCATTGGTTTCATCACCAACCTTCCTGTCGAGATGGTTGAATGCTTCAAAAGCACTCTTCAAGAAATAGCTCACGCTGATTTAGTGATCCACATGAGAGACTGCCACCACCCTCACCATGTACTTCAGAAGCACTCCGTCCTGACCATCTTGGAGGAGATGGGTTTCGGGAAGGCCTTTCAAGAGGAGCGAATGCTATAGGTCTGGAACAAGGTTGATTTGTTATCTGAAGAGAAGCCCTAGGGCATTTGTATTAGCTGCCTAACAGGACAAGGATTACATAGCTTGGCCGAGCAGATTTAACAAAAGCTGATGAAGATCAAGGGGCAGTCCTTAAAGTAGATATAGTATGGCCTGTAGCATCATGCTGACGTCCTGTAGTGGGTCAAGAAGAACACCAGCCACTCCTACAACATTGAGACGGAGTACAACTACTAACCGAGCAGGGAACACCCTCAAGGTAGTGTCAAGATATGCCTGAATCTGGACTAAAAGGAGACCCAGAGGTTGAACAGTTTTTTGAACCCTGAGAAAAAGAAGGACAAGTCGAAGAGGGGGATGCCTCCGAAGGAGGGCTGGTGATCGTTTTAATGAACTTCGGGAGTAGGGCTGATTACTTTTATTGATAAGATCTAAGTAACGTTCATTTAATTTTGAATGCTCAATAACAAAACCAAACACCGCCGCAACCACAGCCAGCATCCCGCCCCTCTCGTCAGTAAAAAAACAACAAAAAATAAACTGAAGCAGCCCACTAAAAAAACAGCTAAAGGGTTGGACTCTCAACTCGTGCATCAACTGCTGCATCAGTCCAACAACAAGCCCATCACCAAACAGGTCCTCATCGAAGATCTGGACGAAGATGTCGGCACTTAGGAAAATGATGAGTTTTTTCAGTTCGGAAGGAAGACTCGCAACTTCCAAACTGCCAGGCCAAGGATGGAGGAAATTGTTGAAGTACCCGATACGGGAAGCTACTCCCAGAGAAATACTTAAAGCAGAGGGGACAACAAGGAAAATGTCAAAGATTATGCCAACCAGAGGAGAGAGGAGAGGTACAGTCGACTCAACAGCGACCACACCGAACACTTGAGGACCAAGTAGGCCCATAGCCATAGGGTCCTCTACAACTGTTCCAAACGATCGACTTCCAAATCCAATCGCTCCCATGACTGCTCATAGTCCACAGTTGAGCTGAAGGGTAGAAAGGGAAGGGCTAAATCCTGTGGAAAAGGGATCTCTAAGAGCAATAAAGTTCTATAGAAACAGGTGAATATGCTGTGGGAGTGCATCGGGGACATCTGGGTCAGAAACAGGGCAATGCAGAAGGTAACAGATGTTCTATTTAGAGAGTGGAAGTCCACGAGCACTGTATCTAGCAACTGGCCAGACGCAGCGGGATGTACTTTTAGGAACTGATGTCCCTAAAGCTGGAGTGCAAAAGTGACGTTCATGACTGATTTTTATAATTATGCTTTAGTAGGGATAGATTCCAAAAATAAGCCAAGAAGAGGTCCTTCTCGAGAACGAACAGACCCAATACACTCTCCAAGCTGTTGTCTGTCCGATCTGCCTGACCATCCTCTCCCTCCCTCACTGGCGTTGCTAAAGCTGCGACAATGCTGTATGCCGGCAATGCATGGAGGACTGGTGGCAGAAACAACCTAACAGCTGCATTTTCAAATGCCCCTAACGTAGATAATCAGATGATTCAGCTCAGTTCAAGACAGTAAAGAGATCGAGCACTTACCAGGCCATAATAGACATTTTGAGAGTGAAGTGTCGGTATTGCTAGCAACCGACCTCCATCTCTATGCTCCAAAGCCACGACAAAGAATGCCCTAAAAAACCCATTTCCTGTTCTTTCTAAGGATGTAAGGCTATAGTCCCTCGGTAGAAGATGGACGAACATGGCAAAAATTGTGAGTTCAAAACTTAAAAGTGCTAGCATTGCCAGTAATCTCAGAAAGCACATCTGATGGAGCAGCACAAAAAGGAGTGTCCTCATAGACCTATACATTGCCTCAACCAGGGATGCTAGCTAACATTACCAGCTGACTAGTATGCCAAGCATCAGCAATAGTGCCCTTTTGAGAGAGTAGCCTGTCGGTGGTGCCAGGCATCCTTCAAAAAGGGATAGATCGAAGACCATGGTGGGATGTGCTAAGTCAAACAGCTCACCTGTCAGTGGTGCTTGAAATTATCAATAGTATAATAGATCTAAGGTCACCGACTGAGCTGTCCCGAGCAGTTGGTCGAGTGTGCCTTGTGCCAGCAAAAGGTGAGGGCGGGTGACCAGAAGGATCACAAACTTTAATGCATGTTTCGATAAATGTTGATCCAAAAGACCTATTGTTAAAGATTAGCAGACGACAATGTTAAATTAAAGCTGAGAGTGTCCGAGTTGGAATTTGAGCTGGAGCAAAGGGCGTAAAGTACCTTTTTAGTAATAAAGACCAGCATAAGCTGACTGCTCTGTCACTGATCAAGATTAGGCAAGAGGAACGAAAGGACTATGAGAAGGATCTGCTCAGGATCAGGAACAGCATCAACAGCATCAGGAAGTGCAGAAACTAATAAATGAGCGAACATCTCAAGAAACTACACCTCAGCACCTCTCTTTGCGTGTTTTGCGCTAACATCAAAAACAAATTATAGGACGAACTGGCACCCCTCATGAGACTGCAGGATGAAACAATTACGAAAATAAACTAACTGGAGCGAATCGAAGGGGCAACCAAACGGTCGGTGATTCGGGAGTGATTTAATGAGTTCATGAGTTTATGAGTTTATTTTGAGTTTCATTTATTATGGAGGACATTAGCACCGCTTTTCTGCACTTCAAGAATGGCCTTTTCCACGGTTGCAAGCACAAAAACTATCGACAGGGATAAGCCATCTGCCTGTACGACAATGGAGCCACCTTCATCGGTCATTATAGAGCCAACCAGCCTCATGGGAAATGCCTCATTATGCTGTCTCCCGATACTTACTTCATGGGCAGTCTTAAGCAAGGTCTTCTTGAGGGGCCCTTTGTACTGAGATCCCAACGATTCCATTTGTACTCTCAGACTGTCATGAACCGCATTCAGGGGCAGGTGTTGGTGATTGATCGTCAGCAGTCGAGGGCCAGAGTGTGGGAGATCTAAGATTCTGAGGGCGTGTGTATTCGAGAGGCTCAGTACGAGGAGCACCTAACAGAGTAGAAGATAGTTAGAGCAATATCTCCCTATACCGATATCTTTCCTTCCCTCCTTTAGTACTTCCTGCTCAGCAACTCCCCCTCCCGCTTCGTGGTTAAGACAGTTCAAGGAAAGGAAAGAACTTAGGTGTCCCTTCGAGATGCATCGTCTCGTAGACTAACAGTCGTCTTCGAAAGGGAGAGACTCGTCTCTGCGGGCATCACATAAAATGGGCAATTATAGGGACTGGGGTACCTTTACGATAGGAAGTAGAATTCAGAGGTGGAGGGATAGATCAGGCGGGGAGTGATAGATGGGCAGGGAATCAGGAGATAGCCAAACACAGGCCGTACTATTTTTGGCAAATTTGTCAAAGGTGACATCCGCTAGCTTTCAACCCTAGACGCAAAAGGCGAGTCATCATAAGCTCTCCTTTCCAGCCTAAAGAAAAGAATACATTTGCATGCCTTATAGTTCGAGAATGATTACCTCAATTAAAGGCCCATATATTTGCTGCGTAATTTTCATGACACAATGGCTGAGAATGAAGATAGATACAACCAGTTTTTGAGACAAGAGAAAGGTGACAAAAATAGAAGTAAGCCTACAATATTGACCCTCAGCCGACAGCCAAGCCAGGACTAGCTGACTTACAATGTGAATGAGTACAACCTTATCAAACAGGCACTCTCCTCTCACCGTTGATCTTAACCTATAATTATAATTATGATCTCGGCTCTCAAATCCCTCTGTCGGTTCAGTACCTTTTCGGCACGCAACATTTTCAACAGCCAATTTTTAGGAGAGTACACCCCACTAAATTCATCCGAGCTGGTCTGTTTCCTGGATGACTCACTGCATCATAAACTTATTTGGCAGCAAGTTCCACCTCAAGAGCAAAATGATTCGATCAGAGCCTTTATCAGTGAGCTGAGTAAATCAACCTCAATCCCTGAGAGTCTCAGCTCATGCACTGGAAAATAATTGAGAGAGTGCCACA
>Ga0100402_1008021_pt1 | contig 10035 bp, 7 predicted proteins | sample CryGeyme20150102_FD_80419 | JGI IMG/M metagenome (GOLD analysis project Ga0100402, IMG submission 80419) | Groundwater microbial communities from Crystal Geyser aquifers in Utah, USA - Crystal Geyser metaG 2015-0102 | ecosystem: Environmental > Aquatic > Deep subsurface > Groundwater | place...
CTTTTTTTTCGTTTTAATTGTTGACCTCTCAAATTGGTGTCCTTAGTGTTAAGGGTATTGTCGAAGGCACACAACTAACGACTGATTACTGGTAGGTCTACTATTTAGCACTCCGTAGTCTACTTTTACGTAGTTCCAGCACCGTGGTACTACTAGAAAAGTAGTAGGTTCATTGCCTGGGTGGTGACAATTTCGATTTGTACCTGGTATCTATCAATTGTTTTCCCTTGACTGTTATTTTACTTGTACTACAGTTAGTAAGTGGTGGAGGTCCATTATTTTTTTTTGTTGCCTTCCCAACTGCACGAATGACTTTAGAAGCTCCAAGAGAACTCCAAGTATGTCTCATCTTTTGTGACACGATAATCTGATGATAAACAGATCGGTTCCTTCCGGCAAAACCAAACCAGAGGGATGACTACTTTCTCTCTCTCCCCTCCTGTGATGCCAAACAAATAAAGAAGTTGTAGCCCTTGAAGCTCACAAAAAATAGTGACGGCATTAAAAACAGAAACAGAAACAGAAGATTACTGCTACGTAAACGTATTAACGAAATTTAAGTAAAAAAGAAAGAAACAATGGCAAAGACAAGAATCGGAGAACGGCTTTCAACGGAGGCAGAAGGTTCCGAGACCAAGACCAAGCGCAGCGGTGAGCTTGCTGGATTCACGGAAAAGTACGATGCTCTCCAAAAAGAATTCAAACCTTTGCTTTCCGCTCTGAAGAATCAACAATCTGTTCTAAAGAAATACGATCAAGCTCAAGGAGATGTAAGACAATACATAATATCTCAGGGAACCTTTAAATAATGGTAAAATCAAATTAGTATGTTTATACATTGATACTTGATACTCATCATCTCGATTATTCTGTTGCCATTTTCCATCATATATTATGTGAATGACAAATACAGGTCCTCGATGAGCTTGCCAAGTGGACGAAAAATTCTCCCATTACTATCAAAGATAACAATGCCATTAAAGTTCAAAAGGATGTATTAAAGAAGGAAAAGGAAGCCAGCGAAAAATTTCTCGAGAACAGTTTGGACTATGTTCACGAATGGCAGCTAATTGTTCAAACGAGAGTCGACGCCAGTCAAAAGCAGGCCAAAGATCTCAAGAATACGTTGGATCACTACGAAAAAAAGGTGGCAAATTTAACCAAATCCCGAGAGAAGGACTTGGAAAAAGACAAGCCGGTAGATGGTGATGCCGAGGACAAGTACAAGAGAAACGAAGAAAAATTAGCACTGGCCAGGGAGGCCTACGAAAGCCATGCCACCGATCTTTGCAATCTCTTGGAAGCGATTGTGAATGGTGCCTGGAAGGACATAATGCCAGTTTTAATCAAAATGATGACCCTGGAAGCGACGAAGCTGGAAGAAAGGAATAAAATTGTCGAGACGAGCAACGTGGTAACGAATATGAAAAATCTTGCCGAAGAATACAAAATTGATTTGACGACACCTGCTCCAACAAAAGCCAAGGTCGTCCCGAAAAACGATGCTAAGAAAGTGAGTCCCGAATAATAGCAGACACAAGATGAAGAGTCCGTGTTTGTTGCTTTTTCTTCTTCTCTTCAAAGCACTTTTCGCATTCAGCTATTCTGTGGCGTTTTGAAAGTTAATGATAATGAATGTAAATTATAACTGTTTCAATACTTTGATTGATTGTTCTCTAATTGTGTATTGCAGTAGTTTATTTGGCCCACGAGGGTAATTCGGTTTGAAAGCTACACATCCTTTTGTTGGTGCTCCTACCGTCATCTTCGCCTTGACCAATCTGTCCAATGCAATACTTCAACGCGTGCAACCAAATGCCACGACTTCGTACGAGAAATTCCAGCATATTATTCTCCACCACATCTCTACCTTTGTAACGAGCACACCAGACGCATGTTCGTTGGATAAAAGCATCAACGGACTCTTCGTTTTGCTGTTTTGGTAGGTGAGAACCTTGTTCGATTTCTTGCTCAGATACGGGCTCGTAAGATACGCTTTTATGTTTCATGGTAGAAGCTGTATTAGACTCTGTTGTGATAGTCTTGTTCAGTATGCCTCGTGCCTTGGCACAAGCTGCTTGTCCGGTAGGGTTGCCATACCAAATATCGCCGCCGTAATTGGGATCGTTGGCAATTGCATGTCCAAGATACTGCAAATGTAAACGGATTTGATGAGTTCTTCCCGTCACCGGTCGGCATAGCACCAGCGTCGAATCGGTGGTATCATCGTACCGGATCACAGCAAACGATGTTGAGGCCGTTTTAACAGTTTTGATGTACTGCTCGTCTTCCAAATCAGAAAAGGTCCCCGCAGCGCAAATACCGTGTTTTGGTTCGACAGCACGTGTGGGACACGCCAAATGAAGCCACCGCAGTCCTTGGTGTTTGTTGATGTCGTCACTGATGTGGAAATTATCTAGACTATCTAGAATTGAATCTAGATTGGAAATCTCAGCATCTGCTAGATCCCGTAGCGACACATTATCCAAGACAGTTTCCCCAGACCCATTTGTTATCCAATAGCAGTGTGCATGTGCATTCCTCAACAATCTAGCGCCATCCGAGGCTGCAGCATTGTCGGAATCATTGTTGTTATCAACGGACCATTCCCCATCCACGGGAACTACTTGGTTGGCCATGATTTGCGGCAAATCTTGGCGAGCGTTCAGTGGGAATTTGCCCTTAACTCTTGCGAGGTAATACTTCTGGCAGTCTCGCTGACGAATACATTCACTCCAGTGTTTGGCCACCATCGACGACTTGGCGAAAATGACAAGACCACTGGTCAACCGATCCAGTCGATGAATCGTATAAAACTGCTTTTGTGAGTTGCTGGCGGTGTCGGGAATGGTAACTGTCCCATTCGCAGTGTTGCCTTCCTCAAGGATACGTATTAGTGAATTTAAGTGATAGCCGCCACAGGGATGTACCGGGAGGGTGCCGGGCTTGTCCACAATGAGCAGATCGTCCGTCTCGTCTACAACAGTGATTAGTGATGTCGGTTCTGGCTCAAAGTCGTCGACGTGACTCATTTCACTATTGTTTGTTCCAGTTGCATTGTTCTTCATTCGTAGTGTTGGACAAACGGAAACAGCAACGGCTGGTTCGTGCCGATGGACCATATGCGTCAAGACATCTTTCTCTAGAATTTTGTAATCAAGATCCACTCTTTGATCGGACACCAATATGCGGCCTTGCTGAATGGCAGCAATATAATAAGATTCCGGATAGCTTCCAAATTCTGTCGAGTAAACATCCAAAACTGTCCTACCAATCCACCTCTTTTTACAGAACGACGCAAATGTGTAGAGATAAGGATGTATGACACGACAATACTGATTGCTTCCATCCTTGTAGTCCAACAGTGGAGTTCCGTTCATTTCCAAGCGTCGGACCGTGGTTTGAATGGTGAGATTAGAGTTGGCTTCCGACTCGGACTTTGGGCGTTTCCTAATCCTTTTGGCTCTATGTGGGCGCTGTATGCGTTTGTTGTTATTGGAATTGGGATAGTGATGCTCACATGACATTGCCTCTGCCACCTGAGGTGATTCCAATTTGTCAGCAGTGCCAGTGTTCGTATTCATACTCTCTTTAGTATCTCCATTATGTTGATGAGTGGATGCCATGATATCTCGGAAGATGGAATATTATTTAAGCGGAAATGGAAGGATATCCGCATCTTTTGGAGCCCACAAACAGTATCGTCGCTTAATCTTGCTTTCCTTTTCTTTCCCTATGGCCTAACTAAATCTATCTGACTGGAGAGAACGTAGAGGGCAAGAAACGTCCTTGCATTATTTACAGCTGTGTTATTTATTTTGAGTGGACGGCGCAGTAGGTCTACTTCTACTAGTAGCTAGTAGTTACTAGACCTAGCTAGTAGTAGAGTCTACTACTAGCTAGCTACTCCGAGTAGCTACTAGCTAGAGCTACTACTAGATAGGTCTACTAGCTAGCTAGTAGTAGCAGTGGCTCATCGTCCGTTTTCGAGCTCAACTTGAGATTTACGATCAAGTATGCGACTTTAACTAGACTCTCCCTGACTGCTATCGTTGCACACGGTACTGTAGTACAGTAGCTACTACTCGTACTAGTCTACTCCTAGCTAGTAGTACTGTAGGTCTAGCCGCCGCTACTAGCTAGTACTCGAGTACTACTACTACAAGTAGTACTGTACCTACACATAGTACAGTACAGCACTGAGTATCTAGTAGCTTGACGAGCCCCATATTTTGGCTTTAGGAAGAGGAAGCCGCACCTTTTAACAATCCAAATCACTGAGGGTTGACGAAGAACCTGCTCTGTTATAAAAATAATTCGGGATATATTATGGTAATTCTAGCTAGTACTCCCGGTGTGGTCAGTTCTACTGTGAGTGATTTGAGTCGAGGTCTGTACTCCACCCGAACCAGTCACTCATGACTCCTCGGTGCTTGCTTCTAATGGTAACATAAAAATATTAATAGGAGTAGACTAGACTAGACTACTACTAGTCTAATAATAAAAGAAGCAATTCATTAAACATACTTTTCAACGTGAGCACGGATAATACAGACATGCCGTTTAACTAATTGTATATAACAGCAAAGATACAACACAATTGCTTGGGAGCTACTATTCAAAGAGACGAGAAGCGAGCCAAGAAAGGAGCCCAAAGCAAAGGGGAAGAAAAGTTCCAAAAAGTGCTTTATCGATATCTCTGTAGAGAGTAGAGAGAATTCCAGTCCGAGTCAACCACGGAAGATCCAAGAAATATCGAGAGAGGTGACGACTACAACAGCGATAGTTCTGCGAACGAAATGAAGAATTCTGTTGACTGTGGTGCATCTGAGCCTGATGCTTTGTTCAGTTCCACGGCACGGGATGCCGCTAGACCAGCTGGCCGACAAGATGCAAAAAACTCTCGCGTAGAAGAACCCAGTTTATCTTCCTTGGGCTCAAGACGGTCTGCTAGTCAACACTTGCAGGAGAATGGAGCTGACTTCAAGGTAGGAATATCTTCTAATAGTGATGATAATGATGACAGTGACGATGACGACGATACTATGAACTGCGCAAAGGCGCAGCCAGCAAGAGCTCCTTTTGCCAAGTTAAAAGAACTCGACCATAGCCAGAGCGATGTATTTATGAGGAATTTCTTGAAGGCTGCTAGAGATGGAAGCGCGAGGACTGGTCATGTCGCCTTGGATGAGAGTATAAAAGTTGCACCCGGAGCCCCTGCAACGGGCCTTTTGTCGGGGAGCGATCACCTTCGTGTAGATGGCGTAAACAACGACCACGATAGCTTCGATGTGTCCTCTAGTAGCCGTATGGATAGCTGGAGCGAATCATTAAGCCAAGATAATAGTGTCGAGGAAGGAAAGATTAAAAACATCAACAGTAACAGCCGCCCTCGAACGAGCCATCGAACAGGGGGGCCTGGAAGGGGATTCGCAACACAATCAGCAGCTGGGAGAGGATGTGGACAGAGGTCGCCTCGGACAAGAGGACAATCGCGATCGCAGACCACGGGGGAAAACGAAAAATTAGAATCCGTCAGAAGCCGGGATAAGAATTTGTTGGATGCCGACAACAGTGCAGGAGGAAGAAATCGGCTTGCTGAAAGACGATCTATGGGCGTTGGAAGGGGTAGAGGGCGGGGACGAGGCTTGCTCAGAATGAGCTCTACGAGATCTTTTGACGAATTACCCGACAATATATTGGAGCAAACCAGTCGAAGGCGTGGCGTTAAGCAGTCTAAATTCAAAAGAATGCCTGCAGGGAGTTCTTCTCGTTCCCTGAAGAAATTTGGTAACATGGAAGCTAACCTAACCGATCCAGTAGCCAGACATCGGGGGGAGAGGGCCAAATCAATGGGGTTTATTCGTGGAGGCTCATTTCGAAATGATGAGGCATCTATGCCTAGCGGCAGCCCTCTTACAAACCGTATGTCGGTTGCCTTTGGAGCTTCGCGTGAGCAATCCCACTATCATGCAAAAGTTATCCGCAAGCGTCGAAATACGGACTTACAGACTGGAGGTGAAACGCTTCGAGAAGTAGTCTGCCAGCGTATTATTGATTACCCCTTGGCAATGGACCCTACTGAACGGCGAAGAAAAGTTGCCTTTCGCACGGCCAGAGAAAGTGGTCATCAATCCACAATGCACCTTGAAACTGACCATGATGGTCCTCAATACCGACTGCAATCAAAGATCCGTGCATCCGGGGTGCGTATTCATGGCACAATTATTTTGTGGGTGTTCGTGAAGCTTGCAAATATCTCATTTTCGCCGCGTTTTTCGAACACTTCTACAGTATAAGGAGCATTTGAAGTCACACGCAATTCAACAATCGCAAACGGTCAACCCAGGACCTCTTACGACTTATTTGATTTGGTCCTTGCGTTCCAACGTTGCTATTGTTCTCATTTCGGAAGCTTTCGCTTTCTGGGCTCTGACTTGCCTTTTTGCCCTTTTTATATACCTGGGCGCATCCTATGAGCCTTATTGCCTTCGGTTTTCGCCAGATGAACGCGATTTTGAAGAGGCTGGATCACATTTTATTGATGCCTACCAGTTGAGCTGGACAACCTTTAGCACCGTGGGCTACGGTTTAGTACACCCACAAGTTCAACCCGTAGAAGACGAGAGCGTAGCGTTCGTGAAATGTGCCTTCATGAAATTGATCTTGTCATTGGAGTCATTTGTAGGCGTGCTCTTTGCATCTTTTTGCGGGGCCGTCATTGTAGGTAAGATGACAAGAGCCAAGTCGACTGCTCCAGTTCGGTACAGCCAGCGCATGACCATTCGATTCGGGTCTGGAGTCATGCTCGTGAACGGCGACGATGACCACTGTGACGAAGTAGAAGACACGCCAGTAACGAAAGAAGAAAGAAAGCAGACGCGTTTTCCATGCCCTGTTCTTGAGTTTCGAGTCGCCAATTCAATGTTTTCAGATAACGACGGTGAAATTTCCAATGCCAAAATAAACGTCGTGGCGAGTGTAAGGGCTAAGGAGGGCAACAGGAAAGCCAGGCTGAATCCCACAGCTAATGTGTTGAGCAACATGAAGGAGTCTGCTAGCCTTTTTCTTCGCACAAAAGTGACAAATAACTTAAGATCGAGTGGGTATTCGGTAACTTTCCCGGTTGCTAAGACGTTCTCGAATCATGAGTCCGCATTGAAAGATACAACAGGAGATAGAAAGAAAGGAAGTAATGGAAGTTTTCTTCGTCGAAGTTTCATTGCTAATCCAGCGTCAATGGAAAAAGGAGAAGAAGGAGAGAGAAAAGGCGAAAGGAATAGCGTGTTGCGACGTGTTTCCGTAATTAGCCAGGCCGCCATAGAAAGTGTTGTCATGAAGAAGAAATTGATTCGTAGGGAGTCTCATGACAAAAGAGACACGGTAGACAAAAAGGAACTTGAACGACCTAGACAGAAGGCAATCTGTGTTGTTGAAGACAGCACCGGTGGCAAAAAGCTGTTCTCTAGCCTCAAGCTTCAGTGCGAAACGCATCCCTTTTTCAAGCGAATCTGGACTCTACGCCATGAATTGAACGCGGAGTCGCCGATATTATCTGCAGAAGCTTGCCGCATGGTCAGAGACTTTCGAGGGAAATGGCCAAGAGAGGCTTGCACAGCTGAATTCATCCGCGAGCATGTGCAATTCCAACAGTTGATTGTCTCCATGTCCGGTACTAAAGGGTCAAGCAATGTCTATGGTCTCAGTGTCTATGATTACCGTAATCTGCACATTGGCTACAGATTTTCAAACATTTTGGACGCAATGCCAGATGGACGCTTGGGAATTGACTTAGATGGTATGGACACCATTCATGTGCAGCGTGGTGGTGGAGAGGAGGCCATTGACTATTACGAGGCAAATCTTCACAAGCAAGATTTTGAGGATCAATCATCGGAATTTCATGATATGAGCGGCAGCTGTTGCTCGTCATTTGAAGAGATATGCGAAGGGGAAAGTTTGGAGAAATTAAATGCGGTATGTCCGGAATCGGAATCTTCGACATCCTCACAAGACAAGTAGTTTAGCCAGAAGAGATTGATATGTTCATGTCCACGCCAAAGATTTCTGCACTCTGCTTTTCTTTTGATTTTACTTTGAGTTGGTGTCTATGAATTAGCTTTGTCAGACGACGAAGGCAAGCGAGCGATCGTGATCTTTCCATCAATTCATGTTTTTGTCTCGTCGGATTCAGTGGTTTTGTTGGTGGTCTTCATTGTGGAAACTGCGTCCTGTCGATCCAAAACGTGACCACGACCACCGCAAAGATGGCGACGGCGAAAATACTCACAGAAGTGTTCATACAGCACCCTTCATTTTCGCACAAGTTACAAATAAAAGCCGACACCAAGCTTGCTTTGCGTGCGCTAGGTCTTCCTTGTTTCGAACAAAAATAGAGCCGTCAGAGAAAACGCCAAATAAGTAAAAGAAAATACTGCCATTATTTGCTCGTGATTGACAAAGCTAAGGAATAGTTGCCATGCAAAGCAGCATGTAAACCCAGAGGCGGACGTGTGACATGGCTGCAAATGGAATTGTCAACAAGTCCATGATTCCGTACAAACTGCACTTAGCAAAGTACGATCTCCAGAAGTATCAAAGGAGTGTCGGTAGACAATACAAAATCATGCTGGCTATGATGTTGTGATTTCGATATCGTAAATGTCTTTTTAAACTAGCCCCGACCGGATTCGATCATGAGCCTTTTCATGCCCTACTGACATGGAGCAGTGGCATCCAACGGGTCGCAGTCATGAAAAGGCCAGGCATACCAGTCTCTGGCCACCTTGGGGACCCAGAGACAAACGACCAACAATGCAAAAGAGTACGCATCAATGCCGACATACCTTGAAAAATGAGCAGCAAAGCGGACGTTCTCGATTGAGCGTTCGTCGTATCTGGACGAACATTCTTCCCAGTTCCAAGGAAACCTATATGGCAACGACCAGAATCCAACCATGGCCTGGTGGCCGCAAAAAGGACAATAGGCAGATCTGCGTCTCGTACATTATTAATACTGTAGTATCGTCATGCTGGTGCGAATCCAACTAGATCTCTCGTTTAACTTTATGTTTGGATTTCTTGCCTTCAAATCAAGAAAAGAGGAGATCCTCGCAGCGACTTTGTGTGGCCAATTTCAGCCATTTTTGCGTTTGTCATGGTAATATTAAGTCTCAGGAATTATATGTAACCCTGAATGATCTCTGTTGCACGCTGTGTAAGACTCGCCTGCCTCCAACCGTTTTCGCAAATTCGTGTCCCGCTCGCCTACCTCCAACTTTTGCCCCCAAAATGCAATGATGTGTGCCGGCTGATTGGTTGGATGGGTGCTGGTTGATTACAACGCTTTCATTGACGTGGTACTAGGATCAAAATCTTTCAACTTTCCCACCACTTCGTATTTGTTTCTAATGGTGAACATCCATCCCGCCAATGCAGCTCTCTCTCCCATGGTCAAAGGTTTGGCCGCTTCTTCGGGAGTTTCTTCCTCTACAATGGTCTTGGCCAAAAATCGTGTTGCATCCCGCCCGGCAAACAAATGATACTCGCCACCGGGTCCTGTTGTAAAGTATTATGGAATATTTAGTAGAGAAAGGCATGCAAATGGGGGAGTGAGATGCACATTATTTGGTTTTTGTCAAGATATGAAGCATTGTGAAAGACAAAGAACACACACTTGACACAGACAAAAAACACTATTATTTGAAACACCGTACCATAAAAATTGCGTCCCTTGTATACATTGAATACCAGTCCATCGGCGGCTAATAAAATAGGACCCTCTTCATCATCCAGTGTTCCATCGTACGGTTTTAATTCGTCCTCTGTCCAATAGTCTTTAGGTTCAATGTAAGCCTTTCGAGCACGTTCGGCTTGGTAGCGATCATATCGTTCCCTTTCTTCTTGTTGCATCTTACCTCGCAGTCGATTCTCGGCACCATTCATTACGTACGCGTCTACGAACCACCATCCCACAACCAACAGTGTCATTCCACCCATCACTGTAGCAACATTGCCGCCGCCGCCGCCGCCTCC
>Ga0100402_1008024_pt1 | contig 10032 bp, 6 predicted proteins | sample CryGeyme20150102_FD_80419 | JGI IMG/M metagenome (GOLD analysis project Ga0100402, IMG submission 80419) | Groundwater microbial communities from Crystal Geyser aquifers in Utah, USA - Crystal Geyser metaG 2015-0102 | ecosystem: Environmental > Aquatic > Deep subsurface > Groundwater | place...
ATAGTGATTACTAGTAGTTAACATGGTAAAAACTATTCAAGTTTTACTGCATAAGTACTAGTGAAAATTTAGAATCCCTTAAATGGTAACAGTCAGCCAACGTTAACAGTCAGCCTTACTCTACTCTATTTTTTATTCCGTACTACGGTAGACCCTACCTTTCTTTACATCATTCCTTACATTCGTCATTCGTCATTACCGACCATGGCGAGTGTTCGTGCTTTTGATTAAGGATCAACGCCCCCTTTACCGCTGGTTACAAAGAAAACTGAATCAAACCAAAAACCAAAAATTCCACCATGAAATTCTTAGGTGCTGCATTCGGTCTCTTGGTTACTCGCTTTACCTGTCATGGCTTTCTTCAGCCCACATCATTATCATTCTCTTCCTCTTCCTCTTTTTCCTCGTTGCAAATGGTGTCGGCATCGGAATCGTCACAATTGGCACAACTCGCCGGTATGACAACGTTGTCCATTGACAGTGGTGATCTCAAAGTCATTGAAGAGTTTGCCAAAACAGGCTACATTACCGATGCTACAACCAATCCACTCTTTGTATCCCAAGCTGGCTTAAGTGGAGATCCTGTCTATGCCGAGGTACGCCCGTGCATAATATATGTGTATATATACGAAGGCGTCATTGGAAACTGACCATTCTGAAAACCTCATTGAAATGTTTCCGTAGTTGGTCGACAAAGCTGTCGAATTTGCCATTCAGAATACCAGTCCATCCGATGATGAAGAATCAGAGGTGGTTTCCTTGGCCATCGATCGACTTGCTGTGAACTTAGGGTACGCCATTTCCATGATCGTTCCAGGATACATCAGCACGGAAGTTGATCCACGATTGTCGTTTGATACCGAAGCATCTGTTGCACGAGGAAGACGCATCAGCCAAATGTACGAAGAGTTGGGGGTGCCTAAAAATCGAGTACTCATCAAATTGGCGGCCACGTGGGAAGGCATTAAAGCGGCAGAGGTATTAGAAAAGGAAGGCATTCAGTGCAATTTGACCCTGATCTTCGGCTTTGTACAAGCCGTGGCGTGTGCCCAATACGGAGCTCATTTGATATCTCCCTTTCCGGGACGTGTGTTGGATTGGTACAAATTGCATGAAGGACGAACGGAGGGTGTGACACCAGAAGACGATGAAGGCGTCATTGCGGTCAAGAAAATGTACAATTATTTTAAGGTAAGGCATTGGAGACTGGAGTAAGAAAGGCATTGTGCGACGAGCTTGAGGAACCAATTGACTCACCTATCTATTCGTGACGAAAATCAAAACTTAAACCAACAATCATCCATTTCATTTGTCGATGACTAATGTAGTGTCATGGCCACGACACAATTTGTATGCCCGCCAGTTGGAGACCATCGCGTGGATCGGGTTATGAATTGGACGAAATTCTCGCACTTGGTGGAACTGATCGAATGACTATCCCTGCGCCTCTACTAGAGAAATTGGCCACGAGCGAGGATCCACTACCTCGAAAATTGGATCCTGATACTGCCAAGGCGTCGAACGAACCATTGGTTGGAAATGGCAAAATGGACGAAAAGAAATTTCGATACCTTTTGAACATGGACGGATGTGGAACGGATAAACTAGCGGAAGGTATCCGTGCCTTTATTGGAGAAACAGAAAAGCTCGAAAAGGCAATCACTGACAGAGTACGAGCAGCTACTGCCGTTTCAAAATAACTGATTGGTAATGATAATACAAAATAATAATCACGAAGAGCCAAGATTGGCGAAACAACTGTAGTCGTTAACAAAAAAGAGTAAAGCTCATTAAAATTTGAAGGTTGGGGTGACCTTTTTGCTCGCAAAGTTAACTGCAGCTTTTCCCTTTCCTTTGGTCAATAGGAGTCGATTCATTTTCTTAGATCGCTTCCAGGTGTCCTTGGTCGCCATCAAACCAGTCTTATTTTTCTTCTTGCGTTGCTTGTCAGAAATGACATCCCAGCCACCTTTCAAAAATCCACGGGAATGCTGGAGTGCCGTTCGGGAAAGCTCTCCCGTCACCGCCAACGACATGGCCTGTTCCTTCTCAAATTGTTGATATCCATCATCTCCTTCGTCATCGTGGTCCTTTTCGCCCAAGACAACCAACTCCAAACCCGGATGGACCTCCAGAGTTGCTTTGGACGTGAGTTCTTCGTTGGCAGTTTGAAAAATGGTATGCTTGGGAATCACATCTACGTCGCCGCCAGCAGCTGCCTTTCGTTTCTTCCTTTCGGCAGCTTTTTGGGCCTCAAGTTCGGCAAAAAAATCATCATCGTCTTCCAAAGGACCAACATCCTTTTCATGCTCTGTTCCGCGAGACCCAGTGGTTCGTTTTCTCTTCCGTGGGGTAGCTCGGAAGGCTTTGCTGGTATTGCGTTCTTGTTCTCGTTGCGCCAACATCATGTCTTTTGCTGCTTTGCTGTCCATTTGTTCTACTGCATCGTCGTCGTCATCATCATCATCATCACCATCGTCGTCGTCTTGGATGCGTTGATTATCGCCCAGCTTATCATCAACCAGATCCTGTTCCTTATCACCATTGTCCTCCAGTGAAACATCGTTTGTATCGTCAAAGACAATCTTTCGTGGTCTGTTGCTACTAGTGGGAGTTTCAGTGCCATCATTTGTATCTCCAATATGAATCAGACCCAAATTTTTGGATCGCAATGTTTCTCGCTGATGCTTGCGTATTTCACGACGAGTAATTTTTTCTTTCTTATTAGAACTCTTGGAGGAGGTCGGAGCTTCTTCGACGTTGTCATCATCTGCTTCATTCTCCGGGGGAGCCTTCTTGTTGTTGGCATCCTCCGGTTTTTCAACGTCGTCAACGTTGCCCTCGCCTTGCAAGCGTGCTCTTCTGCGTGTAGTTACCATAGTGCCTTGTATCTGTTGCTGCCTCTTCTTTTCTTGAAGGTTCGGAAGCAGTCGTCGTTCCTGCTCAGGCCTCACTTACCGTATTATGATCTGCTCCAGAATTGCTTCTGGCGTTGAACGAATACATCTGGAGAAAAGTGAGTGGTTGTCGATTCCGGGGAGCCGAACAAGCCTTTTAAAAACACCCGGCAGGCGAAAGTTAGAATGCGAGCAAGCAAGTACTACCAGGTGGTAGTACATTAAACGTAGTAGTCTAGTAGTAGTGGACAACTGTAAGTTGAAGGTGTCAACACAACGAGCGACTTCTCTGATTATTGAGTACGGTTGACTACCGTGGTACTAGGTCTAGTAATCCGAACACTACTGGTACTACCACTACCAGGTAGCTAGTAGAAATCCGAACACGACTGGTACTAGCTCCTACTAGCAGTAGCTAGACTAGGAAGCGAAGGGCTTTAGTCTAAAATTAGTAGGCGGTAGAGCTACTGTCTTTGCAAAACCTACAATGATAAAAAATTATTTGGGGAGTCGTTACTCTATCTACTCCTACTATGTAAAGGACAGTGGCTAGCCAAGTGACTTGCTAGTTTACCAGTCCACTCTTCGTTCAATGTTTCGAACAAAGCCAGTAGACAGATTAGTCTGTGTCATTTCGACAAGGTCCAAAAAGAACGGCTCGGTCTTGGGTCCCAGGTTCATGATCATCCCGGTTTCTCCCCTTTTAAAAGCGCGTTCAATGTCACCAATGACATCGTCGTCGAATGTAGACCACAGTCCTTCGTTGTTTCTCCACATCCATAGGGGGCTATCAGCATTTATTCTGCCCAAGGACAGTGTAGGAATTGATCTCGAGCCCGATTCGCACTCGGAGGACTCAGGACTCAAGTAGGTGGAAGCAGTTCGCTCACTATCACTGCATTCCGAAGATTCTTTTAATTCGATCGCACTCTTGAAGGAAGGTCTATTGTGTTCTTGGTCATTACGGGCTCCTCCGTATGCTATCTCTTGCTTGGAGCTCGCCGTGAGGCTGTTTCTCCTTGCGCGACATTTGCGTTCATCTCCTACCTGGATAGCACAAGAAACATTGGTAGTCAGGTTGGTGATGGTCCATCGTTGCAAATCAACAAACAAAGTATCGTCTCCCAGTTCGAGGATCACGCATTCCTCGTGGTTAAACAACGCTGTCTCTAGTTTATCTCGGACCTCCTTGGTAAAAACACTCCAGCCTCCGCCGTTGCTGTTCGTGCCTTGACGTGCCACAGAGCAGGCTGAATTCTCGAACATCCACTGGGAACCGGATCTTATCCTTTGTACAGGTCGAACGCGTCCTGTATCGGTGTTGGTCTGTGTGTACTGGTCAAAATCAATGTAGTAAATTCCATGATTACGCTGCAGGACCATTCCGTCGCTATAGCTGGCAACAGCCTGTTCGAGTTTTTTGGAGTCCTCTGGAGCGAACGTTTGCCATGTCTTCTGGTCATTTCGAAAGAGCCAACAGCACTTCTTCTTGTGGTGTATTCTTGCCATTTCTTACTATTATTCTTGTACAATATCTGGGGTTGTTTTGTTGTTAGTTTGAATTGATATGATTGTCTGGGGTTTTGAAGTCTACTCGTAGTTTTTATTTGTACGCCTTCCTATCCTACCAGGTACCCCCAGCAGTTGGACTTTAGACTAATAGTAGTACTACCTGGTACCTGGTACCCTGGTAGTAGTCTACTTCATGGTACCTGGTACTTCCTCAAAAAACCTACCAGTACGTTGTGGATTACTTACGAACCGGAGCTGCGTAGAAGCACGGTCCTTGAACTTCCCATGGCATCCAATCGATTCTCGGAGACAGATTCATAATGCATACCTGGAACCTTACTACTAGTAACTGGTAGTAGTAAGAATACATAAAAATCGAGTAGCAGGTACTAGTAGTACTTACTACCACTCCCTGTTAGTACCACCTGGTAGTGGTACTCCGCACAAGGTAACGGTAGTACCGGTACAGTACCTGGTATGGTACTCCTGGTACCGGTACCCGGTAGTACTGTATGATTATTAGTACTATTGAGAAAACCACGAGTGGCAACTGAAGATTTTAACCTTTTTATTGTACTTTGTCGTACCAGGTACCAGTAATCCCGATCGATCCGCTAACCGGCAAAATAAGACGTGTTGCAGTAGACTACTAATACCAGGTATTGGTAGACTAATAATAAGTACCGTACATTACCGATACTTGTTCGGTAAAAACAAAAGCGGTCAAAATAATCAATGCGAACCACACCGTTGACATTCAGACAACATCATGATCGCAATTTTTTTCGATTGAATTAACTACCAGGTACCATAGTAGTAGCTAGACTAGACTACTACACATAATAATGAGTACATATTATTATCTCTTTTCCGTCCATACTCGTACCTGGTGCTGTACCACGTAGTTGCTGCGTCAAGCCCGCATTAGTGCCACTACTATGATATTACATATTACACTAGCTAGGAAGTCCCATCACTTTTTGCGCTTTTACTTGCTTGCAGCAGGTCCTCTCGCTCCAAATAGGCTGCACTATCAAACATCACTCTGCTGACTTCGTCTAGAAGATTCTTCTAATAAGGACTCAGCTCTAGATGGCTTGGATTAGAGATTCCTAGCGCATCCTAGCCCATCCTAATTGTAGCATGTAGAAACAGTGTCATGCACAAGAAGTAATAGTGACTGGGGGTACGCCCAGATTTTGTGTTGCCTCATCTGTTATTAGTACTCTAGTAGTAGCTTCTTATGAAGTACTCTTCAGTAGTTCTGGCTGGAGTCGGAAGTACTAAATAACAATACATTATTTTCGTACAATAGAATTTTCATTTTGCCACTCCAAAGGTTAGACGGCATTCTCGCCATCATCGTCCGGCGCCCTGTCCTGAAAATTATCTCCTATTGCGGCCTTACAACCAAGTATAGTGCTATTTGAAATAGCACCTTTTGGGGGAATTAAGTGTAAAAATTCCGACGTTGGGACAAGGTACGATCGAGATCGCTGGGTGAAATCGGCGCAACTAAGTATGCCAATTACTTGACCTGCTTGGTTGACGCAAGGCCCTCCACTGTGACCAACAATGGTGCTGCAGTTCAGAACCGTCTTTTTCCGGGGTGTGTAGCGATAGCGCTCGCCACCCACGGCTTTTGTTTCAAATTGTTTGTGCACGTTTCCTGCGGTGACTCCAAAACTACGATTGACTTTGGTATTGTCTGGTTGGTCGAAACCGAGAATACGAATGGATTCGCCAACTTGAGACATAATTGTCATGTCCAATTGGGTCAAGTTTTGTGCATTCCTGGCCTCAGGCTCCAACAATAAATTTGTGCTGATTTCTTGAGAGCAAAAATCCCCATTGCCGTCTACATCGTTGTCGAAGCGACTGGTAATTTGTAAGACGCACGCATCAACATGCGATTCGCCTCTCTCCAGGTTCATATCCTTTTTAACAATCTTCGCAAAGTAGCGAAAGACTGCTGGGGGGTACGTCCCGTCCTGTCGTCTAGAACCGGGAACTACTCCAATGACAACCTTAGCACCTTCAATACCGTCATTGTCAGATCCAAAGTTCTCCTGTCCCCAGAGCTTCATGAGAGTGTGAGCAGCAGTTACAATCAAGCGGCGTTCCGCGTCGACGATGAAACCAGAACCAACTCTTCGGATTTTCTCGGACAATCTTTGCTCGTCAAAGAGCCCAACCATCACTACCCCAGGCATCAACTCGTCTGCGCGGACATCTGGAGCCACGGCCAAGGTGCGCGACCTTAAAACACCGCCACTGTCAAAGGATGTTTGCCCTAAAATTAGCTGAATCTGTTCAGTATGTCGGCTATCGCAGCTTACTTCGGTTTCACCTCCTTCCAAAGCCCGTCGAAGGGCCTTTTCGCTCCAGGCGCGGGTGTCACGCAAATTTTGCTGCCGCGCTAGGCACGATGGACAAAAGAAATACCTATCAAATCGACTTCCACTGTAGGTTTCGATAGCCTGCTTAACAGCCGTCGATATGAGATCGTATCCACCGCTCCAGATAACTTCTGCGCCTCTGCCTTCCTCTCCCTTAGCACTGACAATCAAACTTTGCTTACTGCCACCCAAATATGTCGCCCCGACACAGATATCGGAAGAGGCATCTACTATATGAACATAAACATCTACTATGCTTGCCTGGATGTCCCCATCGCCAGTCCGGGTCGACAGGGCGAGCCTAAAATAGAGCAGAGTGCGCCAGCAGAGGACATTTTTCACAAAGAGCTGTCCTACCGACATCTCTTGTTCATTGTCGGGAGAAGCTCGTGAATACACTTGCTCCAAGAGTGAAGCACAGACCCGCTCCAACAAAACTGGGGACACCATCGACTGGAACTGAAGAGTGTGGGCCAAGATTGTCTTGGAAAAGATAGAATTGTTGTACAAACCGACAAATGCGCCATGCTCTCCCGGTCCCAGAATACCCGGCAAGAACACCAGCTTCGTTTTCATTCCGGTCGATGATGAGGGCTTGTCACATTTATTGACGGGCACGTCAACATTCAATTCAACAACCACCCTTCGTTGCAAGAACACCGCACGCAGAAAATCGACCAACCTTGTGCTGTCAACACACTCATCGGGTTTCGTTGCACCGGATGATGGTTGAACGATGGGATGCCAAAGCTCTTGTAGCTTGGCAATGCTTGTCACAGGGCCATGATAAGAGTCATCGTAAATATCAGCCCGCAGGATTCTGGCTATTGCAGATACCATCCAGTTTGGGTCCAGCACAGCAAACTCCCCCAAAGGGCTATCGACCTCTCGTGCCTCCCTTTCGTAAAACAAAAGCTCCCCAGTATCAGATAGCCACTGAAGCGTCGAACGAAGCTCATTCTGGCTTGTTCCTGGAGTCATTAACTGTTGCACGGACGCAACTCGAGTGCCTCCTTGTAACAGCTCCGAGATAAAATCTCGTATTGCATTCAACTTCGGAGGAACAGTACCGCCTCGGCCTGGACAGATTGCCTCGTGCCTTGATAAATCAAGTATCAAAGCTTTCAGCTTATCCAGATCATCGGAGCTGGCAGAGGGATTTCCGACCATAGGAACCGGATTCTTGTCGTCCCCGAAGAAAATATAAGCGTCCACTGCCATATCGCGTTCAAAGTATCGTTTCAGCGCAAGGCAACGTCGTCGTGTCTCAGATTCTGACAAAGGTTTGACACGAGCATTCTGACGAGCCGTATTATTTCCGCCAAATGATCCATCGAGTGATGCCACTGGCAATATGATCGCATCCGGAGCGACCCTTTGAATAGCATCTACCCAAAAATGGACATTGTCGAAAATATCTCGTTCCAAAGACGTCGCAGCTTTCCTTTTGCTCGTCGCAGAATCATCGGATGCAAAGGTTTTCTCATTGGAAGCTCCCAAATCCCAAACAATGATGTAAAGACATTCGGGCGAGAAGAAGACTGACTGACTAGCATGGTGGATCTTTTGGCCAACAAAATCATACACATTGCAGTGGAGGCCTACGTTGGCATTTTGTGTACTCTGGAGATTCCACTCGTACCGATACACCCCAGGTTTGCGATTCTCTGTCATGGGATTGCGAAAGGCAACATCCCCAATATTTGACAGGCCAAGACACACGATTTTACAGGCGTCCATCGTTTCCTTTGGTCTGGTAAGCGTTTCTGTGAATTTCATTGCAGGAAGGGCTGTATCCGTTGCTGTCCTACATAGTTGGAGTATCGGAGAGTTGTGGTGGGGTAATTTTATCCTTTCTGATGGGCCAGTCTCCCCCGCTGATGACGATCTAGAGATAGAATTTGTAAGCTGCGAAGGCCTATAACGGGTCTTTGTATCTTCTTTCCACCATTCAATCATGTCTCGAAGAGTTCTATTTTCTCGTAATGACTTCTTTGGCAAGAATTCGCCTGTGAGCGGGTCGTCGTCTCTCTGTCGAAGGTAGCGTTTGATGTATTTTCGCTCATAGGTAGACCCAGCGAGAGTTGTTGCCGGGTTGTCCATGATGCGATCAGAAAGTGGACAAACATAGGAAGGCGGTGCCTGTCGCAGCAATTCTGGTGGGTCCTCTTCGTCGCTACTATCATCCTCGTCGCTGTCGGAAATATCGTCAGCATCGTTTAAGGCAGGACGTGCATCCGAAGAATAATGGTTCCTTCCTGAGATCGTCGTTGCAACAGTAGGTTGCATCACGCCCGATCGAATTTCCCGCTCGTACCCTGTTGCAATATTCTGCTGAACACGTCGCTCCAGGTCCAAAAAGTAAGTGTTGGAACCGTGGACTAGACATGTGGTTCTGTCACGGATTGACATGTTTGCCATCGCCAACTGCAGCGCATCCTCCCGTCCGTACCGCCTCCAACCATCATCGTCCCTCCAGTGCCAGATGGCAGTTGCATTGCTTATTGGACGGGTATGCCCCGTGTGCTCATTCGTCTGCTCTAAAGTATTCAAAAACAGTAAATACGAGTTGTTGCCAATTTGAACCCTGATTCTTTCTTGGCCGCGCCGACGAGCATCTTCCAGGAGCTGCATGGTAGGAGCGTCAAAGGGCAAGAATTCTCCATTATCCCCGTACCAAAACCAAAAAAGCTCTTCTTCTGCCATATTGCTTCTTACTGGATGCACTTCTCGTCTGTTAATTTTGGCGACGAATGAGGATATAATTATATCTCGGTAGCAGCTGCTGTGAAGGCGGCAGAGGAGACCAACTTTCAAAACTTCCACACACACTACACTTGCCTTGCTTCACCTCACCTTGGGATATATCTTGAATAGTACGCAGAATTTTCTCCCACAGTTTTCGATTATTGCTGTAAGGCCAATTTGGAGTTCTCGTTGTTCACAGAAAACTATATGATGCGATCTAGGAGGAGACAGAGACACCTGAAATCCCAACTTACTTGTAGTAGGTAGTCCTATGAAAATTATATCGACTGACCGGTGAACCGAATGTCACTGAGATATTACTCAGGTGTCATGAAGTCAACAGACATTCGCGTGCTTTTAAGCGCTGGTTTAATGGGGGGGGGGGGGGCGCCAGTCCTTTCGGGCGGCGTGTAGGACGGGCGAGCTGGTGGGGGTATGCTGGCCGACGCTGTCGAGGCGGGGGCGGGTCGCGCGGA
>Ga0100402_1008025_pt1 | contig 10031 bp, 9 predicted proteins | sample CryGeyme20150102_FD_80419 | JGI IMG/M metagenome (GOLD analysis project Ga0100402, IMG submission 80419) | Groundwater microbial communities from Crystal Geyser aquifers in Utah, USA - Crystal Geyser metaG 2015-0102 | ecosystem: Environmental > Aquatic > Deep subsurface > Groundwater | place...
AGAAGCGAAAGATAGCGAAGGTACTGGCTAGACAGTTCCTAATCAGATACACCATTCGAGGGAGGAATTTACTATTGAGTAGGATCATGAAGAGAAGTGTACTGATCTTTCTTGGGCACTTGGACTTCAGGAATTGTTTATTAACTGTCTGTTATTTTACTCTCTCGGTATTTAGGTTATTTGCCCTGATATTACTCCTTGGAATTGCGAGGCATAATTGCTAATATTATAGCTAATTTAATCTAAAATAAGCATTGACTGATGAGCACACCATTGCAACTCAAAAGAAAAACGCCACAACTGCTATCGACCTACGATCGGACTGTCAACACAAAGGTCACCCTTGCTGAGCTGGCACCAGTCTTTTCACCTTCTAAGACAGTCAAAATCCACAAGACAAAATATGCCGCCACTCTGCCAAGTCATAAAAACTTGGAGGAAAGCACAGTAGACTTAGAGGAAAAAGTAGGCCAAACCATAGAAAGAGACGAGGATAGATCAGAATTTAGAGGGCACACAGGTGTAAGAGACAAACGGTATGCTGAAGTATCAGCCAACTTGAAGATTGGAATGGCCGGCATTTTTGCCATTCCTGATGAAGTCAAGGCCTTACACAACTAAGTATCTTTGAAAATGGAAGGACAACCAAGTTACAATCGTGGATGTCTGGCAGAGCTAGGGATTTATTACTTTGCAGTTGAGAATCATGTTCTTTTGTATGATATTGGTCGAGCTGCAAGGACAGGCAAATCACTGGACGACTGTCTTCTGCATAAGTTATAATTTCCAGAAAGGGTCTTCTAACTGAAATAAATCACATGGGCTCCTCCGACCATGACCTATCATCAGCAAAGAACACTTATATTGGTATCCACTCCCTGGCAGCTGCAATTTGCCACTTTAGAACGTTCGCACTCACGACCTGCTTAACCTGTATAAACTATCCATTGGGCAAAGGTAACCCTGCTACCTTACTACTTCTCAGTAGCAAGCATGAGAGCATCATTTTTGACTTAAGGAAATCGCTAACTCTTTTACATTGATGAGGCTGGTCATGTGGTACGTTTGGCTTTCGAATCAAACGATATGTTTGGTAAAATTTTCAACGGAAACAAGTTTAAATCTAGTAGTCATACCAGCACACACAAATTGACGAAAAATTATTTCCACACACATAGAAGAGCCAGTATCATGGATAAAATCAGACATTACTCAAAAGTGGTCATAACTGAAGCCAGGGGCTATTTCAAATTGTCACCTGAAATATTTGGATTGGCTTACTATCAAAAAAAAGAGTTACTTTTCTCGTTGATTGATTTGTATCCTGACAGAACGGGGCCAATAACTTAGTATAGCTTCTCAAAGATGCTGACTTGCTGGAAAGTCGAAAAAGGGGAGTTGGTGATGAAGAGTCAGGTGAGTTAGTTGCAATTGTTGAGTTCGACTTAAAATGAGCAAATTTTCAGCCACAATATAGGCAAAAACAACAGAATAGCCAAGCTGCTACCTATCAACTAAAGCAATAGCCAGAAAAGCTGTCTTTTACTTGTTCTCACAAACGGAATCAGATTGTTCGTATCTCTTCAAGACAACATCTTCCAAGTTGATTCCTACGAATATCCACCTTCTTTTGAAGCCAAAAACCACAAAAGATAGCGAAAGGGTCAATAGTACCTCAAACCAGTTGACTTGATTCATTTCCAGCCAGAAGGCCATGCTCATATCATGACAGTTAGACAAGATGGAGAAAGTCATAGTTTTTTTATATGGAAGGAAAATCAGTTAAGTTAAGAGGAATATGTGAGTGACTGGAGTTGGAGTGAGAGTATGTGGGATGGAAATGTAGGTTAGCCACCTGCTGAAAGTATGCTTTATCGAAGCTCTTTGGGATTGTTAGCTCTAAAAAAAAATCAGCTGCTGAGGAGTTGGGAGTTAGAGCAAAAAAAGAGAGTGCTGTTGGATGCAAGAAAAGTTAACTACCTTCATTCATTAGCTAGAGATGTATATTCTGAACCCAGCTTGTTCATCCATGCAACAGATATATACATTGAGTATTTCTTTATCTACCGACCTCTCGATTTGGCAGTCATGGCAATTCGAGCAGAAGTGTACGAACCTGACCTTTTCTTCAGGATCATACCTTGTTTTGACAGGAAATAACTACAAGGTCTTTTGCTTCAGCTTCTCTGTGATAACGAAGGAGTCTACATCAGAGATCCTGAGTTAGTCGAATGCATGAACAACTATGCTAGTAAGAATGAAGGCATGGGTGCCAAAGCTATGGACTTTGAGACGCATCGAGCTGAATTCTTTCGGAAGAATGTAAATAGAATGAGAAAAAGAGGGTGCCAGGTTGAATAAAAATTACAGCTGACTGCTGAAACTTAAGACAAAACACGTCGCCTGATGCTGTAACTTGGTAACTAATGCACCGACAAGTACAGTAACTAAAGATATAACTATCAGAAACAGGTGTCCTCAGTGTTTGAATGCATAATAACTTACATCGCCAGGTTGATGAGGTTTATCTGGTCTCGTGATGTCTCCTAGCTCGCTCCTCAAACCTACGAACTCGTCTCTCTGCTCCAACCTATCCTGACAACAATAGATAGAATATTTAGTCCTGAATATCTGGTGAAAATACATTCTTAGAGCATTAAAATTGACATTATCCAGCACAAATTTCTCAATTTGAATAAAAAATAAAGAAAAGATGAAAATATTGAGAAAGTTGATGACCTAGTGGATAAGTTGAAGTTATTTGTCAATAAAATTATACAGTTAGTGTTGTTGGGGTCGCAGACTAAAGTGCAACTCAAGAGAAAGTTTTATGCTTGTTTGTCGATGAAGGCTGAAGCTTTTTAGGAAGTTATCTTCAACTAACTGACATTGAATCATCTTGATCCGCTCAGATCTTTGGGTCACTATCGAACACTATTTCCTCTTTTCATAGGTTGTCACCTTGAAAAATCTCTGAAAATATACCAGGAGACCCTTAAGCTCAATAAATCGCATACATCCAAGACCCTCCAAGCACACCATCACCTTCCATAGTATTTGTTAGATCAGATCTAAGTTGAAAAAGGCCTAAAGCCAGCTGAGTTGGCTGCTCTAAGCAAAAAATAACAAATATTGAAGGTGAGTCACTTATCAGGATCGAGAGAGGCTATTCAAGAGTTGAAGAATAAGGTCCAGAAATAACATATGTAATGTGGGGAAAGGGAGCATGTTCTTCTGATTCTTGAGAGTCAACTCAGATTGTATCTATAAAATAAGAGAGGCTCCAAGGACAACTTCTACCTGTCAACTTCCAAAGAAATTTAAGAGCTGTCCAACGTTATAGCTATGCAGAGATTACTGCTGGACTAGTATCGCCGTGAATAAAATTTGGATCCTTGGGTGCTGGATAATCTAAAATATTCCCTCTTGACATTTGACGGTCTCAGGGATGTAGTTTCTTCCACTCGTTCTCTTTCTTTTCAGATCATCTTCCACTACTATTTCAAACCTGACTAAAGCGACGTTTCCAAACTATTCGAGCAGTTATTCATTGAATGCTATGAAAAATATGACAAGGATGGAAAAAAGAATGGTTTCTTTGGGAAGATTGAAAAAAGTTGGAACTGTTTACAGCGTAGAATGGACCTTATTATTGGCAAGGTGAAGAAATGTATTGATATAAAGGAATTTGTATCTATATTGATCAGCAGCTAGGAAAGTGCCAGGAGACAATATTTTGCAACAAATCTTTAAAAATGGTCTATTTAGAACAGTCTATAGGATTTAATCTCTTTTCTGGCAGACTAAAAGAATACAAAAGGTCTGAAGACATGGGTTGAAGGACATAAAATACCAGTAGTGAGTTTGATGCTTGTAAAGTCTGGCCTAGAGCAAAAAAAGTTAGAGTCAGCCTATCTGGAAAATTTGCACGATCATCTGTATTCTCAAAAAGCACTGACTACTGCCACACTTCCTTTCTTGCAAAGTCTATGGCTTAATCTTTACTGTCTCCTTCTACAATACCCTTCTTAGCTATCCTAATTCTCCAGCAAAACCGAGGTACTTTTATCATAACTCCAGAAAATTTCTAAACTCAAGATAAACGGTCTCATCCAAGGATGCACCTCATTTGGCAAATTGATGAAGTAGTTGCTGCATCTTCTCAAGCAAATGAAGTGATCACTATGAATTTTATTTATACTTATTGTGTCTGACTCTAATAACAATCAAATAACAAATCAAAAACTAACCGCCAATGACTGAATACAGTAACATAGCCTATCAACATAAAATTGAACTGCTGACAGACACAAACTAACAACTGACACACCAGATAGCCATGCTCAAACAAGCTAACTAAGCCTTACACCAAGGATTAGCAGAGATGGACATACTGCGACAAGAAAAGAATTCTCTCATGCTGGAAGTTAAATAGCTCAGCGATTTGTTGGAAGTCTAAAAAAAGAGAAGTTAAGATATTTAGAATCGTAGATATTTGGATGTGAAAAGTTTGAAAGAAGACATCAACGAAAAGAACAACTATATCGAAAGATTAAAAATTGAGCACGAAAAGCAGTTGTTCAGGATGAACGATGAGTTAAGACAGACTAAATTGAAAGTGAGAAGACAGGACAATTTATAATAAATGTCAAGGTCAATCGCCATGTCTTCTTCTGTTCTTGATCCCAGATTTTATGAGGAGAACAGTATGGAAAAATCCAACAGATTTAGCACGTACTACCCTCCTCAAGAAAGAATAGAACGGATAGAACGAAGTGTCAATAAATCAACCCTTCAATCTAGACTGACCTCAGAGATGAGCAAGGAGATGCCTAAGGATTATGCTAAATACAGCAAGGAGGAACTGAAAATGATGGTGAAAAATTTGAGCAGGAGAGACAAAAAGCTCCGCTAAGACCGCTTAGACGAGCTCTAACGATCTAAATTAGCCGAAAGATCCAGCATCTATCGCCATAGTCAACAATGATTAATACTAACCATAATTATAGATATTGATAATCATGCTCAGATCGCTATTCAGGGTCAGCAGCAAGGCATTCGCCCCAAGAATCGCAACATTCAAACCCCAGCTAATGTGGAGCGTCAATTACGGCATGGCTAAGAAATCCAAGAAAGAGCAGGATGCCGAACATAAACAAAAATAAAAGGATAAGGTTAGAGAGGAGCTTGGTGGTGATGTTAAGGAGGTCGATATGAATGTCTATGAGGAAAAGTACGATGCTGTAGTGAATCATTTAAAAGATCAGCTTGCGACTGTAAGAGTTGGCAGATTGGATCCCAACTCTATTGGTACCATTGATATCAAGTTGGGACATCAGAGTTTCCAACTTAACTCTTTGGCTCAGGTGACAGCTAAAGGTGCAAACTCGTGCTCTGTCACTCCTTTCGACTCCACCCAAACCGAGCATATATAACGAGTTCTTCGCCAAAATAATGACTCTCTGGACATCAAACGCCTTGAGCATACACTTATCCTGACTCAAATTTCTCAAGGTAAGGAGATCAGAGAGAAACTAATCCAAAAAGCAAAAAAATATGCGACTGACAGAAGAGAAGATTTACGCAAAGAAAGGTCCCACACATTAGAAGACCTGAAAAAGCTCAAAAAGATCATACAAAAAGACAGACTGAAAGTAATGGAGGATGAGGCTAAGGAGTTATTTGACAAGAGGAACAAACAACTGGACCAGTTGTAGAAAGAGAAAGAAAAAGAGTTGATGAAATGATTTCCTTTCTGTAAAATTCTATGGTATAATTTTTACTTCTTACTCATTATGCGAGCATTGAGCTCTAATTGCAAATCTCCTAAAATTCATTATACAAATGCAGAGAATAGACAGAAACAGAAAATGTTTCAAGTATTCCTTCGCAACCAATCTAACTCTCCTCGTCGTCGTAGGTTCAGTACTGGTCTTCTCAGTTGAGGACATCGATCAGTAGGAAACCGTTCTGAACAACATTACGAACACATCAATATAGAGACAGGCTTGTCAAGAATTATGCTCTAGTTGGCAGATTTCGCCTAAAGGGGATCAGTGCTGTTCGGATGATTTGGTGTATTGTAAGGGGAAGCAGGAATGCAAAAGTGATCTGATTAGCAGTATGAGGGGAGATATAGCTGCCAAATATGTCTGGTTTTACTTCCTCTTCGCTTTGTTGGGCTTCTTTCTCTTCACACTCTCTCTTTTCATTTGTCTCAATAAAGTGTTGCTCAGAAGAGAAAGAGAATAACAACTGCGTCGTAATAACGAAGCACTAGAGGGATTGCTCTATTATGTCAGTCACCTCTCTTAAGCAGTAGATAGGTAGCGAGAGCGAAGAAAGTAGATCCTGACCGAATCTCTGATAACTGACGATGGTTAGGAAAGTTGTGCTGTTTGTTTGGACTCTTTTTAGGAGGGAAAAGCTGTAGTACTAGCTTGTAGGCACGTGTTTCACAGGGAGTGTATTGGCAATTGGATGGATTTGAAGAAAAGTTGCCCAGTATGCCGTGCTCCTCTCTGAGCCAAAAAAAGTGATCAAAAATATACCTAGTAGTCTACTAATGAACCCTCTATTATTATTTATCCTATAATTCAAATACATGCAAGATTAGCTTCAATAGCGCAAAACATAACTCGTAATCCTATCGTATATCGCAGGCCTCACACATGGTGCTACTACTCGACCTCCTAAAGTTGCCAGCAACTGCATCTGTTCTGCGTCGGTAGGCACACCTCAATAGCAAACCTGACATTACAGCTGATATGACTCGCATCAACTAAAGGTATCAATAGCAGTAGGCACAAGTCAAAATATCTCAATATTGGAGCCAATATCTGCGAAAGTTGATCAGATAAAGGAAGGAATAAGAAGCTTTGGAAATGCTGGAAAATGAGGTACCCAAGTATGTAGAAGATATTGCGCCACTATGTATGTTGTTTGCTGAATCGGGAGACTCCAAAACCGAAGATTTGTAGCATTTGATACAGAAGTTTCTGATGCCGGGCTATCATATACCAAAAAAGAGGGATCAAATGTGGCGATTCGATAATTAAATTTGGTTTTTGGAGGCCTTAGGGTAATCTATCCTGGTTATCGATCAGCTTGCAACCTGCCGAATCATCCAGAATGACACTGAGGTTCATCATAAGAAGTTACACGATGATATCATACTATGTGTTGCTGTCAATTGCCAGCAAAAGTTTGCAACTGGCGACAAAAAAGGTAAATGTAAAGTATGGAACAAATAGCTTTAATGTCTATACGAGTTGACCAAACAAAGCTAACCCTTGAATTGTCTTTACTTCTAGTAAAATTTACTAGCTTCTTTTGACAATACTGGCATGATTTATGTGACTCCAGAGGTCAGATCGACTCCCACTCAGAGAAATAGTTTAGCACATTCTAAACTATCAACAGTGGCTTATTGCCATGTGAAGCAATTACTAGGCAAGGGGGTGTTGCTTGGGGCTGCCAATCCTGACAAAAAAGGACGGATCGATTTGATAGACATCTAAGCAAGGAAGGTCTCTGTCAAATTGCATCTTGATGAAAAAGTATACAGATTGGAATTATCACCTTGCTAGAAGATAGTTCTGACCAATCTCAGCACCAATATGATCCATGCCTACTCGACTAAAAAATTTGAGTTGCTTTTCAAGATATCTGGTTATGTTCAGGAGCAGAGTCTCATGCAGATGGCAATCGGAGGTCATTAAAATTAGTTTTTGGCGGTGACAAGCGAAGAAGGCTGTGTGGTTTTGTACAGCATGAAGAAAAAAGAACAAGTAGGAAAGATCAAAGGGAGTTCAGGGCTGCCAACCAATTGCGTGAGGTGGATGGGAAATAACTTATATTTCGGATGCGATGGAGGTCGAATATAGCGCTGGGTACTTGTTCAATCTATTCAGACTGACTCACAGCCTTAAAAAAAAGAGGAAAAAATGCTGCCATAGGAGGCCTGATAGTATTGTTGATAAGAGGTTCTATATGTGTCCGATTATTTTTAATTAATTTAATATTCATTTAATTACAAACCATAAAAGATGCCCAAGAAAGTCGGATCCGATAACATCAACAGCAAGCTCGGTCTCGTCATCAAGAGTGGTAAATACACTCTTGGCTACAAGAGCACCCTCAGATCCCTCAGAACTGGTGAAGCTAAGCTCATCATCCTCTCCAACAACTGCCCCACCGTCAGAAAGGCAGAAATCTAGTACTACGCCGTCCTCTCCAAGGCTAAGGTCGTCTTCTACCCCGGAAACAACATCTCTCTTGGTACTGCTTGCGGTAAGTACCATCGTTGCTCTACCATGGCCATCATCGATGCTGGAGATTCAGACATCCTCACTGAGTGATTATTTAAACAAACTCATTGATGACACTGAGTCAAAGATAGCATTAGCCAATAGCAGCCCTAAATATCGGGCTGTAGATTGAAATAAATTAAAGAAACTTTTTTTTGAGGTTAAATGCTGACTTTTTTCAACAGTGTTATTTATCTTTAAATATAGTTGGAATAGCCGATGAAGTCCCTGGAACTTGTCGTTCTGCTGATGTGTGTGTTGATAACTCAAAGTAACCAATTTGTCCCTGCCACAGCCAACGTCTTCACATACACAGGTCGGCATTATCTTAAGTAAGGCGTCGTCTACTATGACTGGCCTTGCTTCAAGATTTCATTTTGCTTCGAGACCAGTGACAAACTTACCATGAAGCTCAAAGATACCTGGAACATCTACTAGATCGTGCTTGATGGCGAGCACGTCACAAAGGTGCAACCTGGAAAAAACACGAACGTGACCATCTTTGAGTCAAAAGATTACGAGGAACATTGTGTGGAGATTGTCAAAATTACCTAAAATCACTATGGGCCGATAGCTTCACATACTGACAGCGCATTTTAAGGAATCTATGTCTCAGGAGGGTATTTGACAATCTACTATCCACACAAGCCAACTTATCATTTCGATTTTTTGGGAGACAGTCTAACAACAGCTTTCGGTGTGTTGAGTGGTCGCAATCCTGTCTGTTTCCTGAAGATGAAGCATATCCAAAATTGCAGAGAAAGTTGGGCCAATCATTTGGCCAGTAAATTTGATGCTTCTGCTCGGTTAATGGCTGTGTCTGGAAAGGGTGTCCTTCATAATGCTTATGGAGTGCTTGGACCTAAGATGGGTGATCTATACAGTCGCATCACTGACAACTCCAAGGCTCACAGCTATCAATATCAAGATGGGATCATCCCTGATGTCATGTTCTACTTCATCGGTAGTAACGATTACTCTCATCCTTTGGGCCCTGATTCACCCCTATTCGTCAACGCATACAAATAGATGCTGCAGTCTTCACTATGGAACCTTAAGCAAAAAGACCCAGAAGCTCAACCTTTGTTGATTTGTGTGGGTGCCAAAGAAGATTTCAAGAGCAAAAGAATGAACGAAAACATCCAGAGAGCTGTAAGAGAATTCAGATATGGATATAAGTATGTCTATTATGTCGAAGTGCCTCATAGTGCCTTCGCCAAGGAAAATTTAGGATGTATTGGGCATCCAAATGTCAAGGGACAGAGGTTGATTGCCGATCTTTTGTATGAGCAGGTCAGACCCATCTTTTAAGCCTACCTCTGATGATCCAGTATCAGTATGATAGTACGTATGAATAAAATAAAGTATAAAATATCATGACTGATCGCCTTCTATCACCAACAGCAGTTAGTTAATCAACCTGTTTTTCTCAGCAATTTTTTCTTGACTCAGTTGATTGATCTTTTTCTGTTCTTCGAGTTGCTTCTATATTAGTTTGAGTCTTTCCTAGAATTTTGATTATTGCTCTTGATGTTTTACTGATAATAATTTGTACTCTTCCTCAATGATGGCTAGTTTTCTATCCAGCGCCTCTTTTTCAAAGGCAAGATGCTACAGCTTAAATGTGCTCTCAGGTTTGTCAGCTTTGTATTTTTTCTGACTATAGCTCCGCTGAGATTACTTGCTATCTATGCTGTGCCCAGCCTTAAATCTTATGTACAT
>Ga0100402_1008030_pt1 | contig 10028 bp, 10 predicted proteins | sample CryGeyme20150102_FD_80419 | JGI IMG/M metagenome (GOLD analysis project Ga0100402, IMG submission 80419) | Groundwater microbial communities from Crystal Geyser aquifers in Utah, USA - Crystal Geyser metaG 2015-0102 | ecosystem: Environmental > Aquatic > Deep subsurface > Groundwater | place...
AAACCTATTAAGATTTTATTATAAAACGCGAAACCTGCTCCCACTATTATGAAGTTTAGAATATAGGCAATTATTTTTTTAGTTTTTGGTTGCATATAAAATAATTTTATTTAGCTCGCGAATTAGATATGCCGTGTTAGGCGATGTAATAAAAAATTATTATTGATTAAAAATTTCTTCTAAAGTTTTGCGTGATGGTGATAATCTATCTTCTCTGTGCTGTTCTATGTTTATTCTATGATTTTCTATGTTTATGCTCCATAAATAGCTAAGGGCAATAATTAAAGCAGAAATTCCCAGTATTAGTTTAAACCAATTTTCTATAATGAATTTTTTCATAAAGATGCATAGTAATTTTTTATTATTTCGGCATAGCGTATCGCTATATCCGAAGTTCTGCGAAGCAAAGCGTAGCAGAATTTAGGTGAAGGCTTCCGTGAAACCGCAGCCGGATATAGCGTGTTAGCTGATGTATATGTTTTTCTTTGATTTGCGACAGCAAGTCACTCTTAAAAATGAATTCAATTTTGTTTTTTTGTTTTGGGCTTCGGGCAGAGGGGTTAGGGGTGAATGCCCGAAACTCCTTGTTAAGAATTGGCAATATAAGAAGTAGATTTGCCTTTGCCGATAGCTTTGATTATTTTTATTTTTTTCAATTTTTGCAGATGCAATTGTGCCGTCCTTTTAGGTATAGACAAAATATCTTCAACGTCTTTTGTATTGATTCGGTTGACCTGATCTAAAAAATCAATAATTTTAAGCTGTTCGGGGGTTAGATAAATTTGCGATTTGATTTTTCCGTTAACGTTGCGAGTGGCTAGTGGCAATATTTTATTTTTTACTTCGTCAATTTCATTTTTAAATCCTTTTACAAAATATTCCAGCCACGAAGTAATATCCGTGCGCCGTTCATCATAAGTTTTTCCTACATTTATAGCTTTGTAATATGCCTGCCTGTTGGTATTATAATAATCTTCCAAAGCGAATAAACGGCGGAAGTCATAGTCTCGCTGGTAAAGCATTAAAGTAGCCAAAGCGCGCGCTGTGCGGCCATTGCCGTCATTAAACGGGTGGATAGCCGCAATTTCCAAATGGGCGATTCCAGCTACAATCACCGGGTTTATATCCATATCTTCGCTATCTTTAAGCCAAGTAATAAAATCAGCCATGAGTTTCGGCGCTTGTTTGGCTTCCGGCCCGGTGTACAGGGTTTCTTGTGGCACACCAAATTGTCGGCGCACCACATAAATCGGTCCGGGTCTGTAATGGCCGGAAAATTGCGGAGACAAAGTTTTGTCGGTTACTAATTTATGAATTTTTAAAATTACTTTTTCGGTTATCGGTTTTTTATCGGCTACAACTTTTTCAATATATTTTAAAGCATTTAAATAATTTTTGACTTCATAAATATCCCGATTTGGCGCGTCTATTTTTTTCTTGGCGTATAAGGCTTCAACCTGCCCCATATTTAAACGGTTACCCTCTATTTCGGTGGAATGATGAGTCATACGGATTACCGCCTGGCGGCGCAAGCGCAATTCTTGCTGGGGAAGTATTTTTGCACGGTCAATTATGCCCTTAGCTTCGGCGATAGCCGTCAGGTCGGACAAAATTTTATTATTTAGCTTATATTTTGGGTTATACATAGTTTTTAGCTTATATATGTATCATATCATAAAATATCGGTTCGCGCAACATTCGCGCAACATTCGCGCAAGGAATTAAAGAAGGGCGGCTAATTTTGCCGTAAAAAATATTAAGTATTTAGGCGCTGTTTTAACCGAGGTTTGCTTTTCTACTATTTTTATTTTTTTGAATCTGGAGATTCTTTACGACTATCGTCACAACTTTCATGGAGTATCATCCGACTTTATTTTAAACAAGACCGATAGAGTTTTAGATGATCCAAAACCAAACGCGGGAATAAAAAATTCTCCAAAACGGTTTTTTTCGCCGAATTTCCTAGTCGCTTTCTTTCCGTCGGGCGGGATAAAAGAAAGATTATTTTTTGAGCCATTTCTTCGGGGGACTTCACGATAAAGCCGTTTTTGCCGTTTCTAATCTGTTTTCTAATTCCTGAAGCCGGGCCGCCGATCACCGCTTGACGTTTCCACATTGCCTCCGTCACCACCAGGCCAAATCCTTCTTTGGTTGAATTTTGAACGACGATATCAGCCGCATTTTGCGCCATAACGGTAAATTCCAGAACGTCTTTCCCTTTCGGATCAAAAAATAAAAAAATATCGCGGGATTTGCTGGCAACGGCCGCGATATCTTTATAAACCACACGCGCCGTCGGATTATCCTTGGCGGTATTGAAGCCGACCAAGACCAGTTGCGCGTTCGGGTATGTATTTTGAACTATTCGGAAAGATTGGATAACCCCCGCTGGGTTTTTCCAGATGTCAAAACGCGATATCTGCGCAATAAGAGGACAACGCGTCGGGATACCGCCGTGTTTTTTAAGATACAGGCGAGCTTCTTTTTGAGGGACAATTTTTTGTTTAGGAGACAGCGGGTCAATCGCTGGCGTGAAAATTTTTACTTTACGGCCGGGCAGACTGCCGTTGACAAAATCACGATTGCTGAAAACGATCCGATGATATAATTTAATGACGGGGACGAGCTTCTTCCAGACCGGTTTAAAAACCGAGGAGGTGTCAATGTGGCTAAAATATATTTTATGTTTATTAAGATGCGCGTAATGTCCTGCCAAGAGAATTTGCGGATCGTTTACTGCCAAGACATCACAGTCAATTTTATCCAGCTCGGCGGCGATGCGCCGGCTGACCTGCTTATAATCTGCCCACTCCCGATTGTTAATTTTTACTGGCGCGCCCTGCAGGGCATTATGAATTTTATTGGTTATTTTGAAAAATTTTTCGCCGACATCAGGATTGATAGAGTACCAGTCACTTTCAACGCCCAAAGAACGCAAGTACGGGATGAGACTTGCAAGTATTTCCGCTACACCGCCGCCGTCCGCTACGGCATTGATATGCGCCACTCGTTTGCCTCGAAGACCAGAGGCCTGCTTCAATAATTCTTTCTTTTGACGCGCCGGCATGAATCGTAAAAAGTCCGCCCGGCGTACTTGTTTTGAGAGAATAACTTTCTTAAGATATATTCGGGGCATATCTATTATGATTTATTCGCGGAATGAATAACCCGCTGCGGGAACGGAATTTCTATGCCCTCTCGGTCAAAGGCAATTTTGAGTCGTTTAAGAAATACCAATATTCAGATTAACTCTTGCAAATTGTTTTGAAAGATTCGATACCATTTTAATCTCTCCGTGAGGAACATGATGCACAATGCCGTCAGATGTATTATCTTTTACTCCGTTTTCTAAATTCCTTACAATTTTAATTACCACTCCTCGCACCTCCACTTCTTTGCGAAAAATCGGCAGCATGGTTTGATTAGCCGGCTGTAACCTAATACGGCCTCTTTCTTTATAGAGTTTTTTAAGGGTGGCCTCGTTATCATCAATTATGGCAACAACCGTCTGCCCATTGTCGGCGGACGCTTGTTTTCGGATAATTACAATATCCCCGTCAAAGATTCCTTCATTAATCATACTATCTCCTTGAACGCGTAAAGCATAATGCTCACCGAATTTACCAAGTTCATTTTTCGGCACAGCAATCATTTCGCTTTGGACCTCAATCGCTTCGATAGGTTGGCCGGCGGCAATAGTGCCAACGATAGGAATTTGGATAAAGTCGTTAATGGTTTTTTTAATTTCAATCCCCCTTGAAGAATTGTCATTTTTAAATAAGTAGCCCTTACCTATTAACGCCTCAACGTGTTGATGCACCGTAGACAGCGCGGAAAGCCTAAGACGTCTCTTTATTTCATCTAAAGTAGGGGAGATTCCCCGTTTTTTAATGTAGCCGGAGATAAAGTCTAAAATTTGTTTTTGTCTTTTTGTAAGAGTTGGCATAGTATTGACATTATTTATCCACATGTTATATTTATAGTATATACCGAAAATTTACCGAAGTAAAAAATTAATAAAATTTACTTAATTTTTAATTTTGACCCTAACCCTATGCCAATCAAAAAAATCTTAAAAATCGCGGGAATTGTTTTAGTGGCTTTTATTATTTTATATTTCGGCCTGATGATTGTTTCAAGCAGTTTAGGTATAGGTGGTAACACTGTGTCTGATGAGTCGGGCGCCGGTGCTGTCGGCACGTTTCAAGCCGTGGCGCCGTCAATGAAATCAAGCTTCGTGTCTACCGGTGAAATCGCCAGGGATTCAAATGCGGCCGCTACCGCCGTCACCGCGGTTGATAAAAAAATCATTAAAACCGGAAGTTTAAGTTTAAAAGTGGAACAGGCGGAAACCGCGGCTGAAGCTATCGCTAATATCGCTAAAGTAAATAAAGGCGAAGTGGCTAGTTCTAATTTTTATGAATCAACTCGGGGCGTAAAATCCGGCGCTATAACCATCCGCGTGCCTTATAATAATTTTGACGCGGCGTTTTCTGAAATTAAAAAAGTCGCGACCCAGGTTGTGTCCGAGGCTTCCAACGCCCAGGACATTACCGCGGAGTATATTGACCTGGAAGCGCGGCTTAAAAATACGCAAGCCGAGGAAAGCTCCTTCGTCGCTTTACTTAACCGTTCGGGAAAAATTGAAGAAATTTTAGCCGTAACCCGCGAAGTGGCCCGGGTGCGCGGCGAGATTGAACAGCTCCAGGGGCAAATTCGTTATTTAAATTCGCAAACCGATATGTCAACCATTACGGCCAATCTAACCGAAGACGTGGAGATTGCTACAGCCTCGCAAGATTGGCGGCCCTGGCAAGTCATAAAAATTTCAGTCAAGCGGCTTATCGCCAGCGGCCAGAATTTCATTGACGGCCTGATTGCCTTTCTGATCGTGGTTCTGCCCGCACTGATAATTTATGGTTTAATAATCTGGCTGATATATTATGTGGGTAGAAAAATTTATGGGAGGTTTATTAATAAGCAATAATTAATAATTAAGGAAGTGGATTGCCGTGGCTACGCCAGATCTCGCATAGCGATGATGAGGTCAAGCCCGCAATGACAAGGAAAAAAATTTATGAAAGGTTTTAATGCCAACATTGAAAAAGACACTTTGGAAAACAATAATTTCCGTAAAGTGCTGTACACGGGCAAGCACAGCCAATTGGTGCTGATGTCGCTAAAGCCCCAGGAAAAAATCGGTATGGAAGTGCACGCCGATAACGACCAATTTTTCCGTTTTGAAACCGGACAGGGTAAATGCGTTATTGACGGCAATGAATATGACGTCGGCGACGGCTCGGCTATCGTGGTGCCGGCCGGCGCCCAGCATAATGTCATTAATTTGTCCTCAAGCGAGGATTTAAAGCTTTACACCATTTATTCGCCGGCGCATCATAAAGACGGCGTCGTCCGCGCCACTAAAGCTGAAGCCCAGGCCAATGAAGCCGAATTTGACGGTATGGCCACGGAATAATTCAGGCCTAGCGCCAGGAACTAAAAAACAGCCTCAAGATTGGGGCTGTTTTTTGCGTGGCCGTAATTTTTGGCCAAAACGCCATTTTTCTTAAGTTGGCTTTGTGATATAATAGAGGCAGCCAGTTTTACATATTTATGAAAATTTATAAAAAATTAGCTGTTTATTTAGTTTTGGCTGTGGCTTTCGCCTTCCGGCGGCGCCGGCGGCAATTACAGCATTTTTTCCAACTCTAACACCAACGCGGTGAGCGCCAACATTTCCGGCAGCGCTCTGGACCGGCAACCTGGGCCCGCTCACCATGGCGGCTTTGAACAAGTAGCCGTTTTCCGGCAAATGATTTAAGCGATTTAAGAAAATCTCTCTTGGTCGGGAGATTTTCTTAAAAATTATATGAAGCTATGCCTTAATTATAAAAAAATTGATGAGCAAACGCTAAAATGCCGAACCTGCTCTCACTTTTGCCTGATTAAAGATGGCCGGGTTGGCGTTTGCGGCGTTAGGCAAAATTTAGGCGGCAAACTTTACCTGTTAGTTTACGGCCGAGCCGCGGCGGTTAATCTTGACCCGATTGAGAAAAAGCCGCTGTTTCATTTTTTGCCCGGCTCAAGCGCTTTTTCTTTCGGCACTTTGGGCTGTAATTTTTTTTGCGCCAACTGCCAGAACCATGATATCGCGCAGATGTCCGGCCTGAAGGGCCAAGTGGAAAAATATCATAAGATTAACTGGGGCAATGATTTTTCGCCGGCGGAACTTGTCAGCCGGGCGTTAGCCAGCGGCTGCCGGAGCCTGGCTTATACTTATAATGAACCCACGATTTTTTTGGAATACGCCCTGGACACCATGAAGCTGGCCAAAGCCAAGGGGCTAAAAAATATCTGGGTGTCTAACGGCTTTATGTCCGAGCCGGCCCTGGACGCGATTTTGCCTTTCCTTGACGGGATTAATATTGACATCAAATCTTTTTCCGGCGAGTTTTATAAATCAAACTGCGGCGCCGCGCTTGAGCCGGTTTTAAAAAATTGCCGGCGTTTGGTTAAGGCCGGCGTTTGGCTGGAAATAACCACTTTGGTCATGCCGACGCTGGCGGACGACGAAATCATGTTAAAGCAAATTGCCGAGTTTATTAAAAAAGACCTGGGCGATTTCGTGCCTTGGCACGTGAGCGCTTTTTCCGCCGCGATTTCCTGGAAGCTAAAGCAGCTGCCCGACACTTCTCCCCGGGCCATCGAAAAAGCTTATGCCATCGGTAAGCAAGCCGGGCTTAAATATGTTTATGCCGGCAATGTTTGGTCCAGCGGCCGGGAAGACACCGTTTGCCCCAATTGCGGCCAGCTAGTGATTAAGCGGTCTGGTTATGAAGTCGCCAGCTTTGACCAGGCCGACCGGTGTAAAAACTGCGGGGAAAAAATCGCCGGCGTTTTTAAATAATGCGAATTTTGCTGGCGATTGATAAAAATGCTATAATTAAATAATGAAAATATATTTGCTAACCAATCAAGCTGGGCGAGCGACCGACATTAGAAAGTGGTTTGAGAAAAAAAATTTGCGTCAGGCGGCCGAGCTCGCCGTTCGTCCGGCGCAAGCCGATTTATTTATCGTGGCCGGCGGCGACGGCGCCTTGCTTCACGCCATTCGCCTTTTAAGAAAGTATCATAAACCATTTTTCGGCATCAATCGCGGCACCAGCGGCTTTTTGCTAAATCAAATTGGTTCGGCCGAAGAGCTGGCTCGTGTTTTGAAAAAATTTTCTTCCTGCAAATTAATAAAGCTACGCCTGCTCAAAGGAAGGTTTTTTAGCGGCCGGAGCCGGCGGCCGGCCAGTTTTTACGCTTTTAACGATTTTTACGTTAAAGCCTCGCGCGGCAACGAACGCGTCGTCGGCGCCATCCGCGGCGCCAAGTCTTTTTCTAAACATATTTTTGACGGCGACGGCATCATCATCGCCACGCCCCAGGGTTCCACGGCCTATAATTACTCGGCCGGCGGCGCCATTCTGTCGCTCGGCGCCAAACAACTGGCCATCAAATCAATTTGCGCCCGAACGGCTTTGCGCGCGGTTGTGCCGGAGCAGAAAATTTCCGTGGAAATCGCGCGCGGCCGAGCCACGGCCTACGCCGACCACAGCCGGATTTTAAGCCAGGTAAAAAAATTTGTCGTCTCGCCCAGCGCCAAATTCGCGACTTTAGCCTTTAAGCCGGGCTATGATTTTGAATTTAAGCGCCGGCAGGTTTGATTTTTTAAATCAATTTAAGATAAATTTATGCAAAATTTATTTAAACGAATCAACCGAAAAATCAACGGCACCGTCGTCAATTTCATTGTGACGGGCGTGATTTTGCTTATCGCCGCGATTTTAATCGTCTGGACCGATTTCTTTTTGAGGCTGGTGATCGGCCTACTGGTGGTGACGGTGGCTTATCTGTTTTTCTATCTGGCCTACAAGACTTGGTGGCTGAAAAAGGAGATTGAGAAATTTCTCAAGTTTTAATAGTACAAAAAGTTGATTTTTTAGCGATAAATGTTAAGATAAGATTATGTTTTAGCGGCAATCTTTATGCCCATCAATCCCACCATTACCAAAAAGGAAGAGGTGATTTTTACGCCCAACGAGAGCACTAAAAGATTATTTCAGGTGATTTATCGAAAAAAAAATGAAATTCAGGCCGACGACAGCGAGGAAGCGAAAATAAAAGTTTCCGAGCTGATTTCCCGGCTGGCTTTTTATTACGAAAAAATCAGAAACTCGGTTGATTACAAAGAGGAATATTTACTCAGAAAGAACGCGATTTTAAGGATTTTAAAGCGGCAGGTGATAATTGAAGGGCCGCTTAAAATTCCCAACGCCGAGGCGATCGCCCATAATCTTTTGGTGGAGCTGATCCGGGCCGGTTATCTGCCGAATAATAAATTGCCGGAAACCAAAATCGGCGAAATCGCCCGAGTGGTGGATAAATATCTTAAATTAAGGTTTTACGCTTTACCTAAACTCGCCGCTGACCAGCAAAAAAATGAATACGGCAAATGGATTTTAGCCATGGCCGCGGCCGAAGTTGAGGAAAACCTGAACACCGACGCGGTCGCCCAGGCGGCCGTCGGCAATATGTACGAGCTGTTATCCAAAGAGATCGTTTTGCCCGGCGATTCGGCTTACCAAAAAGACCGAGAAATTCAGATCTATGTCAGCATCCATCGGATTTTCATGAAATTTGACCGCGACATGCTGGATTTTTTACTGCTTAAATATTACAGCGCCAATTGGGCGCGCGCCGCCGAGGAAGAAATAAAATATCTGGCCAACCACCTGGAGGCTATGAAAGAAGCCATTACCGGGCAGATGAACCATCCGTTGGCCGCGCAGCTGAATAAAATCGTCAACCGCTACTCGGTTTATTTTACCATTTTGACCGACGTCGTTACCGACGATCCGGTGGGGGTTTATGAAGATTTTAGAGATGACCCCAAAGCTTTCCCGCGCTTGGTAAAAAAATTCGCCAACAAAAGATACCATGAAGCTAAAGAGAAGCTGCGCCGGGCCGCGGTCCGGAGCATTATCTATATTTTTCTGACCAAGATGGTGCTGGCTTTTATTTTGGAAGTGCCGGTGACGCTCTGGCTGGGCGAGGTTTTAAATTATAATTCTTTAGCCATTAACATTTCCTTCCCGCCATTACTTTTGTTTTTAATCGTGCTATTCACCCGCACGCCGACTGAAGCCAATACTTTAAAAATCGTTCAGGGAGTGGAAGAAGTGGTTTTTACCGAGAAAGAGAGAAGAGAGCCGATTGTCTTGCGCCCGCCCTCCGGCCGCGGCCGGGGCGCCAGCGCCGCTTTCGCCATTATTTATACGATTACTTTTTTTATCACTTTCGGTCTGGCGGTTTATTTTTTGGATAAAATTCATTTTACCGCCGTCAGCATCGTTATTTTCCTTTTTTTTCTGACGCTGGTGAGCTTCTTCGGCCTGCGCATCAGAAAAGTGGCGCGCGAGATATGTATTATGGAAGACCGGGAGAATATTTTTACTTTCATTTTGGATTTCTTTTACGTGCCCGTTATTGAGGCGGGCAAATGGCTTAATGAAAGATTCTCCCGTCTGAATTTTTTCGTTTTCATCTTGGATTTCATCATTGAAGCGCCGTTTAAGATTTTCGTTGATATCGCGGAAGACTGGACTAAGTATGTCAAGGAAAGAAAAGAGGAGATCGCTTAATTTATGTCTACGCTTTATATTGTCGCCACGCCGATTGGCAATTTAGAAGACATTAGCATGAGAGCGCTTCGCACTTTGGGCGAAGTTGATTTTATATTATGCGAAGATACGCGAGTAACCAGAGTGCTGCTGGAGCACTACCAGATTAAGACGCCGACTATATCCTATCATCATCATTCGGGCATGAAAAAAATAAATGAAATTATTGATTTGCTCGCGGCCGGGAAAAATCTGGCGCTGGTGAGCGACGCGGGTACGCCCGGCATTTCGGATCCGGGCGGAAAATTAATTCAGGCGGTTTTGGAAAAATTAGGCGGCGAGGTTCACCCCGTTAAATTC
>Ga0100402_1008032_pt1 | contig 10027 bp, 5 predicted proteins | sample CryGeyme20150102_FD_80419 | JGI IMG/M metagenome (GOLD analysis project Ga0100402, IMG submission 80419) | Groundwater microbial communities from Crystal Geyser aquifers in Utah, USA - Crystal Geyser metaG 2015-0102 | ecosystem: Environmental > Aquatic > Deep subsurface > Groundwater | place...
AGGCGGGTGGGCACCTTGCCTTTGGCCCACTGCAAGCCAGCGGTGCGGGGCGCGATCCGGGTGCGCGTCCATCCGGGCTCGACCGGTTCGACGCCGAGCACATAGCGAGGCAGCAGATTGGCGGGGGCAGCACCCCAGGCGTGATTCCAGTCCTGGTTCGGTTTGTATTTCTGGTCCCAGGCCTCCCAGCTGATGGTGGTGCCGCTGTTGACCATGTGCTGCCAACTGCGGTCGCCGTCGGCCGTCATCAAGTCAAGCGCGATCCCGTTGCCGCCGTGCTCGAACAACCCCTCCATCAGATACTGGGCGGCATAGACCGAACAGGCCATGCCCTTGCCCTTGAGAAACTCGACCGCAGCAGCGCGGTTCTCCTCAGGCACCAGGCCAAAGGCGAGCGGGAACAGCGTGGCGTGGGCAGCTGTATGATCCGTGCCGAGTCCGTCACGGTAGGCCCCCTTTTCCGGCATCCATAAATTTTCATTGAAGCGCGCAACGCCCGCGACGTAGCGCTGACGGTAAGCTTGCGCTTCTTCGGTGCGGCCCACTGCCTCGGCCAGGTCCGCCATCTGATCGACCGCCCGGAGGTGGAAGGCGTTGACCACTGTATTGACCGCAGTAAAGACGTAGCCGTTTCGCTCACCCGCCGGCCAGTCGACGATGTCGTGCCCCGTTCCGGGGCGCCCGTTCTGCGCTTGCTTCGCCGTCCGTACCCAGCCGTCCTCGCCGACGCGGTCCAGCAGCAGCTTGTCCTTGAGGCCCTCGTAGCGGGGCTTGAGCCAATCCGCTTCTCCGGTGTGCATCCAATCGGCGTGCGCGATGAAGACCATGTGCGGAGCCCACTCGGTTGGCCAGGTCGATTTGGTCAACAGCCAGTCGTAAGTGTCGCGGGCGATTTGTTTGTCCGCATCCGTGTAGTAGTGGCTCAGCTGGTTGATATAGGCGTCGGCCTCGTAGGGGATGCGCTCACGATCGCCATCGACGTAGATCCCGGCAAATGTGGTGGCTTTGATGGAATACTTGCACAGCTCCCAGATGCGGTTAAGCAAGGGGTCGGACGATTCGAAATAGGCCGCCTCATCCTCCCATGCCTGCAGGTAAGCCGTCTGGCGCACCACCCACTCCGGTTTGAAGACGCCGTCCCAGCCCTCGATCTCGACCCAGCGGAAGGGCGTGACCACGCCCCAATCCTCCGGGGTTTTCACCGCCTTGGCATGACTGAGATGGCGGCCGACCGGCGGCGGGGCCAACACGGCTTCCGTCCCGCCCGGCAAGTCCGCGGCAAAGGTTTTGTAGCGCACGGTGCCCGGCGGTTTGCGATCGATGCGCCCCTGCGCAAAGGCCTCACCGAAGAGGAAGCGGTAGCTGCCGCCCGCCGAGTCCGGCACCTGCAGCCTGAGATTACCGAAACCCACCTTGCCGAAGTCGAGCAGGACGGTGCCGTCCTCCAGCCGCTGGTAGCTGACGACCGGCTCGTCCACCAAATGGGTGGGCGCGGCACAAAGGCTACTGACTGCGGCCAGCAACACAGCGCCCATCAAGCGTGGGGATTTCATACCGTTTCGACAAAATTTTGATCCGATCAACGGGAGGGTCCAGCTCCGTCTGGACCGCGTCGGCAAAAGCGATAGCGATTGCAGTGTCGCGGCCCGGACGGAGCCGGGCCCTCCCGCATTTTCCTTTTTATAAGGATCAAATAATTTTCGAAATGGTATAAGAGCTGGTTCAGACAGGTGGATGGGGTTTTTCATAAGTTCGATTTTCTTTTTATATCAGTGGTCTTCAAGCTGGTAGAGGATCAATCCGGAATCCTCGGGCCAGGGCTTGGGGCGGGGGCGGTCCAGTTGGCCCCCAGATTCTCCCACTTTAGGACATAGCGCGTGTCGGCTTGCTGATAGGAATTTGCTTTTGGGCTGCGGTAGCCGCTAGCGGGGTGAGGGTTGAAGGGAGAGGGGGCATCCGAAGGATGAATTAGAAATTTTGAAGGATGGAGGCGGGTAGATCGCAAGCGTTCCTATGGTCGATATGGAAAAGCTAAGATTTTGAGCTGACAAGTGCGAAATGGCCCTGCAACAGCTCTGTAGCAGGCATAGAGAGATCGTCCGACAGCGGGCAGATGTCGGTATTTTTTGGCTTATTGCCGCTTAATCCGACCAGAAGATCGGCTCGTTATCCCGCGCCCAGGGGTCGGGGTCTTCGATTACCAGCAGCAGGTCGTCGTCGAGTGGCTGGACTTCCCCTGCTTGGGGCTTCGCTGCGTTCATACAGTTCCGCTTTTAGATGGGCGCTGCGCTCGATAAGCATAGCGGCATTCATTAACATTTCGGCGATCTGAGGCAGGCCGTCCGAGAGTCCGTGTTCAAGAAGAAGATTGATTGGGTCTTCGGTAGGCGTAGTATCTTTGTGGTGTCTGGTCATTGTTGGTGTTTTGTTGCTTTTAGCACCCTCAGCTTCCGGCCTTGGTCAGACGCCTTCAATCCCCATTGTCGCATAACGGCTTCCTTCCCACGGGCAGGACAACGAGCTGAACATTCTGATCATCGGGTCCACCCATTCCTTTTCCGAAGGGGAAAGCGCGGCACTTGATGTCCATCACGAAAAGCCCTGCAACCCCACCACTATTACCACCCACCTACAGGGCATCCTCTCGCAGGATACGCTCATCACCGACGTCACGCCCACCGTGAACGTGGATTTTGAAGACATTTACAAGCAGAAGAATGTCCAGACCGCTGTCGGTGGTGGTGGCACACTCATGCTCAAGGATTACCGCTGCTACAGCCTGCTCCAGCATTTCATGTGGCCGGAGGGCAAGGCGGCACGGATGACCGACCTGCGCGGCGAGGGCAGCTTCCAGTGGGACTATATCGTGCTCTGCGAGGATCCCTACGTGATGGCCAACTTCCCCGGGCTGTTCGCCGAGGCCGTCAAGCTGATCCAGGACGAGGTCGCCCAAAGCGCCAGTCCCGCGCAGATTGTCCTGCTGGCCCAATGGCCGGAGAACAGCTCCGGATTTTCTGCCGCCGACTTCAACGAGATCGTCTATCGGGTCGGCGATTCAGCCGGCCTTACGGTGGTCCCGGCGGGCAAGGCCTGGGCCAGCTACACGGGCCAGGACAGCGACACCGCCCACCCCACACCGAGGGGTGAGTATCTGGCGGTCGCCGCCATCTACAGCCAGCTGTTTGACCGCAACTCGGACACCACGGACGCCCTCGCCGTGACCCTCGTCTCCAATGACACCAGCGAGGCCACCGTGCTCTCGGGCAATATCCCAGCCGGACAGGCCTCCGCCGACTTCGCCATCACCGCCGTGGATGACGCCCTGGCCGACGGCACCCAGACCGTCACTATCACTGCCTCGGCCAGCGGCCATAGCAACGGCAACGACACCCTCGACGTGACGGGCGACGAAGCCCCGGTAACTTACACCGTGAGCTACGACGGCAACGGCCAGACCAGCGGCGCCGCACCCTCCGACCAGACGAAAACAGCTGGCCTCGATCTGACGCTGGCAATGAACAGCGGCAATCTCGCCAAGACCGGCTTTACCTTTGCCGGGTGGAACACGGCCAGCGACGGGACCGGAACCGACTATCCTGTAGGAGCGACCTACTCTAACGATAAGAACCTTAACCTATTCATAAAATGGAACCCTCTGTCTAGCAGCGGAGTTATCACCCCGGTCAGCGCAAGCTCAAGCTCGACGGTTGGCAGTCCCCGGACCATCGATAAAGTGATCGACGGCAGCGGCCTGACAGAAATTTCAGATCCATCAACCGGGCTCGACGACTCTCATGCCTATGATACGAGTGCCTACTGGTTGAGCGCGAGCGACGCGGTAACTGTCGGGGAGACTTTGACCTTCGATCTGGGCGGGACTACGATGTGGATAAAGTCCACTACTGGACCTACGAGCGCGGGGGCGACCGAAATATCAGAACGTTCGATATCTCTTTCTCGACCGATGGAGGCAGCAGCTTCAGTATTCCTGTCTCAGCCGCATCGCTCAACATGCCGGACTGGATTATCGGGGGCAGCAATCGTGATCCTTCCTTTGCGAGGACGGCAACGTTCAACACCTTGCCAAGAATCACCAATATCCGCTTCTCTAATTTACAAAACCACAGCGACAACCAGTATTTCGCACTTTACGAAATTCGATTCGGCTCGGCGGCAGGAAGCGGCAGCACCTTTGCCGCCTGGATTTCCGGCTACGAGGTCGGCAGCCAGACCGCCTTCGCCGACGACTTCGACAAGGACGGTCTGCCTAATGGCATCGAAAGTTACTTCGGCACCCATCCGGGCGAATCCAACGCCAGCCTGCTTCCCGGTTCAGTCAATCCAAGTGAAACCACCTTCACCTTCACCCACCCGATCAACGACAGTCCCGCCAGCGACGTCAGCGCCGCCTACCGTTGGTCAAAGGATCTGAACAACTTCTACTACAGCGGCCAGAGCGATGACCCGGACGATCCGGAGGCGACGGTTGTCACCTTCACGCCAGGCACGCCGACCGATGGTATGGTCACCGTCGAGGCGGCCATCACAGGCACCCCCACCAATCGGATCTTCGTCGACATCGAGGTCACGCAAAACTAAGATCGCCGCAAAAAGGCTCAAAAAATGAGATTGAATCCATCCCGGCCGGGTCCTTATTCGCATTCTGCGCTTCTTTGCGCCCCTGCATTTAACACTTCAATTTTTTCGTAAAATCTCATGAGAGACACCTTTTTGCAGTCATTCCCTCCCGTAGTTGACCCGCTTCAGCCGGTCAACCGAAGGGGCAATGGAACCCGCATTTCCGATGCGGGTCGCACGGCTGAAGCGGTGCGACTATACACGATTGCAAACCATGCAGATGAGCGCAAAATACCTCTCGTCATAATAAACTCTTCAAGCACATCTCACATTAAAATCCTATGAACATCCATCGAAGAAAATTCCTCAAACAGAGTCTGGGTCTGGGCGCAGGTGCCCTCACCCTTCCGGCACTCTTTCAAGTCGGCTGCTCCACAACCGGAGTAAACGCCCGTCGCGCCCAAATGGGCCTGCAAGTCTATTCCGTGCGCAACCAACTGAAAGCCGACTTCGCCGGAACCCTGAAGCAGGTGGCCGACATCGGTTACAAGAATATCGAGGCCTACGGACTGGGTAAAGACGGCAGCTACCTGCGCAAGATTAAGGCTTCGGAATACAAAAAAATCTGCAACGACCTTGGGATGAATCTGGTCGCGACCCACTGCGGCTACGTCGAGGCATCGGACGCCCAAGGCTACATCGATGGCGCACTGGCATCCGGCGTGGAGTATCTGATCGTCCCCTATCTCGGCGGGGAAATGCGCAAGTCGATCGACGACTACAAACGGGTGGCCGAAAACTTCAATGCCGTCGGTCAACAAGCCAGGGCTGCCGGTTTGAAATTCGGCTACCATAACCATGCCTTTGAATTCGAAAGCATGGAAGGCCAGACCCCCATGCAGGTCTTGATCGACGAGACCGACCCGGCATACGTCCGCTTCGAACTCGACCTCTTTTGGATCACCAAGGGCGGGCTCGATCCGGTCGTCTTTATCGATAAAAACACCGGTCGCTTCAGTTGCTTCCACGTCAAGGATGCCACTACGGACCTGAAAGCGGCAACCGTCGGCAGCGGCACCATCGATTTCGCCACCATCTTCGCCCGCAACCGAAAATACCTAAGTTATTACTTCGTTGAAGACGAACGCACCGACACGCCCCTGCAAAACGTCCGGGCCGCCCACGACTATCTGAAAGCCGCAAAATTTGTTTAACCTAAACAGATGAGTGAAACCGCGACTGAGTTCAACGGGGTTAGGTAACACTGCATTGAAAGAAGGCACGAATCGTGAGGAGTAAGGGTTAAAATCTCCTGAGCAGAGCTTGCAGAACAAAACGCAAGATTCATTAAGGAGTAGCCGCTGCTGCATGTCCGATGCGGCCGCTTTTTTAAACTCGATCTCCTCGATCCGCCTTTAGCGTACGAAGTCATCCATGAAATCATTAAAAATCGCATCCGTCTTATCCATCCTGCTGCTCAGCCTGACTGTCCTGCAGGCCAAGACCACAGTCACCCACCTGCGCTGCGAGTGGCTGGAGAATCCGATCGGACTGGACGCCCCGCATCCACGGCTTTCCTGGCGGGTGGAGACTTCCCGTCCGGGCTATTTGCAGGCGGCCTATGAAATAGTTGTCGGAGCGAATCGTGCTGAGATTGAAGCGGGCAAAGGCAGCCATTGGGTAACCGGGACAGTGGCCGGCACCACGATTCCGCTCGTTTACGAGGGTCACCCACTGGCACCCTTCACCCGCTATTACTGGAAGGTTCGGGTGAGAAGCGCGGACGACAGCCGCTGGTCGGAATGGTCACCGATCGCCTATTTTGAGACCGGCATGATGGAGCTTACCAACTGGCGGGGCACTTGGATTCACGACTCGCCGGATTACCACATCAAGCCGGCACCCTATTTCCGCAAGGAATTCGCCAGCTCAAAGGAAATTGTATCCGCACGCGCCTATATCGCGGCAGCCGGCTACTTCGAACTCTCCATCAACGGCGAGCGTGTAGGCGATCATCAACTCGACCCGACCTACACCCGCTTTGACCGGCGCAACCTCTACGTGACCCACGATGTGACCGACCTGCTGCAGCAGGGCAAAAACGCGATCGGCGTTCTCCTGGGCAACGGTTGGTATAACCACCAGTCCATGGCGGTCTGGGATTTTGAAACCGCGCCCTGGCGGGCCCGGCCAAAATTCTGCCTCGACCTGCGCACCACCTATGCCGATGGCAGGACGAAAATCATCACTTCGGGCCCGGACTGGAAAACGGCTCTCAGCCCGGTGATTTTCAACAGTATCTACACCGCCGAGCACTACGATGCCCGTCTGGAGCAGGCGGGCTGGGATCGTCCCGGCTTCGATGACAAGCACTGGAAATCTGCCACGCCCACCGGCGCCCCCTCCCCAAAAATCACCGCCCAGGCACTCCACCCCGTGCGCCATACCCGGCGCATCGAGGCCGTCCATGTGCGCCGGCTCGACGAGCGAACCTGGCTTTATGATTTCGGCAGAAACATGGCAGGAGTCAGCCAGCTCACCGTTTCGGGGGAAGCGGGCACGACGATCCGACTCAAACACGTGGAGCGTCTGAACAAGGAAGGCCGACCCGACATGTCGAACATCGACCGCTACCACAAACCGGTGGACAATACCGACCCCTTCCAGACCGATATCTTCATTCTGAGCGGGAAGGGAGAAGAAACCTTCCGGCCACGCTTCAATTACAAGGGCTTCCAGTATGTGGAGGTCTCCGCCGACCAGCCCCTCGAGTTGGAAGCCTCCAGCCTGACTGCCTACTTCATGCACAGCGACGTGCCCCCGGCAGGCCATATCCATTCCTCCAACGATACCCTGAACAAGATCTGGGCGGCGGCCAATGCCTCCTACCTATCCAACCTCTTCGGCTACCCCACCGATTGCCCGCAGCGGGAGAAAAACGGCTGGACGGGCGACGCCCATATCGCCATCGAGACCGGCCTCTATAACTTCGAGGGCATTACGGTTTATGAAAAATGGCTGGCCGATCATCGTGACGAGCAACAGCCCAACGGCGTGCTGCCCGCCATCATCCCCACCGGCGGATGGGGCTATCACTGGGCGAACGGTCCGGACTGGACCAGCACGATCGCCATCATCCCCTGGCAAGTTTATCTCTTCTACGGCGATTCGACCCTGCTGGAACAATGCTACCCCAACATCAAACGCTACGTCGATCACCTCGATGCGATCAGCCCGAGCGGTCTGACCTCCTGGGGCCTGGGCGACTGGGTGCCCGTCAAGTCGAGATCCATCAAGGGCCTGACTTCCTCCCTCTATTTCTACGTCGACGCAAGCATCCTGGCGAAGGCCGCCGCGCTCCTCGGCAAAACCGGGGATCAGGAAAAGTATACGGCGCTGGCCGGGAAAATCAGGCAGGCCATCAACGCGAAATACCTCGACCGGGAGACCGGGATCTATGCCAACGGCTTGCAGACGGAGTTGAGCGCCGCCCTGCACTGGGGCGTTGTGCCGGAGGACCTGCGGCAAAAGGTGGCGGACAGACTGGCGGAACGGGTGCGGGCCGACGGCACGCAGATCGACGTCGGCCTGCTCGGCTCGAAGACCCTCTTGAATGCCCTCAGCGAGAACGGGCACGCCCAACTGGCCTGGGAACTGGCCTCCCGGGAAAGCTACCCTTCCTGGGGATGGTGGATCGTCAACGGCGCCACCACCTTCTATGAAAACTGGCGGATCGATGCCGGGCGCGACATCTCGATGAACCACATCATGTTCGGCGAGATCAGCGCCTGGTATTACAAGGCGCTCGGCGGGATCTTTCCCGATGAGCAAAATCCCGGTTTCAAGCACGTTATTCTCAAACCCCATTTCGTGGACGGTCTGGATTCCTTTGAAGCCGGGCACGAGAGCCCCTACGGACGCATCCAATCCTGCTGGGAGCGCGCGGGCGAGACAGTTCGTTATGCCGTGAGCATCCCGCCCAACAGCACGGCCACCCTTTTTCTGGAGGGCAAGGTGAAGCAAGCCAGTGGGCCGACTCCCGCAGCACGACCTGCGACTCCCGAAAAGAGCCGTAAAGCGCAAGAGGTTTATCAGCTAAAGTCAGGTCGCTATCTGTTTGAGGTTAATCCAATCGCATAGGACTTCAGCACCATGCGCTACGACTGACGCCTGCAAGTCATTCCATAAAACTACATTTTATGAGTTTAGGTTTAAAATTAGAAATGCTTTAATTCGGCGTATTGAGAAGTCGTCAATTAATGAAACATAAGCTGATACCCCTCCTGGCTCTTGCTGCGCTCTGCGTAACAGCCGCGGCCAAGCCGCCGATCCCCCCGAATCCGGACTTCACCCAAGGCGAACCACTCCCGGAAGTCGCGCAGAAGGACTGGACGCTGGGCGCGACCGGGGCACGCGGCTGGATGCACACGGAGCGCGAGCGAACTGAGACCGCGCGTCAGATCTACATCACCGAAGTGGCGAAGGGCAGCCCTGCCGATGACATCCTACGGGAGGGCGACGCCCTGCTCGGCGTGGCCGGGCAGCCCTTCAGCTACGATCCCCGAGTGGAAATGGGCAAGGCGCTGACCGCCGCCGAAGCGATGGACGGCAAGCTGTCGCTCCTCCGCTGGCGTCAAGGCAAAGGCATCGAGCAGGTCGTGGTCGAGTTACCGGTGCTGGGTGCCTACAGTCCGACCGCACCCTACAATTGTCCGAAGTCGGCCAAGATCCTGGAGCAGGCTTCCGCAGCACTCTATGAGCGGATGCAGACTACGAAAAACTAAACGCCCTTCCCCGCGCGCTCAACGCGCTTGGCCTGCTCGCCAGCGGCGATCCGAAATATCATACTATTTTGAAACGCGAAGCCAAGTGGGCGGCCGACTACGACAACTTGGGCTTTGCCACCTGGTATTACGGCTACCTCAGCGTTTTCCTCTCCGCCCTGCAAAACGAGGACGGGCATACCCGTGCTCGAATTTCTGCGGCCTATCAAAATTTGAGCCTGGCAGAGTTGAAACCAATTCTGCCGCAGGTCCGGCAGTCCATCCTGGAGAAGTCGCCCAGCGGCGTGATGTTTGATGGCGGGGCCCAAAACAATGCGCTGAAATTCTTCAGCGACAACCTCATCAGCGAGGGCATCGAGTTGATAGCTTTTTACATCCGCACCCAAAAGAAGCACGGCAGCGACTCGAATACGGCCCGGCTCCTGGCTTTGCTCCGGGCAGTCGAATATGGAATGGGCTCTTCGCGGAGCCTTGAACGCAAAGGAAGCAGTCGCCGCCGCAGACTACCCCTCCATCCGGCACATTAAAATCGAGCGCCACACCTGTTAACGCCCGAATTCACTGCGTAGGAAAGTGCTGATAATGCTCAAAATATGAGTCGTGGATTCTGTGTTCGTTACGACGGCAATTTGAGAATAGCTAAATAGGAGTTCGGCGGTCATAAC
>Ga0100402_1008033_pt1 | contig 10027 bp, 8 predicted proteins | sample CryGeyme20150102_FD_80419 | JGI IMG/M metagenome (GOLD analysis project Ga0100402, IMG submission 80419) | Groundwater microbial communities from Crystal Geyser aquifers in Utah, USA - Crystal Geyser metaG 2015-0102 | ecosystem: Environmental > Aquatic > Deep subsurface > Groundwater | place...
ACGTTCTCGGGTCTTGTACTCACCGCCCGTCACGTCAAGGGAGTTGGTAGTGCCCGAAGGCTCACTTTTGTGGGACGAAGGTAAGACTGATGACAGGGACGAAGTCGTAACAAGGCATCCGTAGCGGAAGCTGTGGATGGATCACCTCCTTTCTAGGGAGAACAATTCTTCTTTTCCACGTGGAAAGAAGAGTTAGTCGCCTCTAACAGAGCGTGTTAGAGTGGCTATATTCTTCGGAATATGGCAAAAACCGAATTGGTGCCAATTAGACTCACAATTCATTACATGATTGATAAAAAAACCGCCTTTTATAGGTGGTTTTTTGTTGTAATAATAGATAAAATTATGATTTTAGGGCCTATATTAAGCCTAACAATAATTGACAGAAATTAAAATATGTGATATACTAATAAGTCTGATCTTTAACAAACAAGTTAACTTTGAATTAATTACCAAGAATATCCCTTATAATCAACGGGGTGTTTTTAGCAATTAATTTGAATGTTTAACTTAAAAAAATTAGAAAAATGAAAAAACAAGCTAATTTATTCTTCTTGTCGGGTCCTTCTTTCTTTAGGACACCGCTCTTTGTTACGGTAATTGTTATTTGCGTTTACTCATTGTATTTCTTGGTGGGTAATTTTACACAAAGCAGTAAAATACTGCTTTATGAATATGATGAGTACGGCAGAAATTCTTTTTGGAATTTGCCGGCAGAAATTAATTTTCCATGGAGAATAAATCCGTTTTTCCATATCCCAATCATCTTCATCTTAATATGCATGTTAATCATTTCCATTAGATTTTACTTGCGGATAAGACAGGAATGGCGTAAAACGAATTTTAGGGTTTTGTTTTCCAGTTTCTATTTCTTTACAATGTTCTTTACCTTAATGCCTATCTGGGTCCAGATTAACTATTCTCCTTATTACTATGAAGTTGTATATAGCATTATTTTATGGGGAAGCGTATTCGGCTTTTGCTGTAGCGTGTTGCTTGGAGTGTCTTTGGCCTTATTTTCAGGATTTGAAGAACAATTATGGCTAAGGAGACGAGAAATCTGTTACCTCAAACTGTTTGTGTCAATTATGCTTTTTTCAATTTTTGGGATATTGCTTGTTATTATGGCAAATTTTGGTATTGAAAATCTTTTGTCTTCACTATTAATCGACTGCTTCGCTGTTACTTTAGCAATTAATTTTGGAATGGCTTTTGGTGTTATCCTTAAGCTTATTTTTCAGTACATAGCATCTTTGCCGACAACAACGATGCTTTGGCGTTGGCTGAATGGCGAACCTTTAAATGAAAGGGCTAAGCCATGAAAAGAATTCAAAAAATTCGAACAATTATATTTGGAGTGATTTTTCTAATAGCGATGATTCTACTCACTGTTGGAAAACAGTGCGAAGAGCTTAGCAAAATGCTTCAAATACTGAGCTACAGCAGTGCTAACCCAAGACCAGATAAACTCAGTGCTGATATTGGCGCATTTATTATCCTAACGTTGGGGGTAATGGAAATCTCCATTTTTATTGCCTTGATAGTGCCTAAAGACTTATTAAAAAAAGTAAAAACAAAAAACACAAATCGTAAAAGATGAAACACTATTATGTTGAAAACGATGTTCCGGTTGATCTGGAGAAAATGAAACGAACCAGTTTCATGCCCGAAAATGAATACATGTCAGCCAATGCTAATTTGATATTGGCCTGCCATGATGTATTCATCAAGCACAATGGCGGCATACTGCTCGTTAAACGCCGCACTAAACCAGCAATCAATACCTGGTGGCCTCTCGGCGGTCGAATTCTTAAAGGATATTCTAACGAGGAATCCTTAAGAAAAAAAGTTAAGTCCGAATGCGGACTGGAACTGACCAACATCCAGGAAATTGGATGCGCTCGGGTAATTCTGGGAAGCGACCCCTTCGGACATGGGAAAGGCGTTGATGCGATTGCGGTCGTCTTCTACGCCGAAAGTATTGGCAATTTAAATTTGGATCAATCTCATTTTGATCCCCAAATAATTACCGCCAAAACTTACACGGAAGAATTCCGTGAATCTCTACATCCCTATGTTCGGGACTATCTGGATATCGCTATTACAAAAATATAATTGTAAAAGCAATAAACAAAACAAAAGAGCGACCAATAAAACGGCCGCTCTTCTTTTTTTATAAAAATTATTTTTATCTCACACCGATTGCTCGGCGAATGGTATCCATCTTAGCGTTAGCTAACTTCTCAACTTTCTTCCGACCAGCTTCTAATATTTTTATAACCTTATCATCGCTAATCTTATTATATTTAGCTTGAAACTCAGTTAAGAACTTAGCAACAACGTCAGCTAAATCTTTTTTAAACTCACCATAACCTTTACCACGATAGTCTTTAACTAGGCGGGGAATTTCTCGCGTTCCTAGTTGGGCATAAATAGTTAACAAGTTGGAAAGAGCAGGCTTATCTTCTAAATCATATTCAATCTCGCTTCCAGAATCAGTCACGGCGCGCATAATTTTTTTGCGTGCTGTTTCCGTATCATCCAAAAGACTGATGCAATTATTTTGATTGCTATCGCTTTTACTCATTTTCTTTTTTGGGTCTAAAAGAGACATGATACGAGCGCCTTCTTGCTTAATCACTGCTTGCGGAATTAAAAAGGTTTCACCAAATTCATTGTTGAAACGCTTGGCAATATCGCGGGCGAGTTCCACATGTTGTTTTTGATCTTCGCCTACCGGAACTATTTCGGTATCGTATAATAAAATATCAGCCGCCATTAAAACTGGGTAATCGTATAGGCCAACCGAAGCTGATTCTTGATTATCGCCCGACTTATCTTTAAACTGGGTCATTTTATTTAAATCCGCCATCCGCGCACCATAACAATTTAAAATCCAAGCCAACTCAGTGTGTGCTGCCACTCTTGATTGTTGAAAAATAATTGATTTAGCTGGGTCAATTCCGGCAGCTAAATAAATTTTGGCAACTTCAATAATATGCCGGCGTAACTCTTCTGAGCCTTGCTTAACGGTGATGGCGTGATAATCAACAATTGAAAATATACAATTATATTTTTCCTGCATCTTCACCCACTGCGAAATAGCGCCAATATAATTTCCGATGTTTAGATTCCCGCTTGGTTGAATTCCTGAAAAAATGGTTTTTTTCAATTCTAGATTTTTTTCTATTTTTTTCTCCATATATTTATCTTTATATTTTTATCTTACTGGAAAAATCCCGTAAAAGCAACAAATGTAATAAAAAGCCTCAGTATAAATAACTGAGGCTTCTATTCAACCCTTTCAAAAAGAACAAAAGCAAGAAAAAATAAATTTGTCAAACTTTAATCTATTTTTATAACAAAGTTAACCCTAAATCTTAGCTTGAAATATCCGTGTTTTATGTTAAGATAGGAACAGGTTTAGACATAGACTTATTTTTATGTTTGCGGGCTGTAGTATAATGGTAGTACGCGTGCATGGGGTGCATGTAGCCCCGGTCCGATTCCGGGCAGCCCGACACCAAGTATACTCAAATGGGCTTGTAGCTCATCTGGTAGAGCGCTGCATTCGCATTGCAGAGGTAAGGGGTCCGAGTCCCCTCAAGTCCACTAATTTTACTTATGATTGATTTTAAGAAAAAAATGGAAGAAATAGAGAAACAAGAAGTTAAAGAAAATAGAACTGAAAATATTGTTAATGTTGTTGATTCTATTAATAATAAAAAAGGGGGGGGAATTACCGCCTATATTATTACAATTGTTGTTATTGGTTTAGTTTTTTCGGGTCGGGTAATTATGTCCAGTCAAAATGGTTCGGGTTGGTTGTCAGAAAGCGGATTATTTAACAAAATAAAACATTTAGTTCCTAGCGCCGACAAACAATTAAAAGGGGAGAAGAATGACAGAATAAATATTTTACTTTTAGGGATGGGCGGCGAAGGTCATGATGGTGCCTATCTTTCTGATACTATTATTTTAGCCAGTTTAAAACCATCAACTAAGCAAGTTGCCTTAATCTCTGTTCCGCGAGATTTACAAGTTCCGTTAACTGAAGCGGGTTATAGAAAAATAAATAATATTAACGCTTTTGCCGAAGCGAAAGAAAAGGACAGTGGTGGCCAAGCGACTGTTGATGCTGTCAGTAAATTATTTAATCTTAATATTGATTATTATGTCCGCGTTGATTTTTCTGGCTTTGTTAATGTAATCGATGAAATTGGTGGAATAAAGGTAAACGTCGAAAACCAGTTAGACGATTACGCTTATCCGATTATGGGCGAAGAGGATAATCCAGATTACTACGCTCGTTATGAACATCTAAGTATTAAAAAGGGGGTCCAAGAAATGAATGGCAGTTTGGCTCTTAAATATGCTCGCAGTCGTCACGGAGTCGGTGGCGAAGGTTCTGACTTTGCTCGTGCCAAAAGACAACAATTAATTTTAGAAGCTGTTAAAGATAAGTTATTATCAAAACAAACTTTATTAAATCCAGTTACTATTACTAAATTAATTGGAGAGTTTAACCAAAGCGTCAGTACTAATTTTAGTGCTTGGGAAATTTTAAGAGCCTGGGAATTATTTAAAGACGTTAATAAGGATCAAATAATCAATAAAGTTTTAAGTGATGCTCCAGATGGACTATTGACTTCAACTATTAGCACCGAAGGCGCCTATATTTTAGTTCCCGTCTCGGGAAATTTTTCGAAAGTTAATGCTTTAATAAGAGATGTTTTTAATAATGGTTATCCTCAATCACCAGCTGAGGAAATTAAAAAAATAACTGGTGATGCGAGTGTGGCTGTTAAAAATGGAACTTGGATTAGTGGCCTGGCTGGAGAAACTGCAATTACTTTACAGGAATTGGGTTTAACAATAATAGAAACGGGAAATGCACCCGAAAGAGGCTATGAAGAAACTTTAGTTTTTGACTTTACTTATGGTAAAAAAGAAGAAGCTCTCAGCGCTATTAAAAAAATGACAGGCGCCGAGCAGGGCTTTGAAGTTACTCCCTGGATTAAAGAATATCAAAATCAAGATGACATCGCTGACTTTTTGTTAATTTTAGGAACTGACGCTAAAAAATAAATAATATGGAAACTAAAAAAATATTACCATTGGTCGTTCTCTGTGGACGTACTAATGTTGGAAAATCTACTCTCTTTAATTGTTTCACCGAAAAAAATCAAGCACTCGTTTCAGATATTGCCGGAACAACTAGAGATAGCAACCTAGGTACTGTTGAATGGTCTAACAGCGCTTTTGATATTGTTGACACCGCCGGCTTATTAGACTGGAAATACTTAGCGGCTAAAAAAATAACCGGAGAAGATATTGATGAAAAAACTCAAAAACAAGCTAAAGCTTATTTAGACAAGGCTGATTTAATATTATTTGTCGTTGATTCTAAAGTTGGTATCTTGCCTGAAGACACTGAGTTGGCCGCTGTTTTAAAAAGAACCCCTAAATACAGAAGTAAATTAATGTTAATTGCTAATAAGGTTGATAATTTTAAGCACGCCTCCGAGGCTGCTCAATTTAATAAACTTAACTTAGGGGAGCCATTTACCATTTCCGCGGCTAGCGGCATGGGGACTGGCGACTTGTTAGATAAAATAGTTGAACGTATTGATGTTAATAGAAAGTTTAAAAAAGAGGAGGAATCAGTTGCCGATAATCAAATAAATGTTTGTATTATTGGTAAGCCAAACGTTGGCAAATCCTCATTATTAAACTCTATTTTAGGTTATGAAAGAGTTATTGTTAGTCCAATTGCTCATACCACGCGCGAACCGCAACATACCAACATTTCTTATGCCGGACATGAAATAAAATTAGTTGATACTGCTGGGATTTCTAAGCAAGGAACTAAAACTAAAGGTCTAGAAAAGCCAGGCATTTTAAAGTCTTTAAAGTCTTTAGAGAAAGCAGAAATTGCTTTACTAGTTTTAGATATTAGTGAGCCCCTTACCCATCAAGACTCTAAATTAATTCAAGAAATAGTTGATAGAAGTAAAAGTTTAATTTTTATTGCTAATAAGTGGGATTTAATTCCAGATAGAAACACTAAAAAGTGGACCGAAGTCTTATACGATAAAATGCCCTTTGCCACCTGGGCACCAGTCCAATTTATTTCTGCAAAAACTGGAGAAAAAGTAAATAAAATTTTAGATCTTATTATCAGCATTAATAAACAAAGAAAATTAACATTAAGCGACTCACAAACTGAAAAATTTTTAAAACATGTTGTTAAAATTCATAAACCAGCTAAAGGCAAGGGTTTAAAGGCTCCGCGCATTTACGAGTTTAGTCAAAAACATAGCAACCCGCCGATGTTTATTTTAAGAATCGGTCCTAATGATGATTTACACTTTTCTTATGTTCGCTTTGTAGAAAATCGTCTTCGAGAAAAATATGGCTTAGTCGGCACGCCTTTAAAAATTACAGTTACCAAGGACCGTAAATCACACACAACTTATCAAGAACCAAAACATAAAAAAGGGAAAGAGCGCGAACAAGCATCAGACGATAATAACGAAGATTAATTTTATGAAAATAGTTGTTGGCTTGGGAAATCCAGGAAATCAATACGAACACACACGTCATAATGCGGGTTGGATTTTTTTAGACACCTTAATTGGTTCTGACAACTGGAAAATTAACAAAAAATTTAATGCTCTGTTAAAGGAGAGTAATGGAACAATTTTTGTTAAACCGCTAACCTATATGAACGAATCTGGCGTTAGTGTCCAGAAAATTTTAAATTACTACGGCTTAATTTCTAAAAATTTAGTTATTTTTTCCAAGAAAAATGAAGATTTAAATGACTGCCTAACGGTTATTCAAGATGATTTAGATTTAGATTTAGGAATTGTTAAAATTGCTACTGATTCTGGTAGCGCTGGTCATCGGGGGATTGCTTCAATTATTAAACATTTAAAAACTCAAAAATTTAAACGTTTACGCCTAGGAGTTAAGAATGAACTACTGCGTACTCATATTCCACCAGAAAAGTTTGTGCTTCAGTCTTTTAGTAAGCCGGAGTTAGAATCTTTAAAAGAAATAGCCTCTAACTACTTAGTGTCAGCATTATAGTTTTACTGTTTTAATATTATTTAGCTTTTTAACATCTCGCTTTTTAGCGAGATTTTATTTTACTTATCATATACTTATCTTAAATGTTTTTATATGCTAACTAATAATTTAGCCCTTTTAAGTTTGGCTTTATGCCCCTATTTGGGCCCTAAAAAAATCGCTAATTTAGAAAAAAGATTTTCTTGTCTTCAAGATGTTTTTTTGGCTGACAGTAAACAATTAAATCAAGCTGGCCTGTCTCTTGATATTAGTCTTAATTTTATAGGCTGGCGCAAAGAATTTTCTCTCACCAAAATTTTAAATAATTTAAATCAAGAAAATATTTCTTATATTTCCTGGAATGATGATACTTACCCCAACTCTTTAAAAGAAATTTCCTCACCTCCGCCAATTATTTTTTATCAAGGAAATGTGGCCCTACTTAATAACTCTCAACCAAAATTAGCTATAGTGGGCTCGCGCAAAAACACTCCTTACGCTAAGAAAATAATTACTGATTTTATGCCCAATTTAATCGAACATAAAATTATAATTATTAGTGGTCTAGCGCTTGGAGTCGACACTCTAGCTCATCGCCAAGTTCTTATAGATAAGGGGGAAACGATTGCCGTTTTGGGTTCAGGTTTAAATGCTAATAATATTTATCCACGCATAAATAAACCGCTAGCTCAGAAAATAATCAATAATGGCGGTTTGATTATTTCCGAGTTTCCGCCCGACAGCCCAGCCTTAAAAACTAATTTTCCGCGACGTAATCGGCTTATCTCTGGTTTATCAGAAGCTGTATTAATTATTGAGGCGGCCAAAAAATCTGGCTCCTTAATCACAGCAGGTTTTGCTTTAGAACAAAATCGTGAAGTAATGGCTATTCCTGGAAATATTTTTAGCCCCTCTTCTGAAGGAACTAATAATCTTATTAAGTCCGGGGCGGCGACTATTAGTAGCGTGGAAGATATTTTAAATATTTTTAAAATAGAAACCAATATTAACAAGTTGGATCAGAAAAAAACAAGGTTCATTAAATATCAACCGACAGATGAGACCGAAAAAATAATTTATGAAGCTATTTTAATGGCGGATACTATTAAAGAAACTTTAAGCGTTGACGAAATTGTAAAAAAAACTAAACTTGACACAGCCACGATAAATAGTAAACTAAGTATATTGGAGATTAAAAAAGTAATTATAAATTGTAACGGCTACTTTGAACTGTCTCTCTAATTTTACTAAAATTTTTGTAAATATGGATTTAATAATTGTCGAGTCGCCTACTAAGGCTAAGACTATCAGCAAATTTTTAAATGGAAAATATCGCGTCGAATCTTCTTTTGGACATATTCGTGATTTACCAAGTCGAGAATTGGGTGTTGATTTGGAAAATAATTTTACCCCTAAATACGTTATTCCTACAAAGGCTAAAAAAACCGTCACCGCCTTAAAATCAGCTGCCGCCAAAGCGAATGAAGTTATTTTAGCTTCTGATGAAGACCGCGAAGGAGAAGCCATTGCTTGGCATTTAGCACAGGCTCTCAAGCTTGATGATCATAAAGTAAAAAGAATAGTTTTTCATGAAATTACTAAGGATGCTATTGCAGAAGCCTTAAATCATCCGCGACAAATAGATTTAAGCATGGTTGACGCTCAACAAGCAAGACGCATTCTTGATCGTTTAGTTGGTTATAAACTTTCACCCTTTCTATGGAAAAAAGTAGCTAAGGGGTTATCAGCTGGTCGCGTACAAAGTGTCTCTACTAGACTAATAATTGAAAGGGAGAAAGAAATAAATAGTTTTATAAAAGAAGATTATTGGACTATTAGTGCTGATTTAAATAAAGATGATAAGGATGATTTTCAAGTTGATTTATTAAAAATTTCCGGGAAATCTTTTGATAAGCTAAGTATAAAAGAAGAAAAAGCAGTTGAATTAAAAGCGGTCTTAGAAAAATGTAGCTACATAATAAAAAAAATAGAAAAGAAAAAAGTTAATAAGGCTCCAGGCGCACCCTTTACAACCTCAACCCTACAGCAGGCAGCTAATAGACACCTAGGCTATAGCGCTAAACAAACCATGACTGTCGCTCAAAAATTATATGAGAAGGGCCATATCACCTACATGAGAACAGATTCTCTTAATCTATCACCAAAATTTCTAGGTGAGGCGCAAGATTGGATTGTTAAGAACTTGGGCAAGGAGTTTTATGCTGGTGGTCGTAGTTTTAAAAATAAAAGTAAAAATGCTCAAGAGGCTCATGAGGCCATTAGGCCAACTGAGGCCTTGGTTACTCCTGAAGACTTAAATAAAAAGCTAGATAGTAGCGAAGAAAAACTTTATCGTCTAATTTGGCAAAAGGCAATTTCTAGCCAGATGTCTGCTGCAAATCTTGATGCTACTATTATTGATGTCGAGGCTTCGTTAAAGAAAGAGATTTATATTTTACGTGCTAACGGACAAACTATTTCTTTCCCAGGATATTTAAAAATTTGGCCAGAAAAAACTAAAGAACAATTATTGCCTATATTAAAAGAAGCTGATGTTCTTAACTTAAAAAAAGTAATCTCCGAGGCCCATAGCACAAATCCGCCAGCCAGATATTCAGATGCTGGCCTAGTTAAAGAAATGGAAAAACACGGAGTCGGCCGCCCATCGACCTATGCGCCAACTATAGCCACTATTATTGCCAGAAATTATGTAGAGAGAGACGAGGGTAAAAGATTAAAGCCAACTGAAATTGCCTTTGTGGTTACCGACTTGTTAATTGCTCATTTTCCAAAAATTGTTGATTATAAATTTACCGCTCAAATGGAAAATAATCTCGATGAGGTTGCAAATGGAAATAAAAAATGGCAACCAGTTATTGGTGAATTCTATGAAGACTTTAGCAAGAACCTAGAAAATAAATATCAAGAAATTAATAAAAGCGACATTATGCCA
>Ga0100402_1008035_pt1 | contig 10025 bp, 8 predicted proteins | sample CryGeyme20150102_FD_80419 | JGI IMG/M metagenome (GOLD analysis project Ga0100402, IMG submission 80419) | Groundwater microbial communities from Crystal Geyser aquifers in Utah, USA - Crystal Geyser metaG 2015-0102 | ecosystem: Environmental > Aquatic > Deep subsurface > Groundwater | place...
CAATTCCCCATCTTGCTGTTTGTTTCCATCTTGCGAGGACGATCATCGCGATGATCGGAAGTGTGAAGGCAGGATCAATGATGGAGACGACATCCCAGGCAATTCGCGCTTCGCTAAATGGCCACAGAAGCATTGTCCCGTAGCTAGTGCAGGCATCTAAAATTCCGTGCGACGCATATCCCAATAAGCAATAAAGGTATCCACTCTTCCAACTCATGTTTGGCGCAAATCGTTTGAAGAAACGGAACAGTACGAAGTGACATATGAAGGCGCCTAGAGGAATGAAAATTAAAGAATGCGTGAAGTGTCGGTGGAATTCAAAGTAGACCATCGGGTCTTCGCTGGAGCGAATGAGAATATCAAGGTCGGGAGCCATTCCCGAAAGAGCGCCAAGCCAAATCGCGGCAGTGATTTCTTTCTTTTGGGCTTTGCATAGGGCGAAGACGGATCCTAGAGCACCTTGTGTTACGGGATCCAAATCATCGCCTCGACTTTCTTATTTGCCAATGATGGCATCGATACCGTAGAGCGCGCCTGTCTTGCGACTTTCAAAAAACTTTTGAGCCAAGTGAAGGGCACCTTCTGCAAAGAGTTTTCGATTCTCGGCACTGTGAGTGATGACGATTTTTTCGTGCGGGCCAAGGATTTCTACACGGTGAGTGCCGGGGTCTGTTCCAGCTCTGAATGAGAACACTTCAGTTTTCTTTCGCTTGCTATTCTTCGGTCTTGCGTTGTCGATGGCGTCGCGTAGCTGGATCGCTGTTCCACTTGGGGAATCTTTTTTGTGGATGTGGTGACTCTCGATCAGTGTGAATTGGTAGCGCTCATCGAAAATTGCAGAAAGAGCTTCTAGAGCTTTCTTTGTTCCCAGGACACCAATGCTTGTGTTGGGGACAATCGCATAGGATTGGCCTTTGAGTTGTGTTTGTAAGGAACTCAATTCTTTCGCGCTAAATCCCGTGGTGCAAATCAATGCCTTTGGCATCTTCTTACCTTTGAATAATTTGCTCCAGCCCAAGGTAGCCTTAGGCTGCGAGAAGTCGATGATGACTTGAGCTGTAGATTCAACAAGACCATCAAAGCTGAGTTTATCTCCTTGTGACCACACTAGTTCGAAGCGAGAGTCGAGACATTCAAGAATGGTTTGTCCCATTCTTCCGGATGAGCCGACAAGGGCTAGCTTGATTTTCTTAGTCATAACTTAGCCTCGAACTTCGAATTGAATTTTTCATAGGTCATGAGAAGTTCTGAAAGATCAGAGTCTTTTGAGGGAAGTAGTGGAGGGCATAGTTCCAGAGTTTTAATAAAATCGAGCTTGTGGCAAAGCGACTTTACAGGGATGGGGTTGCTGTCCTTGAAAAGCCCGGACAAAAGTTTTTGCATTTCGAATTGAATCGTAGCGGCTTCTTCGAGTTTCCCCGATTGAGTGGCGGTGATGATGCGCTTCATGCTTTTGGGAACAACATGCGTGGCAACGCTGATCACTCCGTGCCCGCCGCTGGCGACAAAGGCTTGAAGAGTGAAGTCGTCTCCCGACAAGAGAGCTAGGCGATCGCCAAAACGCTGAGCACTTTCAAGGGCGCGCAGGATGTCTCCACTGGCATCTTTGACAGCTATGATGTTTTTGCTCGAAGGATCTTCCGACCTTGCAAGTAAATCGATCGTGTCGACCGATATGCTAGAGGCGGCGCGACCTGCAACTTCGTAAAGACATACAGGGAGTCCGACAGAGGCAATGGCGAGAAAATGTTTCACGAGTCCACGTTGTGGAGCTTTGATGTAGGCTGGCGGACTTGCGAGAACGGCGTCGTAGCCGAGTTCTTTCGCAAGTTTCGTATTGGCGAGGCAAGTGTCTGTTCCGCCAATGCCGATACCTGCAACGAGCGGAACCCTGCCTGCGACAATGCGTTTAGCTTCAGTGAGAAGAGTTTTGTATTGATCAGCGTGGAGTAAGGAGCCCTCGCCAGTTGATCCTGCGATGACGAGTCCAGTGAGAGCGCCGGAATTTAGCTGAGTATTAATTAGATTCTCTAGACTTTCGATATCCACTGAAAGTGAAGAACTCTCATTTTTTAGAGGGGTGACAAGAGCCGTCCAGGCTCCGAACCATGTTTCTTTCGAACTTAACCTTAAATCTAACTTAGACATTTTGAATATTTTTCCTTTGTTCATTGAGTTCAATTTCCATCATGTCATGGACCTTCTCTGCAAGAACTTTTCTCTCATTTGGCTTCAGTCCATCGACGCTGACTAATTCTAGGGCAACGGCACGAATGGTCGTGCCAGGTCTTGGGAGGATGTGTGATCTGTTGAAGGTGTCAAATCCATTCACCATGACGAAAGGAAGAATGGGAATTCCAGCTTCGATGGCGACGGAAAAAGATCCCGACTTGAAGGGCTGTAGCTTTCCATCTCGAGTTCTCGTGCCTTCGGCTGCAACCCAAGCTTGAATGCCTCCTCTGATCGCGTTTCCAATTTGTTCGGCGGCTTGTCTGCTTTTCTTGCGATCTTTGCGGTCGACCCTGATGAATTCACAGGCTGCAAGACACTGTCCGAAGATGGGAATCAAAAAGAGTTCTTTCTTTGCGGCCATTCGAACATCTCCATCTAGCGTGAGAAAGCAGGTGGGAATGTCGAAGTGACTTTGATGGTTAGAAATCACCAGGCACTGAGAGCTGCTTGAGTAAGAGCTTTTATTTACAAACTCGACTTTGATTCCGAAGACCCAAAAAAGCCAAGCAAACCATGCTCTCAAAAGTTTGGTTGTGGTTTGCCTCGAAACAAAAAAGCTGGAGATGATGACCAGTGGCGCGTATAGGGGGACGCTTACAATGACGAGGATGTAGGCCATGACACTCCATGGTCGCCATAAAAGATTGGGATATCGAAATATTTTGGGCATTTTGACCAACTATTTCTTTTGGGCTTTTAGGGCTGAATGAGGTCCGTCTTCCTGATGCTGGGCAATGGGGTCTTTTTTGACGCCGCATTGCACAAGGAAAGACGCGGCAAAAAGCAGGAAAATCCTGGTGGCCATCTTTGTTTGCATTATCGACATGATAAGCTGACATTAGCGTTAATTGCTGAGGGTTGAAACATGGCTGAACAAGAAAATGTGTTGGTATCGTTGATTGAATTTGTAGTGAAGGCATTGGTTGATGCTCCTGCTGACGTGCGTGTAAACGCTATTCGCGGAGAGCAAACGACTGTGATCGAACTTCACGTTGCTAAAGAAGACTTGGGTAAAGTTATCGGAAAGCAAGGCCGTACGGCTCAGTCGCTTCGCACGATCTTGAACGCAGCTTCAACTAAGTTGAAACTGCGTTCTGTTCTCGAAATCATCGAGTGAGATCATCGAATAATCGAATCGTGCATCCATTCAAATACTGAGGATAGAAATCGAGGCCCGTCTTGGGTCTCGAAGTCGTCGTCTGAGTATTGGTCCCAAGCTTCTTTTTCACTTCCCACTCTTCTTATATCTGCGGTAATTTCAGGATGGCTTTGTGTGCTGAAAATGGGGCGTGTGTCGTGAGCAATGGCTTGGCAGTCGCAGTAATCACTCGACGCTAACAAGTAAAAATCTTTTGGAATTCTGACAACGTGATCTCCATGTGAGACGCCGATCTTTAATCCACCGGGAAATTTGCTAAAGACGGGGTGATACTTGGCCATATGGCTTGGGGTGATGTTTTCGAAACCAGCCTTATAGCTAAATCGAGACGTTTCTCCTTCGAAGAGGCAGGCTAGGGCCTGGTGACCAAAACAAATTCCATATACCGGCATGTTCGGAAAATCTTCGAGCATTCGCCCTAGCCCAAATAGATAGTCTTGGATCCAAGCATTTTGAATTTCTGATGTGTTTTTCTCTGACCCGGAAAGGATAACTCCTTCGGCATCATAATCGCGAACGAGTTCCGCCATGAGCCTCGGGGAGAATCGTCTTTCACCGTAATTGAATCGAACAGTGATGAGGTCAAGTTTGGAATGAACCTGGCTTTTCTCGAGAGCCTCAATGACCCCATTAAAAAACGATTGGCCGCATTCGGCATCGATCATCGCATCCACATAAAGGATTCTTTTTTTGGCCATTAGGACTCCCCTGCATCTTGATCTGTTTTAGGGGCGGACTAATTCGCGCTTATGCCAACCTCGAAAACCTAGGACCTCTAGCAAATAGGCAGAATCCAGGTTTGGGTCAAGATCCGCAACTTTATCTTCAAAGGTTTTTCTGGTCGGTTCGCATGGAGTTAAAGGCTTGGATCTTCTGAGGATAGGGATGATGATAGTCTTATCTTCCTGTCTTTTTACGGAATATTCTCTGATGTCGAAGCACTCAAGGGGGCCTGCGGCTTTGAGGTAGACTTCAATAAAGGGATCACCCATGCGAACAACGATGTCTAAAACTTCAGGGCTGCGCTCTTCCAGCCCGGAGCTGTGACCGCTAAGGGCCTGCTGCGATGCAGTGAGATCTTTGGTGGCTGGCTGTGTGGGGCCCCCGAGGACATTTGTCGAAAGGACTAAAGTGACAAAAGCCAATAACGCTGGAACAAAGCAGAAACGTCCATCCATTCCCCAGACAACCGACTTCCAGTTTGTCAGAATATTGACGAATTTCAATGACTTCATTCTTTTTATTTCCATACCGATAAGGACACATGAAGTGTCTGCTAGTCAGTTTACACCGTTATGTCGTGTGCCCAATACTTTGTTTGGGGTTTTTTCTGGGTCCGTACCCGGTTGAAAACGCACAAGCTCGCACATCGCCTCAGCGAAGAAATACTAACGATATTTACGCCAACACGATCCAACTTATGAAGGATCCCAATAGTTTCAACAAAGATGCTAATCAAAAGCTTGTCGCTCACTACAAGGAGTTTCGCAAAAGCATTGAGCATGGTTGGTTTCAGGACGGCCTCGATTTCAAACTGCGAAAACTGGTAGATGCGAGAGCGCCACTGACGGACGAAGTATTGGTCGACGTCATGCAGGCTGGTGTGCGCGCTATCGAACTTAGGCGAGTGACGGAGCGTTGGGGTAGAACTCAAGAGCCTAGCAGTCCTGAAGTTTATGGAACCTTGTTCAGCTATTTTAGCAATGTCTATGTCCCTTTAATGACCGCGGCTTCCAAGGGTAAATTCTACCCAAGACTGAGAGAGCTTGACCTGGACCAATCTCTTCTTCCGCAGATCTTTCTACCGCCTGAGGTGCTGCAACTCACACAATCAGTTTTGATTCGTAATCCTGCTGGTGTATTGCAGGCCGGGCAAGCTGCAAAGCAAGATCCGGCAGATCCGAACGACTACGGCTATGTAGAACCAGTTATTAACGAAAATTTAGAAGCCCTTGCGGCCATGCTGAAAAGCGCTGCTGAAGAACAGGCTGCGATAGCGAAAGCCATGCAAGATAGAAACAAGCTTATGTCATCGAGGCCCGCTCCTCCTCGATATTCTAGATCTAGAAAAGCGCTGACTGAAGCGCAGAAGCGATCTCGTGCGGCAGCTTATGAAAATTATAAAAAACGATTAGCTGAGTGGGAAGAGCAAGTTCGAGCTGAAGATAGGAAATTTGAAGCAGCAAAGAAAGTTTATGAAGATCTTTTGGGCCAGAGACCTCAGGCGCCACGACATGGACGCACAAACGCATTTACGAGCGCAGCCACAAAGAAGCGAATCGCAGATTCTAAGGCAGCACATGCAAGGCGAGTTGATGAATGGCAGAAGAAAGTAGATGAAGCCCGCATTGAAATGGAAAAAATTAAACCATCTACTGGTATGTTGAGCTGGCTCGGTCAAAAAACAGGAGCTTCCGAAGAAAGTGCTCAATCTATTCTTGAGAAAAAACAAGTAAGACTTTATGCGGAGGCTGCGAAGCTGACGACGGTTCAGCTGATGATCAAGCAGCTTTACTTTTATAAAGAAATGATCAAAGACTTCGAGCCCTACAATATGGAGCAATGGGGTCCGACCTGTCGGAAAGAATATAAGGTGCTGCCGGATCAACTGCGTTTCCAATATGAGCCTGATGATGCGCGCTGGGCTTATATGGAGAAGCATTTAGCTCAAAATGGTTTGATGTTCTCTGAGCGTGATGAGGTTCGTGAAGAAGTTGATGATCAAGGAACGGTTCATGAAGTTCGTGAGCCCATGATGAATGAAGATTTTGCAAACTTTTATTTGAACGATCGAGGAAGAGATCCTTTTAAGGGAAACATTACGGGAAATATGCCCTTTCATATGTTGCGAACCGCTGAACAGGGTGTGCGTTATGCTTTGGGGGAAGAGCCAATGAAGGAGCTTTCGGATCTGAAGCAGCCGTATCTAAAATTCAACTGGAAAGATCTAGGTGTTCCAGCATTTGATGACCTGAGGCACTTCAATGACGTTCTTCAAGTCTTCTTGGAAGAGGCGTTCTCAAAATTGGAGAATGAAGAGCAGGTAAAAGTATTTAATGACGTGACCCAAATTATGGTGGCTCCCCAAGGTGGATTCCCAAAACGCGGTGAAGAAGAATCAATGGAAGATTTCCAAGTGAGAGAAGAGGCTTTTATTCTGGCTAGTTCGTATGCTGGTTTCACGCCGTATCTCGCTGAGAAAATGCAGGAAATGGAGCTCGAACCCGAGCAATGGCTCCGTGCGGTTCCTAGAGATGTGTTCTTTGTATGGACTGAGAACCAGATCGTAATGGATTTTCCACCATTTTACGGTCCGGAATCTTATAAGCAATGGGCCTTGAGAAATCTTTATAAAGCTTTGGACAGAGGTCAGTTAAAGGCCTCCACCATTAAAGAGCTTTGTACTCCAGTTTCTAGTTCCGGATACGGCACCTACACTCCGTATGGATATATGGGCGGATCCTCCGCGGCGGCAGCAGCACTTGCAGCTCCCAAATTCTCGAAAGACTTCTGTGAGAAACTTTCTAAAAGAGGTGGGGTAGAATACTTAAAAGATATTCTTAGGCCCTTCGATGATCGCAGTCCTTATCTCCCTCCCGTCGCGGCCTATGATTCTGACCTTCGTCAGCACTGGGGTGAATTGCGTGGCTTGTGGAAGAAATTTCAGAGCATGGATACTTGGGACGAGGAAGAGTTTCCGTCCAAGTTTAACGAGTGGACCTTTATCAATACTCAATTTGGACAAAATCCATGGATCATGTTGCGTATCTCGGTCATGGCAAAACTATGGGAGCTAGAGAATGGAACTTGGACCGGCAAACCTAAGCCTGAAAGTTCAACCACGAAAAGGCACGGTCGACAAAGACAAACTCCTGCGCAATTAAAAGCGATCCATAGCAGAAATGCTTTAAAAAAGGCGTTTAAGAAACTACCGCTCGCAGACAAAGATATTGCGGTTCAACCCATGTATGCGAATCATGTCATCCATAGAAATGAAGAAATGTGGAAGGTCTGGAAAGATGCCGAAGAAAAACGCCTCTTCAAGTTGTGGGAAAAAATTGAGCATCAATTTCACCAAAGCAACGCCTATCTCTATAAGCTTCCCACAAACCGCAATCGAAGATCCTTCCAAGATACCTATGGTTACTTAGAAATTCTACAGCGAAAGGCGCTCTACACAGACGATGATGTGAAACGCATTATAAACGGCTTCGATCTCGAACAGCAGGGCGTCGACACTTCTGAAATGTACGAATTGCTAGACCTTGCGAAGAACAATGAAAACTCACAAAAGTTTGAGGTGCTGGATAAAATCTTAAAGAGTCCGGGTGATACCGATAAGCACGAAAGGCTTCTTGAGGAATATCTCTTTGAAAATGGTGACGATGAAACCTTTGCCACACCAAAGGATGTGACGTTAACCTTTCTAAGAAGACAGCAAGATTTTCAATATCCTCTGATGACTCAAGTCGTGAAATCATCGGCGAAGAGAAGAATTGAGGAGCTTTCAAAAGACCTTGAAAAAATCTGTAAGCTCGATCCAGATAATGATGATGATTGGGACAATCTTATGTCGATGACGTCAAAGACTCAGCTTTTGTTCAATGAACACTTCAAAATGGAAGGTATCCCAGAGTCAGTCACGAAGTTTTATACGAGAACGACTAAACACGATAAGTTAGATTATTTATTCATAGGAATGATGGTCATTGGATTTATCGGTTTGATGATGAGTTCGGCTGCTTGTGCTTCCGGAATTCTTTCTGTTGCAGGCTGTCCCTTCGCTGGAGTGATTCTGACGATGATGGCTGGTTCTACGGCAGGTTTCATCGGAAACTCAATTGTGCAGGCCGTGCAGAAATCAGATCGCATGGCGCTGGGGTCTCGTTTTAAGGAAATGGGATTCTCGGATATAGAGGCCGTAAATCGACGCCGTGGCCGTGGTTGGTTCGGTGTTGCTTTCGAAGTTGTTACAGGTGCGACGATGTTTGTACCTATAGTTCTGGCAGGAAAAGTCTTTTTTAGGACCACGGTGGCTGCGTTAATGCGTCGATCGGCGATTCGTAAGGGCGTGGCTAAGACGGTGGATCCTGCGCGTACGGCGTTCGATATCATCGAAGTTCAGAAAGCGATGAAAACGGCTAAGTTGGTTGAGACGGTTCCTTCTACGGGGCGAACTATCAGCAGGGTTATGAATGCTGTCGGGAAAGCGGCGAAACCGTCTACTTACAAAAATTGGTGGGCAAAAAATATTGTCGATGATGTCGTGATCGACTTCACAAAAGAAACGGTTGATAAGAACTTGGGGAAAGTCCTGGCTGACTGGTTTGCTAACTCTCCTAAAAAGTTCCACACCTTCTTGAAGAAAGATATCGATATCAAATTTAAGAAAATGGATAAGCTTATCGAAAAAGCAGAAAAGGCGATTTCCCAGGCGGAAAAGACCAAGCTCGTTTACGGTGATACGACATTTGGGCCGCTCAGGACCGTGAAGTGGGCCTTTCAGCCTCAACATTGGTTCTCCAAATCTCAAGATAAGTATGTTCAAAAGCTCGCTAAGTATTTTAATGCTCTCGACGACGAAGCTTCTTTGGCTTTGATTAAGAAAGAAGTCGCGAAAGAAAAGAAAATTATTACGGCTATGATGAATGATATGGGTAAACCGGGAATGAGTTTACGCATGGGGGAATATATGGGCAAGCACATGGATACGGTGGCTCCGATCTTGAGCGATGTGATATATAAGGTCCACCGTATTCCTCACTATTTATTGTATGTTATGTTCTTTCAGGGAACACCTTATGCGTATCCTCGTTTCCTAAAGATGGGCCAATGGTTTTCACGAAGAGCTTTTGTGAAACACGTCTTTGCATCTCGTGAAAAGCTACTGTCTCAGATCATGCGTAAAGAGGCGACCGAGTTTCTGGGCATGGGGGGGGAGGTCATGGCTGTTGATATGATTCGTCTGCTGCGAGCGGGGCAAACCACGATCCTGGCTCAATCGGCTGAGTTGGGGGCGAGAGAGGCTGATGATGTGGCGAAAAAGCTCGCTCAAAGTCTTAAGACAGATTGGTATGCTTATAGAAAAGAGGTGGCAAAGCGCACTTTTGAGAGCAAGAATCCGGGCGTAGACATTGATGCTCTATCGAAAAGTATTCTTGATGAGGCCGATGAGGCAAAAAGGGCAGCGAAAGTAGACCAGCTGGAAAAAGCGGTGAACGACATTAATGATCTAGAGAAACTTATTTTTGATTCCGACGTTTCGACTGAAGTGGGCCGCCAGATCGCAAGGAATGCCTTGAAGGGCAATGGTTGGATGAAGGCAGGGTTCTTCAGGGGCAAAATTGGAGAGGAGAAGATCTTGGATTACAGAAACTACGGAGAGAGCTTAGACATTCTTATGAAGCGTCTTTCTAAAGACACTCATGATCTCGATAGCTTCTCCGATTATGTCCAGCTCACAATTCTGAAGATTAAGGCCCTCTCTGCGAAAGGGCGAAAAACTCACGAAGTTGTGCCGTACTAGACAATCTTTCTTTCCAAAGCGGAATAAAAAAAGCCTGGTCTCAATTAAGAGACCAGGCTTTTAGTTTTTAAAGAGCTAAGTAATTAACAAGCGCCAAAGATCGGAGCG